>TARA_R110000765_G_scaffold104734_1_pt1 | contig 15016 bp, 11 predicted proteins | sample TARA_R110000765 | Tara Oceans TARA_R110000765 (sample SAMEA4398168) | marine metagenome | biome: Polar Biome; feature: [MES] marine water layer (ENVO:01000295) within the mesopelagic zone...; material: water (ENVO:00002006), including particulate matter (ENVO:01000060) such... | reverse complement strand
CTAAGTACATGAAGAGTTTTATGAGGAAGGTTAATCGTTAAACTTATCATTGTTTATCGTTAATAAATCATCGTTATTTAATCAACTTGGTTTAAGTTAAGTAAGCACTTGCTAGACTCGTTATCAAAACAAGTTGTAAATTACGACATATGTCTGCTTACTCGCGCTTTCTACCTTGTCAAAAATAAGAATATTATTCACAAGGGAAGTTGAAGGAAATGGCAGGGAATAACCAATGTAATTGAGATTAACCGCAAGCAGTTATACTGCCCAATTATATGTATTCCCCATAATTACCGCAGATATTGAATGTTTATACCTTCTTCAATAAGCTCATGCTTTCTTCAGCAAAACCCACACCGGCTTCGTTATAGAAGTTAAACACTTTATCTACACCGAAGCTTTCTAACGTTACATGTTCATCATCATAACGAGCAATAGCGGCTATTTTGCCTTGGTAATTAGTACGCCTTATTTGTCTCGTTATATTTTTCATGTCGAGTACTGACGGCAAGGCTAATAGCGTGAGTTCGATTTTGCTAAGATCTATGCTTTCCCAAAAGTCAGCATCTTCAGCATCACCAAAGTAGGTTTGAATACCTTGTTCATTTAACCATTCTACTTTGGCTTTATCAGTGTCTAAACCCCAAACTTGTTCTCCCACCTGAGCATTCAATGCATTATAAGCACCGATACCAACACGACCCATACCAATTACAACAATAGGCGCATCACAAGGCTGAACAAAACTGTCTTCTGTTAAACGATTTTGACTTTCAAAACGTTTAAATTTTTCTTTATGATTTGCAAAGTAGTCATGGGCAAAGTTATAAAGCACATTCGTGATGATAAATGATAGGGCAACCGCTAATGATAATATGACCAACCACTCAGAAGATAGCCATCCTTCTTTCGTGCTTAATGCGGCAATAATTAACCCAAACTCACTAAAGTTACTTAAGGCTAAGGCGGATAAAAATGCGGTTCTTCCACGAAGTTTAAGCTTAACTAAAATAAAGAAAAACAACATGAACTTAAGCGGCAGTAACAAAGTAAGTACTGAGGCTATAACTAGCATTTCTAAAGTGGGCAGGGCGGTAAAGCCAATTGATAAGAAAAATCCAATCAAAAATAAGTCTTTAAAACTCAATAAAGATTTTGTTATTTCACTCGCTTTGCTATGAGAGGCTAAGTACATACCAGCTAAAAGTGCACCTAAATCACCTTTAATATGCACTAATTCGAATAACTCGTATGCGCCAAAGGCAATAAAAAAGCCCATTAATGGGATTAACTCACCATGACCTGCTTTATTAATAGCTTTATTAATCATAGGTTTTAAAGGAATAAAAAGTAACAATAAGCCAGCCCAAGGGGTTGGTACTTTACCGGTAGCTATGACTAAAAATATAACGGCGATAACGTCTTGCATAACCAATATGCCAATGGCGAGTTTACCATGGCGTGTTCTCATTTCGCCGTGCTCTTCCATCAACTTTACAACACAAACTGTACTACTAAAACTTAGCGCAAATACGATTAATGCTGATGTGGTGATGCTTAAATCACTGACAAATGGAATAGTAATTAATGCGATGCCTTTGAAGATAACAAGGCCAAAAAGTAACCATATAACACTGTGGCTTAAGCTACCCAACCAAACTTCAGCTTTGAGTAAATCTTTTACATTCAGTTTTAACCCAATGGTAAAAAGCATCAAGGTGATACCAATGTCAGCCAAAACATGGATCATGCTATCTGCTTCGTAACCGAGAAATAGTAAAATGAACCCTGCGGCCAAATAACCAATTGACGGCGGTAAAGCCACCAATTTTGTTAATAACCCACAAATAAAGGCAAAACCAATCCAAATAAATTCCATGGTTAATTACGGCTCCGTAGTCATTAAGTTGTTAAGTTGTAACTCAACATAGTCTGCGATAATGGGTTGAGCCTCTGCGTTTGGATGAATTCCGTCAGCTTGCATAAGCGATTTGTCGGTGGCAACAGCTTCCATGAAAAAAGGTAACAAAGTTATATTGCTTTTTTTTGCTACATCTTCAAAAACTTGCTCGAACATTTTATTGTATCTTGGGCCGTAATTAGGCGTGATTTTAATCTTGATCATTGAGACTTTTATATTTTTATCTTGTGCAATTTTAACCATTTGTAACAAATTATTTTTTATTAGCTTTGGCGAATAGCCTCTTAAACCATCGTTTCCGCCCAGTTCAATCAGTAAATGGTCAACTTTTGTATTCGATAAAATGCCTGCTAGCCGAGATAATCCGCCACTCGTCGTTTCACCACTAACACTGGCATTTATTATTGTGTAAGGTTGGTTTTGCTCATTAAGTTTGTTATTGAGTAAATGTACCCAGCCTTGTGTGGGTTTCATCCCATAACTAGCGCTGATACTATCACCTAAGAGTAAAATATTGCTGACTGGTGTGATACTAATGCTGTTATCAACCGTATTGGTCTGTTTGTCTTGTGCAGTCACGTTCGTTGTAGTGATAAAAAATAAGCTAATAAATAATATATAAAGTGGATAATTTTTCATGCATGTAAATTCCGAGAGTATTCTAAGCGTTAAAGACCTAACTAAATCAGTACAAGTTGAAGATAAAACCTTAGTTTTGCTTCAACCGCTCAATTTAACCGTAGCGGCGGGCGAGTCAATTGCCATTGTTGGCTCATCTGGTTCAGGTAAAACGACATTATTATCAATTTTAGCTGGGTTAGATTTACCAAGTACCGGACAAGTGTATCTTAAAAACCAGCCATTACACCAGTTTAATGAAGAACAGCGTAGCCAAGTGAGAGCGCAACATGTTGGCTTTATTTTTCAACAGTTTTTATTAATTAATAGTTTAACGGCATTGGAAAATGTCATGTTACCTGCTGAACTGGCTAACATGCCTGATGCCCAAGCACGGGGTGAAGCTTTACTTGCACAAGTAGGCTTGGCAGACAGGCTTGATCATTACCCATCTCAGCTTTCTGGTGGTGAACAACAGCGCGTTGCCATTGCTCGCGCTTTTATTGCTAAGCCTGATATTTTATTTGCCGATGAACCTACGGGCAACCTTGACAGTAAAACAGGGCAACATATTACTGATTTAATCTTTGATCTCAACGCTAAAGAAGGTACGACATTAGTACTGGTAACTCATGATGCTAAGTTAGCAGCAAGATGTCAGCGACAAGTTGAAATGGACAGTGGTGTTTTAACTGAACCAACATTTGAAGCTTCAGACAAAAACCAAACGATCAGCAACAATATAAATGAAATCGAGATTGAAGCTAAAATTTCAGTTTCGCAAGAAGGTTAGCCATGAGTAGTGCTAAATCAACAGCCTCAACCATGTGGTTCTCTCAATCGTTACGCTTGTTGCATCATGAGCTACGCCGTGGTGAGTTAACGATTATATTTCTCGCTATTGTGCTTGCCGTTGCTACTGTATTTTCACTCACCGGTTTTTCTGGCCAAATTAAACACGCCATTGTCTCAAATAGTACCAACACCATAGGCGCCGATCGTGTTCTGCGTATGTCGTCAGAAGTTGATCTGAGTATTATAGAGAAAAGCCAATCACTTGCCTTAAAGTCTGCTCGAAAAATTGAAACTGAGTCAATGGCATTTGCTGGCGACAATATGTTACTGAGCGAGCTTGACGCGGTATCTGATAGTTATCCATTACGCGGCGAATTGCGTATTAAAACTTCGCTAACACAAGTTGAAAGTAAGATTGTAAATGCTCCCGAACCCGGTAGCGTTTGGGTTGAGCCAAGTGTATTAAGTCGTTTGGATGTAAACATTGGCGACGTCATTGAAATAGGTGTTGCGCCACTGATCATTGCCGGTATCGTTACTGACATACCCGATCGTTCATATCGTGCATTTATTGCAGGTCCAACGGTAATCTTAAATATTGCCGACATGCCAAAAACTGAGCTAATTCAGCCAGGAAGTCGTATAACATATAAATATTTGTTTGCCGGTGAAACCGATGCTATTGAAACATTTGAAGCTTGGATAAAGCCACAAATTAATGAATCTCAACGTTGGTATGACGCTAAGGCGGCACAAAATCGTTTATCAAGAATACTAGACACCGCAGAGAAGTTTCTTTCACTGGCAAGCATGTTAGGTATTGTATTAGCCGCGGTCGCTGTTGCGGTGGCTAGTCGTCGGTATGGACAGCGCCATCAGTCAACCGTTTCAATTTTTAAAGCCTTGGGTGCGTCAATTTCTCATGTCAGAAAGCTCTATTGTTTGCACTGGACTTTACTCAGTTGTTTAAGTATCGCAACAGGTTTATTGGTTGGCTATGGTTTGATGTTGCTTGGCGTTAATGCCATTGCGAGCTATTTATCGTTAGCAGATTCACCGGTAACCTTTGAACCCTTTTTAACCGCGATATTTACCGGATTATTGTGTGCTATTGCGTTTGCTATTCATCCGATTATGAGCTTAGTAAAAAGCTCCCCATTAAATGTTATTCGTGGTTTTAGCCAAGACAAAGTTGCACGTTTTGGCTGGCATCAGTTACCACCTTTATTAGCCTTATTTATATTACTGTTTATTTTCAGCCAAGATATAGTGATGAGTGCTGCCTTGTTATTAGGCGGTGTTGTTGTCTCGTTCATTCTATTGTTATTTGGCCGTGGATTAATGAGTGCAGGGCGCAGTGTTGGCACTAAAGCTGGAAAGTCTTGGCATTTAGCATTAGCAAACTTAAAGCGTCGAGCCAGCGAAAACAGTGTACAGCTAGTCAGCTTTACTATCGCAATAAAGCTGTTGTTATTGATAACGGTAATGAAAAGCTCAATATTATCAGAATGGGAACAGCAATTTCCTGAAGATACGCCGAATCATTATTTAATCAATATTACGCAAAATCAAATAGATCCTTTAAAAGCCTTTGTTGAAGATAACAATATCGCTAACCAAGGGTTCTACCACGTTTACCGCGGACGTTTGTCAGCGATTAACGGTATAAAAACTGTTGATGAAGATAAAGAAGAAAGACAAGCGCTAAATAATGAAAAAGCGGTTAGCGATAAGAAACAAAAATCTGATAAACCGAAGCAGCAAGAAAGTAGACAAGGCATGGGGCGTGAGCTTGGTTTAACTTGGCGCGATGAAATACCCGAGGAAAATGACATTATTTCGGGTCAATGGTGGCAAGTAGGTGATGAAAAGCCCCAAGTCTCCGTTGAAAGTAATATAGCCGAACGCTTAGAAATTAACTTAGGTGATGAATTAACCTTTACCCTAGGCTCTGATGAATTTACGGTGCCAGTAACCAGTATTCGTAAGGTTAATTGGCAAAGCCGTCAGTTAAATTTCATCATGGTGTTTAATGAAAGTGTGCTCGAGAACTTTCCAACAACATCAATTTCTGCTTGGTCAATTTTAGATAAAGACCGTGATCTTGTGTACCGCTTTTTGGCAAACTTTCCAACGATTACTGTGATGGATTTTGCCGCTATTATGGCGCAACTCAATAGTATTATTGAGCAAGTCACTGTCGCTATCCAACTGATATTAATTCTAGTCGTTTTGGCCGGTAGCTTAGTGTTAATTGCACAAGTGCAAGCCAGTATGGAAGAACGTGAACGCGAACTGGCAATATTAAGAACCCTTGGCGCTAAAGGCAGTTTATTGCGTAATAGTGTTTTGTATGAATTTGTCGCATTAGGCGCAATTGCAGGTTTAATGGCAAGTATTGGTATGGAAATAGCGGTTTATATTTTGCAAAGCCAAGTATTTAACATGACGGGTAGTTTTCATTTTCAATACTGGTTAGTGGGTATTGGCGCTGGCGCTTTTTTTGTTGGTACTATTGGTATGCTTAGTTGTTGGCGCTTGCTTAAATTATCGAGCGTTACGTTAATTCGACGCACGATGTGATTTTTCACTTTATAAAACTATATTGCCTTTAATACTAGCGGGTTCGGTATAAAATCGCGTATAGTTTTAAGTACTTATAGTTATGGGTTAAAAAAATGGGTTTACAAGGAAAGTCTGAAGGCGCAGTGAAATTTTTACTGGTTACTGCTGCGTTGTTTGTGGTGCTTGCAGGGGTAAAAACGGCGGCGACTTTATTAGTGCCATTTTTATTATCGGCATTTATCGCTATTATTTGTAACCCTCTCGTGGTCATGGCTGCGCGTTATAAAATACCTAAACCGGTAGCGGTTATTTTTGTCATAGGCATTTTTGTCTCTATTGCGCTTTCACTTGCTGGTCTTGTCGGTAATTCATTAAACGAGTTATCACAACTTATTCCGGTATATCGTGAGCAACTGCAAGAGCAGTTTATTTGGCTTACGCAACAGCTAAACAATTACAACATTATAATATCGTCAGAGTTATTAATTGAATACTTCGACCCAGCTGCCGCCATGGGATTAGCTGCAAAAATGCTCAGTGGTTTGGGCGGTGTTATGGCGAATTTGTTTTTGATTATTATCACGGTAATTTTTATGTTGTTTGAGGCATCATCAATACCACATAAATTACACTTAGCACTTGATGATCCACAAGCCCGTTTAAAACAAATCGATCAGTTTTTGGCGTCAGTAAATAACTACTTAGCGATTAAAACTTTAGTGAGTATTGCCACCGGTGTAACCGTTTCAATTATGTTATGGGCATTTGGTTTAGACTTTTTCTTACTGTGGGGCGTGTTAGCATTTTTACTTAACTACATTCCAAATATTGGTTCAATTATCGCAGCCGTACCAGCGATGTCGTTGGCTGTATTACAACTAGGGCCAGCGGCTGCAGGTTTTATCGGTTTAGGTTACTTAACCATAAATACCGTTATGGGCAACGTGGTTGAACCGCGATATTTAGGTCGAGGACTTGGCTTATCTACTTTGGTTGTGTTTATTTCTTTAATTTTTTGGGGTTGGTTACTGGGCACCGTTGGTATGTTGTTATCAGTTCCTTTAACCATGATCATAAAAATAGCGTTAGAAAACTCTTCAGAAGGGAGTTGGTTTGCGGTATTACTATCCAGTGAAAGTGCAGATTAGCCCGGACTAATGAAGAAAATGCATGATAGCCGGCGATAGTTAAACATTAAAAAAGGGAATTAAATTCCCTTTTTTTGACGATAAAATATAGCAATAAAAACTGACTCTACATTATGTAATTACTGTTTTTAAATAAACCTCGTTAGTCGCCTATTATTACTGAGCAGTAAAAGTGAATTACAATAATCTAGTATTGTGCTTAACCAATAAGTCCAGATAATGGTGTAACAAGCAATTTAAGTTGTATGTAAAAACAGTAGCCTATTCAGTGTTGAGTTTAAGCCGCTTATTTGGAGAATGTAATGAAGTTTGAAAACGTTATAAACCTTAAGTCGAATCAGATCACTGACCCAACTTACATACAGCAATGTAAAGCAACGCTTGAGCGCGATGGTGCCATTGTTATTAATAATTTTATTACTGACCAAGCATTAGAGCAAATTAGGCTTGAAGGTGCTGCTAAGAAACATCTGGCTTTTTTTACTAATCAACAGCATAACATTTATATTAGTGATACTGACCCAAGTTACTCTGAAGATCATATTAGAAATAAGCGAGTAATATCGAGTAAAGGTTGCATTACTGATGATCAAATATCTGAAGAGTCTGTACTTAGAACGCTATATGACAGTGACACTTTTCGCTCATTTTTAAAAGAAGTCTTAAACGAACAAGCGCTTTATGCTTATGATGATGATTGCTCTTCAATTAATCTTCATTATGCTAGCGAAGGCCAAGAGCTAGGTTGGCATTTTGATAACTCTTCTTTTGCGACTACCTTAATGATACAAAAACCTGAGGCGGGTGGAGAATTCCAGTATGTAAGGGATGTTAGAGATGCAGACAAAGGTGAAATGAACTTTTCTGAGGCCGAGAAAGTGCTTGCCGGCGAGATTAAACCCGATATGCTAGCAATTGAACCAGGCGCCTTAGTATTATTTAGAGGCCGTAATGCTATTCACCGAGTCACACCAACCATAGGTGATATTACCCGAATGATGGTCGTGCTTGCTTATAACAATAAACCTGGTGTTGCATTGTCTGCATCAGCACGTAAAACCTTTTACGGTAAATAATAATTAAAATGTCACTTGGCCGTTAGCTAAAGGTATTACTATGGAAAAAATTAAGCGTCAAAGCCCTAATTATATGGGTTCAGAGATTAAAGTTGTTATCTCGATATTATCAATAGCTACGGCATATATGATTTATGAATCAATGCATTCAGGCTCTGCTATGGTTAATGCTGTACTGGTCTCTATTTTGTTGATGTTAAGCTTAAGTTTACTCAGGTTAAATGTTGTGGTGTCGCTGTTGCTGTCTGCAATTTTTGCTGGCGTTATAGGTGGTCTTAATATCACCGAAACCATAGAAGCTTTTAACACAGGTATTGGCTCCGGGGGGAGAACCGCATTAAGTTATGCTTTACTTGGGGCTTTTGCTGCCACTATATCTAAGTCAGGTTTACCGGCGATGTTTGCCAGTAAAATTTCTAAAAAGCTTAATGGCGTTTCCACTGAAAACCAAACCCGAAAAATTAAATATTTGGTGTTAAGCTTTCTAATGTTAGCCGCTTTTTCATCACAAAATATTATCCCAATTCATATTGCTTTTATTCCTATTCTTGTACCTCCATTGTTGTTTATGATGACTAAAATGGGCATTGACCGCAGATTGATCGCTTGTATTTTAACTTTTGGTTTAGTTAGCCCTTATATGTTTTTCCCCGTTGGTTTTGGTGCTATTTTTTTGAATGATATTTTACTGGCCAATATTCAACAAAGCGGCATGCAAACTGACGGAATTAATGCCGCTGTAGCTATGTTGATACCCGCATCTGGGATGTTAGTGGGTTTACTGATTGCGGTTTTTTATAGTTATCGTAACAAACGTGAATATGACCTTGAAAAGTTGGAAAAAGTTGAGGGCATTGAAGAAGGCCATGAAACACCTTATTGCGGCAGAACAGTTGCCATAGCTGTATTCGCTATTGTCTTAGCCTTTACTATTCAAATACTGACACATTCGATGATTTATGGTGGTGTGGCAGGTTTTCTAGTGTTCTTACTGTCAGGTTCATTAAAGTGGCAAGATTCAGACGATGTTTTTACTCAAGGCATGCGTATGATGGCAATGATTGGCTTTATTATGATAGCTGCGGGTGGTTTTGCAGAAGTATTGCGCTCAACAGGCGATATTAACTCATTGGTTGCCGCATCGGCTGATATCATGGGTGACAGTAAAGCAATAGCTGCTATTTTAATGCTACTGGTCGGGCTTTTTATCACCATTGGTATTGGTTCTTCATTCTCTACCATCCCAATTATCGCTGCTATTTATGTTCCGCTTGCTTTGCAATTAAACTTTTCACCTTTGGCTATTGTTGCCTTAGTTGGAACCGCGGCAGCTCTTGGTGATGCAGGTTCACCAGCCTCTGACTCAACACTAGGGCCAACAGCAGGTTTAAATATAGACGGACAACATGACCATATTTGGGATAGCGTAGTACCCACGTTTATTCACTATAACTTACCGTTAATAGCTTTTGGTTGGATCGCGGCGATGGTTTTATAAGAAATAATGATTTGAACAGAGTTTTAAATTTATTTTAAGTTTCTTTTAACGTTATTTTTCTCCCTGTTAGAATAAAAAATAATTCATAGGGAGAAAATAAGCAGGGCTTTAAATGTGAGGCGCTATAAAGCAACCTGAAGAGTTTTGGCTTAAGTTAAGTTAAGTTAACTTAACTTGGCTTAACTTGGCTTTTGACCAATCTTAAAATAACCAGTAGAGAGAAACTGCACCGCTTCATTTCGTTTTTTGCCAATTAAAATAGCACCATCATCCATAAACAAAAAGTTTTTCCAACAACGTTGAAACACTGCCCATGTGGTTTCAATAACATTGTCTCGCGAGCTGCAATAATACACCACAGTATTATTATCCCACTTTAGATGCGTTAAAATCATCTCAGGTAATAAACTCTCTTCACTTTCCCAAACCGTTTCCCATTTACCATTATCCAACCACGATGAAGCATTTTCAGGCCAATCACCTTTTTTGAAAAAGTCAGGATGATCAACTTGTTTACTAATAGCTCCATCCCAAAGTACTTTGGCACGATTACTGACCATAGGCTTTATTTTACTTTTGTCGCTATCGCTAATTGGTAGGCTAGCGTGCTTAAAAATCCAAGCATTTTTTAATTCTTCAATTGAGGTGTAATTCATAAAGGTTATATTGATGGCTTTAGTTTTAGTATAACAAGGGCAGCTAGTATCTCATTAATTCGGTTGAAATTGCAGGTTATAAAGTGAAAAAGGCAGATAAAATATCTGCCTTTATAAATTTTATAGCACTATATCTGTACAAATTAGCAGCTGTTTATTAACGTTTTAGATGTATCTGTAAATACATCTATATTTATAACAGGTGTTTATTTAAAAATGTATCAATCGCCGTTAAGGCTTTTATTCTTGATTCATTTTTCAATAAATAATGGCCTTCACCTTTCAACTCTATTAATTTTACATCTTTATCTGCATCTTCTAAGGCGTCATAAAAGTCATCAGATTGTTCAAAATCAACCACTTTGTCTCGTTGACCATGAATCAGAAGAATTGGAATTTTGACGTTATCAACATAATTTATTGGTGAAATATTTTTAATAAAATCAGCATCTTTACCATTTTTATTGATCACTTCTTGCCAGTAACTGTATGTCTCACTGTGTTTACCATGTTCACGTTTTTCAAAGTCTAACATTGTTTCTACATCACTAATGCCGTTGATTGAAATAGCACATTGATATAAGTCAGGCGTAAAGGTAGCACCGGCTAAAGCGGCATATCCACCGTAGCTCCAGCCAAAAATACACACGCGTTTGGGATCAATGATATTTGCTTTACTAAGTGTTGTTACGGCATCTGTTATATCGTTTTGAATTTTTTTACCCCACTCGCCTCGACCTTTGGCTAAATGATCAATGCCAAATCCTTTTGAGCCTCTAAATTGAGGTTGAATAACTAAAACACCTCGGCTAGCTAAGTATTGCGCAAGCCAATCAAATTGTATTCTGTCATAAGATTCAGGGCCACCATGTGGCATAACAACCGCGGGTAGTTTTTGCTTAGCTTTGCCTTTGGGGTAGGTTAACAATGTTGGAATGTTTAAACCGTCACGGGCTTTATAACTATACTCAGAAACAGGATTCACGATGTCAGCGGAAACTTGCGGGCGACTTGCTGCTAAAAAACTGAAGCTATTATTAGCAAACATTATGTACTCACCTGCTTGCTCACCACCTTCTAATTTAAAAATCATTTTTGACCAATTTGGTGTGTGGTCAACCAAGCTAAAGCTACTTTCAGGCATAGCTGATTGAATAACTTTAAAATTTTGAGTTAATTGTTCATCAAAAAAAGCATAGCTTGGTTTAAAGCCTGAATATCTAACACCATAAACAACACGCTGAATATCTGTTAGCACTTGTTCTACATCTGCGTCGTCTCGGTTAAAAATAGGCTCAGATATTGTGCCATCTTTTAAAGACATGGTGAAATATTGTCGACGTCCGTTTTCGCCAGTTGTGGTCATTACCAGCGATTTTTTATCAGGCGTTAAGCCCGAAAATGAACGATAGCGATAAGCTGTGGTTTCAGAAAAAATGTCGACCCAATCGCCATCTATATAGCTTTGCACTCTATGGGTGTTATTTTTGTCATTAAACCTTTCTCGGGCAATTGGCTTACCGCTTTCATCAACAAAAAAATCTACCGCGTCGTGTGTACCAATAAATATTTGTTTAGGTTTCTTCTTCTTTTCAAGGTTGACCTTCATTAAAGTATAAACATTATACCCAGTATCACTACTATAATAAGCAGGCATATAAGCGGTTTCTTTATCTGGCGATAAACCTACAATGCTGCCAAGACTAGTTTGACCTTTATAAATACCATAGCCTGGGATCAACAGTTGTCTAACTTCTTTTGTTTTAAGGTTGTAAATAAAGGCGCTACTTATATTATGCATGCCTTTATACCCTTGAAGTTTCTTGTATTCTGACGCTCTTAATATCACTCTGAAGTTATCGATAAAGTAAGCTGACTTTGCATCAATACCACTTAATGCTGTGCCACCTAAGGTTTTTCCGGTCGCAATTTCTTTAACGAGTAACACTTCACGGTCATTTTGAAATGTTCGATAAGCTATTCTCGAACCGTCAGGAGAAAGCGTCATTAAGCTTATTTCAGGATTGTTGGCGTAGATATCAAGTGTAGGTAAATTATTTTTTGCATTAGAAAATGTACATATACTAAAGCTGAAAACGATAATAATAATCTTTCTAAGCATCAACAAAAGTCCTTTAAATAGAGTTATAAATATATTACATAAGTACAATTAATAAGCAATATTTAAGTGAATTAATACGTTAGAGCATTTGTTTACCATTTTTAAGTTTAAAACTACTAAGATCTACAAGGACAATATTTAGGTCCAGCTTTTTTTAAATAATTTTATGAGAGATAAGTTATGTTACAAGTATTGAAATGAAAATAATTATTAACGCGCTGCATTTGTACATATCGCTTTGCCCATGAGTTCTTTTGATTTATTAACAATAGAACCTATACCTTCTCCATATAGATTCAACGGTATTTAAGAGGTTCACCTATATTCGTGAATATAGGTATTAAGAACTGTATTTGGAGCCTAGGTAGCTAAAGGTGCTTCAATCTAGCAATGTTATTTGTTGAGGCACTTTTTGAAACTCCTAGGCTTTTGCTGATGGTCTTGAAGAGACTGCAGCGTACCAACGTTTTAAGTTGCTTTGCTCATCTAATATTTTAATATGATTAACGCGATTAAAGTCTATTGTGATGAGGGCTGTAATATCCGCAATAGAGAAACTGTCTCCTGCTATGTATTCTGAAGAGGCTAAATGTTTATCTAAAAATGTAAAAAACGTTTTCACATTTTCACCACACTCTGTCCCCCAGTCCTTAATGACGTTCATTCGGTCTTTAAAGTAACCCGTTGTATGTTGGAAGCACATGCCTGTAGGCATCAGCAAAGATAATTCCAAGCGTCTTTGCCATTGTTCTATTATCGCTTTCTCAAGCGGATTTGCTCCCATTAATGGATGTTCTGGCTTCATTTCTTCAAAATATCGGCAAATAGCAACACTTTCACTAATAATGGTACCGTCATCTAATTCTAAAATTGGAATTTTAGCCAGCGGATTTTTTTGTTTGAATTCTTCCGTTAAGTTATCTCCGCGTAGAATATCCATTTGAACAAATTCGATGTCTTCAATGCTTTTCTCATGGAGAAATATTCTTACACGTCTTGCGTTTGGCGCGGTTGCTGTTTCATATATTTTCATTTTTATTATCCTTAATTGCTCAGCGATCGTTCTGGATAGTATAAATAACTAAATTAAAAGCATTTAAATTATAGATAAAATGTTTTTGATAAAAAAGAAGTTTAGTTTTTGCTCAGAAGCTACTTTATCATCAAGGGTGTTAAAACACTCAGTGAATATTTTTTACAAGATTAGTGAGTTTACCTTCGATAATTTTAAACTCAAGGCTATGTTGATCATCCTTGATGACAAACACTCAATAAGTCTTCTATAAAATAGGCTAAAGCGCGACGTTCAATTTTTTCGACTAATTTTTGCTGCTCGACAGTTAGCATGTGGTACATAGTGGCAGCGCCAAAGTCGCCAAAAATGATATTCGCGTGTTCATCAAATAAAGTGTTATGGGCATATAAATCGCCATGACAAACTTTATTAGCGTGTAAATGCTCAAACACGTTTTCCATTTGTATCACTATTTTTTCAATTTGCTCGGTGCTTAAGGTGAAGCCTTTAGGAAATGTGTCACGAGTACAAGTTTGGAAGTTAGGCGGTAAACCTAAATTTTGAAAGTTATTTGGGATTAAGTTCATGATTAACGCTAAATAGTTATCTTCATTAACTTGCGCCAAAGAACGAACTAGGTTTTTATGATTGCCAACTTTTAAGCAAGCTTGTAATTCATCCTCAGGGTAACCATCGCTAGTTACTTTTCCTTTAAACACTTTTATAGCAACTTCATCTGGAAAGTTTAATGGCTTATCTGTCCAAGTAGCTTTTGAAATAACGCCTGACGCGCCTTGCCCAAGCACATTATGCAAAGAAAAACTTGATGAGGGTAGTGATGGTACGGTTGCTACCTTAAGTTGAGAACGACTAAATGGATTACCTGAGAAGGCAACCCATGCAAGCTTGGGTAAACCTAACAATTGTTCAGGGCATTCAGTGAGGTTATTCGCTGAAATGCGGACTAACTCAAGATTAACTGACTGAGATAAAGTTAACGGTAATGTTGTCAATTTATTACCTGCCAAGGCCAGCTTCTGTAACCTTGGGCGTTCACCTAAGCTGTCAGGCAAAGTTTCAATGCAGTTATCGGTTAATATTAACCATCGTAATTTCGCAGGTAAAGCATCAGCAGCTACATGCTTAATTTGGTTCGACTTAAAGCCGACCATCTCTAAATTTTCACAACGACCTAAAACTTCAGGCAAGGCAGTAAAAATATTATTTGAGGCAAAAATTATTTTAAGTTTTTTGAGTTGGGTTAACTCGCTAGGAAGAGTGGTTAGTTGGTTATCAGATAAATCTAAAATCTCTAAGCTGTCGGCTAATGACAAAATTTCCATTGGGAATGAAGTTAATTGTTCAGCTAGCTTCAAGCGCGAAATGCCCATGAGTTCGCCAGATATTAACTGAGTCAGCGTATGCATTGATTCATCCTAATATTATTTTAGTAGGTGAAAATAACACTGCCATATAAAGTTTTAGATATAAAAAAACCCGAAAAGTGTAATTAAATACTTTCGGGCTTTTTTGGGTTTAATAAACCCTAATATGGTGCTCGCTACTGGACTCGAACCAGTGACACCTTGCATGTCATGC
>TARA_R110000765_G_scaffold31083_2_pt1 | contig 15044 bp, 5 predicted proteins | sample TARA_R110000765 | Tara Oceans TARA_R110000765 (sample SAMEA4398168) | marine metagenome | biome: Polar Biome; feature: [MES] marine water layer (ENVO:01000295) within the mesopelagic zone...; material: water (ENVO:00002006), including particulate matter (ENVO:01000060) such as...... | reverse complement strand
CCTTCTCTTTGTCTTACTCCTTCTGTATAGTTAGATACGTCACCACCTTCTTCCTTCTTCCATCCTGCAGCATTTTTAGCAAAGTTAGCCATCTTTACTACTGAAGCAGGGTACCTACCTCTATTAGACATAACTTTATTAGCTGCTTCTTGTACAGACATATTACGTGCTGTAGCCCACTTGGTAAACTTACCTTCATTCTCAGGTTTAATTTCTATACCTGATTTAGCTTGAAGCTGTTGAGCCATTGCATCTTGTTCTGCAACCATGGCTTCTTGTTCCTCTGTTTCAGCTTGCTCCTCCATTGCTTGGTTTCTAGCAAGTTCTTGTGGATTCTGAGTTTGTTCTTGTGGTGTTGATTCAGGTGCTGGTTGTGACTCTTTTTGTATTTTATCAAATAAAGCAATTACATCTTCTTCTTGATAACCAACTTGCATTAATGCTTGGCCAATAATTTGTTGATCCACTTCTTGCTGAAGTAAATCCATAATCACTTCTGATGGATCCTGTCCTTCATTTATAGAAGAACTTATGAATCCAACAATTTGCTCCATAGCCGGGTCTACATTTTGTTCTGTAGGTACACCACCCATTTGCATTAAACTTTTTTTGTTTATCATCACAATACTGATTTTATATAATTAATATACGAATAAATCAAGAGATTTACTAATTTTTAAGGTTTAAGCTTTGTTTAAAATATGAGTTAATATATAATTAGCAGGAGACATATTTAAAGCTTTTGCATCTTTATAATGAATTCTATTAAGTTTATCATACAAATCAGATGCATATTTTTCTCTTGGTGTATTATCATAATCACCATTTATATAATTATTAAATACACCATATTCTCCACCTTTTGCCATTACTACTTTAGCAAAAGGTTTAGTTGATGGTTCATTATTAGCAATTGCATTTGGATTAATAACAGTTTCATTAGATGGAAAAACCTCTTGCATGTAATCATTAACCTTTCTTATATATGGCTTAGCTTCAGATTCAAAACCTGCCCATAAAGCAGTATTATAGATTTCTTCACCAGAGGGTAAAAATCTATAGTTAGTGGAAGACACATCATTAATTGTACCTTTATATAATTTTCTTAATTCTTTTATTTCCTTATCTGCTGATAAATTATTTTCATTATTTCTCCCTATCATTAACAATTTATTATTGCCTTGATTATGTGACAATATAGACATGTTTTTTATATCTGTATCTGTTAAACCTAATTGAGGATATTGCTTTGCATAATCTTTAAATAATTCATAGTTTTTAGTAAGTCTATATGAAATAACATCTATTGATTTATTATCATCAGCAAGGTCTTCAACACTGTTTATATTAAAAAACTCTTTTGCAAAATTATCTATTGTTGAAAATTTTACTTTACCTATACCTAATGAAATATCTGTTTCTTTTTTACCCTTATAATCATATGCTAATCCTGTAAGTCCACCTCTTGTGTTACGTGCTTGGTCTATTGTTCTTGATGTTACATCATCTTTACCAACTCCTGATTCTACACCGGTTATAGCAACTGTTGCTGCTCTTAACCAATCAGGGTCAACTGAAGAATTTAGCATTTGAGGTATATTACCAGCATTATAATCTGCTCTAGCTACTATGTTTTGAATTACTGGTACACGGCTATCAGGAATAGATGCACCCCATTTTTGCTCTAAATTTAAAATTACATTAGAAGCTACTTCTGGTATGGGTAATTCAGGTACTTCATAAGTTCTATTTAGTTTTATATTTTTATTAGGTCTAGAAATCCAAGCTGTTTGAAGTTGTGTGTAAGGTTGTTGTCTTATATTACCTCCAACATTATGTGTAATAATAGGGTTACCTTCTTCATCAATATCTGAAACAAAACCTGTATGTGTATTATATGTTTTAGAAAGATAATCACCTTCACTATCTTTTTTTAAAGTTTCTTCATGTTTATTTGAACCAGGCCAATATATACCTATAATATCTCCAACTTTATAATCTGATTTTTTTGTTTGTTTTCTACTTTTTACACTATTTGTTTTAGCTTTAAGTTCAGATACTGACATTTCTTTTGATATATTATCAAACTCAGGCTCATCATATATATTAAATATAACCTCACTATTACCTGCAGTTTTCATATTATCAAATATATCCCAGGCATCTTTGTACTTAACACCTATTGATTCTGTTTGTATATTATTATTTTCTAATATAGTACACATACCTGCAGCACAACGTGTTTCATCTAAAGTAGAAGGAATAAAATCAAAAATTAAAGCATTTGAATCTTCTTCTTCTTGAGAAGTATTGTATTCTTGTAAAGCATTTTTTGTACGTTCTCCAAATTTACCATCTGCATTAGCTCTACCATATTCATTTTCTACAGGTAAAAATCCTTCTTCAATAAGTTTAGTTTGTATACCAATTACTTCATCTTTATTTGATCCAGAATATTTTTTATAATATCTATCTATAGATCCTAAATTTAAATTTTTGTCTTCAACAAATGCATTATATGCTTTTTGAGTTTTGCTTCCATAAACACCATCGTCCTTAGTGCTACCTACATCATATCCTTCAGCAATTAAACTTTGTTGTAGCTCTTTTACTTCTTCTTCTGGTTTATTAGAATAATCTTTATAAACAGTTTTCCCATACTCATTAACACTAGTTATAAATTTTGATGATATAGAATCTTTAAGATCTACAAAATCTGTTCCAGCAATCTCTTGATCTTTTTGCCATTCTGCAATAGCTTCCGGTGTTAAAGCTTTATCCAATTGAGCTTGGTATGGTAAAACAACAGCAGTTGACTCTGCTACTTGATCTATAAATTTAGGCTGATAGTTTATAAAATCTAAATCTTGATATGATTTTACATCTTTATTAGGATTTAAAATAGGTTCTGTAATAGGTGCCGTAACTGGTTTTGGAGCATCTTCTATATATTCTTCATCAAAAAATCTTATGTTAGGATTAACATAATTTGTATTATCTATTGCTACTGCTCTTTCTCTAATTGGAATTTCACCTGCATATTGATAATTGCTATAAACAGTTAATGGATTAGGTTCTCCACCTTTTTTATAATTTATTTTATTGTCTATATAAGATTTAGTCCAGTCATTTCTTTTTCCTAATGGTACACCGTCATCATATCTTACATATTCTTTAAGCATTAAATCCTTATCCTTATCTGCAACAGCTTTCATGAAATTTTTAAACTTACCTAAAACTCCATTGTATTGATAATCTGTAAGTAATAGTTGCTCTTGTTGATCTAACTCATCCCAACTTCTACTTAAATTTCTATTATTAAATGTTGACTTTGCTGCTTTAAATTTAGTATCAATATCTTTTTCAAAAAGATTATTGACTTGATCATTTGTTAAACCTTTAGAAAAACTTTCTCCTTTTTTAATTTTATGACCATAACCAATATCATAGCCTCCATTTTTTTCTGGAGCTGGAGTTGGAAACCACAATTGTTTTTTAGGATCCCATCCTTTCATAGAAAGATTTTCTTGATCTTTTAAATCATCTTGATATTCTTTAATACTATAATCATTAACTTCTTTCTTTACTAATTCTTCTTTTTTTGGAACAACTGTCTTATCAAGTTCTGTTGTGTATCTTTCACCATACCACATAAATTCATCTTCACCAGCTTCACGTGCTGCTCTGAAAGCTTGCTTAAAATCACCGTCATCATCTCTATCACTAACACCCCAGTTCATTGGATTTAAATAATCACCCCAAGATGTTTCTTCAGGTTTTTGTACGTTATCTTGTACAGGAAGTTTAATAATTTGATTTAATTTAAGTGTATTATATTCTATTCCAGGATTAGCTTCTCTAAGAGCTTGTTTATCAATACCTAATTTATTAGCAATCCCATCAAAAGTATTTCCTGATTGCACTCTATATTCACCACCTGTTTGATACTTTTTAAAATACTTATCTAATATTTTTTTCTCAACAGAGCCAGAACCTGTATGTGTTTTGTATTCAAAATCTTTTGGGCTTGTATAATTACTAGAATCTGGCACGTCACCTTCTTCCCAAGCTCTTTTAATTCTATCCCATGTACCGCTTAAAGTTGGAGTTTCTCTTAAGCCGGGCATTACGTGAGCCATTTCTGCTATAATAGATTGCATACCACCATCTTTAGGAACGTATATATCATTGATTCCAGCATGAGCTCTAAAATTATTTGGATCTTCTGTTATGTTATATTTTTCTTTAAAGAGATTAGCCATAAAACTAGGTGTATTTTGTATATCAACACCAGAATCTTCAAGCATTTGCATGGCATTTGCAATATCTAATTTATAACCAGAACCGCCACCACCATCAACACCTGACCAATATTTCTGAGTAAAAGGGTCATCATATAAGAAGGTGGTTGGTTTAAATCTGGTTCTATATACATTCCCTTCCTCATCTCTTACTGGAATTGTACGAGGACTATTTAAAACATTTGGATCATAATTAGGATTAGGCTCTGTCTGAATTTTTACTTTATCTGATATAAATTGATCATAAATTATTTTTTGAGAAGGTGTTAATCTATCTCTATCATATCCAGTAACAGTTACTTCATCTAATTGAATAGGAGAATCTGGATTAACTACATCTCCTGTTATTTCCGTACCATCTTGAGCTTTTGGTAATGTTTTAATTTTACCATTCTGAGTTCTAGCATATCTGTTATTCTCTGTTTCCATGCTGGGAATAAGTGTACCCGAATATGATTTACCTTTCCAATTCCAACTAGTTGAACCACCATTAGCAAATTTATTTTTCTGAGCCCATTCCCATCTTGCCTTATCAATAGCTGCTTCATAATCACTTCTATTATCACTTCCTTCTATCCACTTACCTGTGTTTTTATCATATCTTTTTGTTGTATTAATTACCGGCCTTTCTATAAGAGAATTTGGAGTGCTTGTAGTAATTTCAATATCCTCTAAAGGCATAGTGGGTAATGGTGTAAACTCAGATTCTTGAGTAAGAGCTTCTGCTTTAATTCTTTCACCCTGATCAGTATAGTTTTCTTGAACCCAAAGATTAAGAGCTTTGTTTTGTTCAGGTGTACCTAAGTATTTTTCCATACCCATTTCTTCCATTGCAACTTTCTTTCTATTTGCAAATGAAGGATTTATACCCATATTTCTAAATCTAACGTCTACTGATATATTAGGGTCTGTTGTTCCTTTAGGTTTTAAAGATGAGTCAAAAGGTGTTCCAGATGCACCATATTTATCCAGTCTTTCTTGTTGTTGATCATCATCTAACATGTCCCAAGGGGTAACCGCTAAAGGGTCATACTTTGCAAGAGTCACATGATCCCCTTTTATGCTAACACCGTCATCATCTCTGTATTGTGCAATAGATTGTGGGAAGATACGTCTATCATAAAGTCCCATAGGAGCGTTTAAAGAAAGAATTCCATTAGCTAACTCCCGTTGCTTAAACTTGTTATCATCAATTTTTTTGTAATACTCATCAAAAGAAACTGGTTGTAACCCCTTCTCAGTAGTGTGCGTTGAAGGGGAATTTAAAAAGTCAGTTCTAGCAAGTTGCATTTCATATAACCAGCTATTTACAGGTATATTATACTTATAAGGGCCCTTTTTTTTATAATTTTTGTAGAACTCCTCCTGTGCTAGGGCACTGTTCATCACAGCAATACTATCGTTTCTGTTGGGTGCATTATTACCTGAATCTGGAGGATCACCTACACCACCACCATCACGTTTTGCCATTGGTATTTCAAACACTTGATCTCCAGGAAACTGATAGTTCATACCAGGCATCATCATTTGTTCATTACCTAAGTTGTCTGTACCCTTAACAGGAAAGTCTACACCTTCCATAGTAATATCTCCAGATGGTATAATGTTATAAGGATTGTTTACATCAGGTGAGTTTCTTTTATAACCTTCTGTTGAAAATACTGCAGATATATGTGTTATATATTCATTAGGTCCACCTGGTAAACCTCTGCTTTCTTTATGTTCAAAGTTCTTTTTCATTATCTAAGTGATGTAAGTAATTTTGTATTGTGCAATCTTAACAACATTTTTCTATTTCCTGATTTAATTCTTCTTAAAATAAAATTATTAAAATAGTGTCTAAACTTTTTATGTTGCAAAGGTGATTTATTATAATTTAAATTTATTGGATTCAAATCTCTAATATATCCATTAGGTGCTGTATTCCATATTGGCTGTTCAGCAACTGTAAACTCCCCTCTATCATTAGTGATATCCCAAAATTGATTAAACCTATATTTTTGTTCAACCTTAGAACATAATATATCTATATTATTTATATTAATAATTGGATAAGTTAAGTTAGCTAATGGTTCATTATAAGGAGTAGGTATTAACTTTAATGATCCTGATACTTGCTCATTATTATAAATAATGGATTGATCAAAATTAAAGTTTAAATCTTCCCACTTGTCATCATTACAAGCAAATCCCATATCTCCTTTGTAAACATAAGTTTCTAGTTGATACTCCACACTTCTAACAGTATTTACCTGTTGTCCTGTTTGAGCTACTAAGTCAACTTCCCATGGATAATCCACACCATAAAAATTAGCAAAGCTATCACATCTGCTATTATGTCTCCAGAAAGAACCAACCTTATAACTAGGTTGTGTACTTTCATATGAGTAGTAATTACACACTTGAGGATTAACATTTACATAAGCGGGATCACCTACTAAAAATAAATCATCACATACACCTGTTATTGTTGTAGTAAAACCAGGTGCTGATACAGGACACGCACATGTTACTTTTCTACAAATAGGTGGTGTAATATCATTACATACTCCTGTAGGTAAAGTATAAGTTCCTGTTACACTATCCAAATAAACCTTTGTATATCCGGGTGCACAAGTACATTCAAATGGAAGAGAACAAACACTTGTTGCAATTGTATCTGCAACAATATTTATTCCTGTTGGATTATTAGCAGCAATACCAAATTGATAACCGTCTACATTAATAGGACCAGATGTACAAGTAATATTACCTAATACAGTTGGGTTAGATGGTGTATTACTTGTGGCACCACAATATAAAGCAAATACATTTTGATTTGCTGGACCTGTTGCTGTAGGTGATGTGCCCGTAGCTTGATAAGGACAACCAATATTTCCAGGATTACTGTCAGTATCAGTAATTAAAATAATAATTTGTTTAAAACCTGGTTGTGCAGATCTATCACCCAGCTTACTAGCTGATTTATTGTTAAGCCAAATTTCAGCAGGATTTAATCCAGCAGTTAAAACTTGTGTTCCACAACCAGGAGCCACAGATGAAACACACCAATTAGAAGTATACCAATTATTAGCTTGTGCTGGTGTCACCGTATTACTCATAGAGTAGTTACCCAAAAGGTGAGGTATATTATAATAATCAGTTACATGATTCCATTTAGTAAAACCTACTTGCATATCCCCTGCAGCCATTGGTACAGTTATAGCGGGATTAGTTAAAAATGAATTTAACCAAGTCAATTGAGCATTTGCAACACTGTTAGGGTTTGCAAGTCCTCCTGTACTACCTGAATCATCCATTGCTATTACAATATCCAATAAACAATCTTGAGAACCTCCTGTTACAATTGAATTTAATGTTTCAATTGTAACTTCTGATAATTCAGTAGCATTTTCTATTCTTTCACATAAACCTGTTGTAATATTAAAATTAAATCCAGGTGGGCATTGTGGTACTGTAGTTGTTTCAGTTTTAGTTGTAAAAAAATGATTTATACTTGGTAAAGCTAATTCAGGATGCCAATCATGAAATGATATCCATGCATTAGATTTAGCATCATAACTACATGTCCATGAGCAATCATCAAAGTATATTGGATCACCTATAGTAATAGGTATATTTAAGTTAAATACAAAACCACGTCCATCATCATAAGTAATAGAACTTATGTAACGTTTTTTTACTCTATAATCTTTTTTCATAAAGTAAACAACATCATCATTAGGGTCATATATTGCTTGACACCCAACACCCACAATAGGGTTATCTGATAATACAGAAAATTCTAATTCTGGATATTGCTTTATTAGTTGAGAAGGTAAGTATTTATTAAACCACCATTTCATTCCAGCATTAGATATAGGTTCTAAACCTTTACCTGCATATTTAAATATTTTTCCTTGTTGTTGTGATATATAAAATAAACCAACAGGAGTATTTATAACTCCTCTTAAACTTTCACATGAACCATATTCATTTGATAAGTCAGAGTTAGCTATGTTTTGGAAAGATTGACTAAATAATGCACCAGTACCAAGTGTAATTGTTGTATCTGAACCAAGCTTTAATGTATCTAATCCCTGAAACAGCTGAGGTGATAAATAAGGGAAAAATACTATTGCTCCACTTTTACTCGTAGGTTTAATTACACTTACTTTATTTTTAAAGTCTTTGTAGTTAAGTGGTAAAAATACTCTCCAGAAATCTTTCTTAGATTCTTCTTGTGCTTGTAAAGAATATATTAATCTTTTAGGTCTTGATACATAACAGTTAGCTGCAACATAAGGATCATAATATAATGGTTGTATTTGTCCCCAAGATGACAATTGGCTAATAAATTTAGATGGGCTTAATGACTCATCATATTTATAAAAATTATCTTTCTTTTCTATTTGTGCATGAAATAATTCATTTAAATCATTATACTCATATTGATCATATATTCTATCTTCTCTTCTATCTTCCCAATCTCTATGTGCTAAGTTTACTTCTGTTTCTACAAAGAAATCCAATATACCATTTGAATGAGAATACATATATGCATATCTCATTGCTAACTTTGGATTAGGATCATTACTACTATTAAAAATAGCACCCCAAGCATTTTGACAACTATCATTTCCTCTATCTAGATAAAATAAATCATTAGGTAATAAGTTATCTGGATTAGTTACTGCTATACCGAATGATTGAATTTCTTGTGCTATAGGTGATAAATCAAATCTCTGTGAGTTTATCCAAAATCTTGGATAAGGTACATTAACATGCATTGAATAGTCATATGTAAACTCATCAGGTTGTCCTAATAAATACTGAGAAAAAATAGGCATTATTACCTTTTCAGTATATCTACCAATAAATACATCTCCAGCAAATAAAGGTTTACTTTTATATTTAAGCTGAGGAGGTGCAGCAAGATCTAGATACTCAATACACCCTTTCATTGGTACTTGCTTTATCCCACTTAACTGCCCATATTGATTATCAAAATTAAACTTAAGTGCACCATAGTATGCTGATATAGGTGATTTTCTTGATGGTGAAGGATCAGTTAAATAACTATCTGGAAATTCATTTACACTATTATTTGATCTAATTTCTCCACCAATTACAAATCTTGATTTATCTTCAACTGATGGTTCATCTAATTCTTTTTCTAAAGCAACAGCAACTGTAGATGGTCTAAATAAATTATTTATTTTATAATCACCTTGATTAAATGTTTGAAATGATTGACCTAAATAATTTGAATCTGTATTTTTTATTCTAAATAAACCTGAATTTATTTTATTAAATTTATTAAAAAATCCATTTGAGTTATACTTCATTACAAAGTCACTCTTATTAATTAAGTTGTATATTAACTCTATTATTTCATTACCGCCTATTGCTATATTAGCACCTGAAGATGCAATAGTAGCTACAATTCTAAATGGTACAGGTAACTGAGATAAATTACTATTCTTTTTAGTAGAGTAGTTCCATTTACCAGTACTAACTCCTGGTTGAGCAGCTGTAGCATTTGCAGCTGTATTGTAAAGATTATCAGCAATCACTCTTCCTCCTCCACCAGCCCATAAATCAGCTATAGCAGCTGTACCAATTCCCGCATCATACGCAGCAGTAGTGGTGCCTTGTACTCCGGCATATGTTCCTGCAATTAAAAGTGCAGCTCCAGTATTAAGTCCAGCTACACCAAGAGAAGCACCAAGACCAGGCACAGTAATTCCCCAATCTGTTCCACCAAAGTTTTTATATTCTGTACCTGTTCTTTCTTCTGATCTTTCTCCTTCAGTTTGAGATATAGCATACCCTAGACCAAGTATTGCTGCAATAATAGCAGAACCATTTCTTAGTAATTTAAATTGAGGGTGGTCTTCTGATGCTTTAAATGATCCTGAAGAATTTCCTGACAGCTCTCCATATATCTTTGTTTCATAAGCATTTAAAAATGGCTTAGTAAACATTAAATCTGGAGAAGCAAATGTAAATACTTTTTTTGAATATCCTGTTTGTACACCATTGACTATACCTTTTGCCCCTAAAGCTGGAAATTTATCTACTGATTCAATTAAGTTGTTACACCCTTCTGTTCTATTTGATTGTGAAATAGAAAATATATTTGTAGGTTGGTTATCATCAGCTGTTCCATCATGATGATATATATCAGGTCTTAAATCATTGTAAGGAAAGTTTGGATATAAACCTTGTACACTTCCACCTATCAGATTATCTGAATTTGGTATTGTGTATTTACGCATGTTTCTAAAAAGACCTTTTGCTAAAATTGATTTATTACCATTTCTAGATCCTCTTAATATTTCATAACCTACTACATTAGTAATATATGTACCATCATTATTTTGAGGTCTGCCTATATTTTCAAATTCAACACCAAGAAGATTTACATTATCTCCACTTGTTGTACTAATATGTAATGGTGATGTTGCACCTCCTATTGATTCATCTGGCATTTTGTGATGCCTAATAGGAAGACCACAAAGGGCACCCCAGATATCAGGTCTGTCAGAAGGATATTTTTCTGTTGATTCCCAATATCCCATTTCTCCTCTAGCAATAATAGGAGAACCATCTTCTAAAATTTCACCTGTTATATTCTGTTGCTGAATATTACCTGTATTATATACTTTAAACACAGGATCTCCCGCAGCATCTAAAACATTATTTCCAAAAATATCAGTTGTTTCTAATGTAGGTGTTCCGTTAACTGGGTAAGTTGTAGGAGCTCTACCTGGTATATGATAAGAAGAAGATCTTTCTCCTGTATTATATATCCATCTTATAAAAAAAGCATATTGCTCATCTCTTAAAAACCCTAGCTTATTACCACCTAAGTGATAATATTTAGAGTCAACTTGATTAACAACCCAGTTAACTTTAATTTCATTTGCAATAGGTTGATAATTAAAATCAAATTGTTCTGTTGGTCCTTGTCTAAGTAACCAATCATTAACAACATACATTGCATTTGACTTTTCATATGCAGGACTACGTAAAGATAAAAGTTTTAAATCTATAGGTACTAATTCATCACTAAGGAAATCTACATTTATAGATTGTTGTTGGGTACTGTAGAAACCTAAACGTTTTGAAAAAACCTGACCTTGTTGTCTAATCAACAAAACCATTTCATAGTAATCATATTTAATATCTAAATCAGATACTGTTACATTTAATGAACCATTACTTCCAGCATGAGACCATAAAGTTTGAATATTTGATATACCTATATAATCTGTTACTCTTTGTTCATTTTCTGTATATGCAATATAAGCTTGATAAGAACCATTTCTTAATCCTCCACCATCTACTTCTTTTGATAGTTTAACACATGGTGTACTTACTAATGGAGCTAATCTTATTTTTTCACAATCTAATTGCCTTGGTAATATATCACTAAATATTACACATGGATCTCCTAGAGCAGAAGTTATATATTGTTTCCAAGGAACATCATCAATATTTAAATAACGTGATGGGTTATTTCCATCATCCCAATATGCTGACCAAGTACAATCAAAATTTTCTTTTGCTGCACCTGTAATTAAAAACTTTCTATTAAATGCTAAACAAGGATCATTAACAATAGGTGTGTACTTACATTCACTATCATCAAACCTACCAATTTCAGAATTAGTGTCATCAGTAGAATACACAATCCACTCATCTCCATATCTATGGATAGCACCAATAATTGTATATGGTATTATACCACATTGTAAATTTGAAGGTTCATTACCTATAACACCTAAATCTCCATCTGTAGAATTAGTTGCTGCATTACGTGCATGCCACCAACTTTGATTTGGCTCCATGGACTGAGTAATATCTTTATTCATTCCTTTTAAAAAGGAATTGGTAACTACACTTGATGTACCTTTTGAATTATTTTGCTTTGCCATAATAAACTAGGTTTCTATAAAGATGATGATGAATTAGATGATCTTATAGAATTAGCAGCTATTGATGCAACTCTTGGGTTTGTAGGAGCATAACTCAAAAACATATTATAATAGTTATGATATTGTGCTCTTCTATTCATAGACCAAACTTTTTGAAGGTCTTTAAAATCAGGAGTATTAACAAAAGATAAAGCATTATTTCTTGCAGCTCTTAAACGTTGTTCTATTAAACCTAGTTGTGAAGTAACCTGTTCTCCTTGCCAAATCATATTTTCCAATATTCTTTGTTTCAAAGCATATTCATAGTACTCATTACAATAAGGGTGATCAAGAACTAAAAGATCTCCATTAGGAGCTTCCATTGCTCCTTGATAGCTTAAGTATACTTTACCAGTTCTAAATGTTGTAACTAAAAACCCATCTTCTATTTGAGCAATGTCTGATGCTTGAGCACCTAACGTTGGACAAAAACAAGTTTTATCATTAACATCTTGAATTCTTAATTGCATAAAAGTGCTATAAGTTCTAAATTGATTTGCTCCAATTCTTTGAACTATCTGATAACTGTTTTTTCCATCACATGTTTCTATTACACAAACATCTTTACAACTTGGATCATTACATGGTCCAGACTCTCCCGGTGCTGGAACATATGGAACATCATTAAATGTTTCTACATGTGTTCCTGAAGGCATAGTAGCATTAACAGTATATTCACCACATAAAAATGCATAGTTTAAATATGCAAAATCCATTGGTAATTGTCCACGGCCATGTTCTATATCAATAATTACTTCTTTAGTTTTATGTATTTTTAAACCTAAATCATAATTAACTCTTGTAGCAACTTTAATTAATTGTTGAGGTTCAATTAAACCTTCCAATGCATATGTTGAAAAGTCAATAGAAACATCTTCCATCAACTGCGTAAAAGTTCTATATTTATTTGATACTCCCATTATCTATTAATATTAATCTTATTATCTGAATCTTCTCCTGGAATTTGCATTGTGTTCATCATCACATTTATAACTTGTGATTCAATTTCAGCAAACAATGCTTCCGGTATATATATTGGTTGCTCATAACGTGGAGTACAATCATCTTCAACTTCACAATTCCATTTTGTTATATCTGAATTAAATACACCTTCTAGTTTTAAAGCATCCCATTCTATATTAGGTGAATATATGTATCCATCTAACCACCAAAAGTATCTTGTTGTATTGTACTTAAATGACGTTGTTTTTGTCATAGAGGTATAAGTACCCGGTTGAGTTGCTTGAAGCTCTATAGAGCCATCTATGGAACTCACAGTACGGATTAATGGTCCCCAATAACCTTCAATCATAGAAGGTAGTCTTAGCTTTGAGCGTTTTATTGTACATCCACTTTGAATACCTGAACAATGTGCTTCTATTTTATCTACGTCAATTAATTCAATATATGGAAGAACTTTCCAAACAGAATTAAATTTCATTAACTTGTTAGCATAATCTTGCCTTCTCATTAAAACTTGAGCAAACTTTTCTATTAAACTATAGATATACCTATCCGTAACAAAAGCATCTTGCACTTCTGCTTTAACTTGCCCTCTTATTCTTGATATGGCTTGTGCTATTGTTGACATTTTTTTTTATATTTCAAATTCATTATAATTCTTTAGGGCATTTTTTGTATATTCTGTATTATCATATAAATGAGCAACTCTATATTTATTCTTCATTGTAACATATTTTGTCCAATTTAATGGATACTCTTTTGCCACTGCTCTTTTAAATTGTCTACATGCTACAAATCTCCATAACCCCCTATTTTTAAATCTATACTTTGTTGACCAATTGGTATAAAATATTTTTCCTAAATTACCATCAGTTTCCCAGTTTTTATTTTGTAAAACTTTACCATACTCATTTGATAACTTATAATTAGTGTTAACGTTTTTAGGAGATACACAGGTTCCTATAAATAAATAACCTAATGAATCAGGTAATTCTACCCCATCTCTAAATTCAATAACAGCCTCCCATAATTTTACATTATATAGTTTTATTATTTTTTTTAACTTATCATTATCAATATTAGAATACAAAGGTTTTTTTTCTTTGAACTCTTTTATTGTCTGTGCATTTAATAAACCCATTCTTTGCTGCCTATATCTAGGAGCATTTAAATCAGGTTTTTTAAAATTATTTATCATACATGCTATATCATTAATTTACAAAAAAAAGCTCAAATATAAAAGCTAAAACGTGCTTCTTTACAAAGCTTGATAGGTTAATTCACAAATATTACCCATTGTAGGGTGTTGTAATTCTAATTTACCAGATCTTCTATTACCTACAAATTTGTTTGAATAATGATAATAATCTGTTTTTCCCAAACTAGGTAATGTCTTTTCTATAAACCCTGCTGTTTCATTAGATGTCATATACTCTACTTTTCTATCAGTATGTATGTGACCTTTAAATAATGTTCTATTAATTGTACTACCCCATTGTTTAGGATACTCTGATGCATATATTAATGGGTTGTTTTTACTACGCTTATCACCATGCTCAAAAGCATTAAAGTTATTATGCCATACGTGAACTTTTCTTTCTTCATATTTTACATCCCAAGTTATTTCATCAGAAGTAATTGATTTAGAAAGTGCATGTGCTAAATGAAAAGATGATAACCTATCATGATTACCTGGGACATAAACCACCACTAATTTGTCACAGAAAGCTTTAATATAATTTATTGCCCAATGCATTGCATCAAAAGCTTTCATATAAGCCTCTGTAGAGCTCATACAATTGTCTAAAGGAGTTCCGCC
>TARA_R110000765_G_scaffold168975_2_pt1 | contig 15065 bp, 13 predicted proteins | sample TARA_R110000765 | Tara Oceans TARA_R110000765 (sample SAMEA4398168) | marine metagenome | biome: Polar Biome; feature: [MES] marine water layer (ENVO:01000295) within the mesopelagic zone...; material: water (ENVO:00002006), including particulate matter (ENVO:01000060) such... | reverse complement strand
TTTAAAGTAAACGCCGGTGATACCATTACAATCGCACAAAGATTTTTTTAAAGAGCTTTTATTATGAGTAGTACAGAAAACGTGTCGGCTAATGCGTCAACACAGGTAAACAATGCCCCAGTAGATGTAAATAAAACCTCGTCTGGAGAGGTTGTAGATTTACGTCATTATTTTGCTATTTTTAATAAAAACAAATGGCGTATTATATTTTTAGCCCTTGCCGTTTCGTTATGTGCAGCCATTTTTGCATTAAATATTACCCCAATCTACAAAGCAACAGCAACATTACTTATTGAAGCTGACCAAGCTAAAGCCGTTTCATTTGAAGAAATTTATGGCCTTGACTCTAATCGTAAAGAGTATTATTTAACGCAATTTGAGATTTTAAAATCACGTAAAATAGCCCAAGCGGTTGTTGAGAAACTAGACTTAAAAAATCATCCTGACTTTATTGGTAAACCTTCGTTTATTAGAGGCCTTATCAATGATACTAAAAGTGCCTTACCTTTTTTGCCTCAAAAAAATACCACAGATTTAATTGCCTCTGAACAAGATGAAAAAGCATTACAATCATTGGTAGACTCCTTTTTAAAAAGGTTAACTATTAGCCCTGTGCGTAAAACTCAGTTGGTGTATATTTCTTTTGAAAGTAGCGATCCTGAGCTAGCTGCTTTAGTGGCTAATACGGTGGGTGAAGTTTATATTGAACAAAATTTAGCGGCTAAAATGGGTCTAACTGAAAAAGCGGCTGGTTGGTTAACAACCCGTTTGTCGAGTTTACGTATTCGGCTTGATGATTCAGAGTCGAAGTTGCAAAAATATCGAGAACAAGAGAACCTTATTGATGTATCAGACGAAACAGGTGAGTCAGGTGTTTCAGGTTTGGTTACAAGTGAGTTAGAGCAAACGTCTCGACAGTTGGTAACTGCAAGGCAGGTAAGAAATCAACTGTTAAGTATAGTTCGTGTTATTGATGAATACGGCCGTGATAATTTAGAAATGCTAGGGTCGATAACGGAAATTACTTCTCATAGAGTTATTCAAGACGTTAAACGATCTTTGGTGACTGTTGAACTTAAAGTTTCAGAGTTGAGTCAAGTTTTTGGCCCTAAACACCCTAAAATGATTGCGGCTCAAGCAGAGTTAGTTACTGTAAAAAATAACTTGTCTGATCAGGTACGTCGACTAATTACGGGTGTGGATAAAGAGCTTATTAGTAGTGAACGCAATGTTAATGCACTTGAGCAAGAACTTGTTCGTATTAAAGCGCAATACCAAGCGATAACTTCTAAAGAATATGAATATAGAAAACTTTCTCGCGAAGTAGAAACTAATCGATCAATTTACGATACTTTTTTCTCTCGTTCAAAAGAAACGGAAGTAACTAGCGATTTTAACGCAGCCGTTGCTCGTTTTACTGATCGTGCTTTTAGACCAAACTTACCTATTAAACCTAACAAGCCCATGATTGTAATTTTTGCTTTTATTGCCACAATGGGCTTAGGTGTTATTTTTGCTTTTGTAGTTGACGCACTAAACGATACCTTTAAAAGTGCTAGTGATATAGAAAATAAATTATCACAACGGATGCTAGGTTTATTGCCTTTGGTTCAATTGAAGAAAGAAGCAGGGTTGATGTTGCATTACTTTTTTGATGAGCAAGGGAAAAAATTTGCAGAGTCGGTTCGAACACTTCGAACTAGCTTTGTGCTAACCCAGCTCGATAAAGAAACTAAAATAATTGAAATAACTTCATCATTGCCAGGTGAGGGGAAAACTACTACAGCAACTAATTTAGCTTTTGCTTTAGCCCAAGTTGAACGCACTATTTTAATTGATGCAGATATGCGCAAACCCAGTATTTGTAAACGTTTTGATATTCCGCCTTATCATCCTGGGTTAGCTAACCTAATAGCAGGAACTGAAAAATTTAGTGAGTGTATTTATCATGATGATGTATCAGGACTTACAGTAATGCCTTGTGGGCAACGCCCACCTAATCCATTAGAGTTACTATCTTCACCTAAGTTTGTTGAGTTATTAGATGTATTAAAGCAATCTTATGATCGTATTATTATTGACACACCACCGATACAATCAGTAAGTGACTCATTGGTTATTGCTCAGTTAGCTGATGCGGTTATTTATGTTGTCAAAAGTGATGATACTCGTATAGGTGTTGCTCAAGATGGCGTAGGGCGACTCGTTAGAATTAATGCAAAAATAGCAGGGATAGTGTTAAACCAAGTTGATATTAAGAAAATATCTCAAGCTGAGTATCACGGTTATTATAATGATTATTCATATGGTGAAGATGCAGATACTCGTGGTGTAAAAAACAATCAAAGCACGGCTAGCGACTTTAATGATTCAGATGTGGATTTAGCTAATAGTAGTGTGAAAAATAAAAACGCATGATAGATATTCATTGTCACTTTTTGCCAGGTATAGATGATGGTGCTAAAGATATGGATGAAGCGCTAGCGTTAATAAAGTTAGCTGTTAAAGATGGTGTGACACGTATCGTGCTCACACCACATTTACATCTGGGGCGATTTGATAACACTTTATCTGTTATTCAACCTGCTTTTTCTGCTCTTAAAACCGAGGTTAATAGAGAGAATATAGCTGTAGAGTTAGCTTATGCAGCAGAAGTAAGATTAGATTCTGAAATATTAACATTGTTAACTAATAAACAATTACCTCTATATGGTAATTATAGTGGTCAACAATTTATGTTGCTTGAATTTCCTCATAGCCATATTCCCGCAGGCAGCGAGATGTTGGTTAAATTTTTAAAAAATAAAAATATTACACCTGTAATTGCACACCCTGAACGAAATCGTGATTTACTTGAGTCTCCTCATAAAATAAAACCCTTTATTCGTTTAGGGTGTTGGTTTCAAGTAACGGCAAGTTCTATTACTGGACATTTTGGTCAGGAGTGTCAAAGCCTCGCTTTAGCGTATATAGAACAGGGTTTTATTCAGGTTGTAGCGAGCGATGCCCATAACCTTAAGCGCAGACCGCCAATATTAAGCCAAGCAAGAGACAAAATCACTTCGTTATTCGGTGAAGAGAAAGCCCAACAACTATTTCACGATAATCCTTATAATATTACAGCTAGCTTGTTTGAGCACTAGACTAATTTAAAGGGTCATTTATGAATAATTTATCAGCTTATCCACGTTATGCTTTTGGCAATAAGTTTCTTCATTATGCTTCTCTAGGAGGGTTTTTAATAGTTACTCTATTTTGCTTGTCATCAGCTTTAAGCCGTGGTGTTGCGAATGCCTGGTATTTTAATGCAGAGTTTTCATTAAATGGTTGGGCAAAAGAAATTACGGTTAAAGACAATGCTGAGTATAATCGTACTTTAATTTCGATTAAAAAGGCGCAGTCGATAGATCCTACACATCCGCATTATGCCCATATGGTTGGACGCATTATGCATTTTGGTGTTGATATGGGCTTTGAAGATAAAGCCCAACTAGAATATGTTAAGCAATGGTACTTGTTAGCGACTGAGCTAAGGCCATTATGGCCAGATCCCTGGGTTGATTTGCTAAGGCTAAATAACTACTTACACGGTTATACCGATGAGACAAAATATTATATCGACCAAGCACTTTCTACTGGTTCTTTTATTGATTTAGTGACGGTAGGTACCATACAAGTATGGTTGCTAAATTGGTCGATATTGTCTGGTAAGGAAAGAGCTATGTTATTTAAGCAATTCGATGTTGCGACAAAGCAATTTAAACTTCTGGATGTGCTTAAATTTGCAAAAGCTATAAACAGAGAAAAACTGTTATGTAGTCAGCTAAAATTTAATATTGACTACGCAAAACAAAAAAAATCTTCTTTATATACCAACTATTGTTTAAAATAAATCCTTTCTATTGCTATCCGGTATTTTACAAGACAATTGCGCTCTAAGTTTTTAATCACTTCTTTATCTTGCTCTGGATTTTATTTTACAGTGCGCATTGGCTATTAATTTGATGATATTTCACTGCTCTAAACAATAACTCTGAGACGGACTGTCATTAGTTAACCTTTAGTATACATAATCTACAAGAGGTGGCAAAACCTAGTGGGTAATTACGTTTACTGATGAAATCATCAAGATATTAATCATCACATACAAAAAAGCACCAATAACTAATTGGTGCTTTCTAAAGTTAATCTTTTAAGACGTAGTTATAAAAGGTTAATATTATTTCTTAAATCGACGTGATACTAGACCCAGTATACTTAATGCAAAAATAGCCAGTGTTGATGGCTCTGGGACATTTATAGTTTCTACTTTCAAGTTATCAATAAACAACGTTTGAGTAGAACCTCCAGTACGGGCAGCGATGGCAAAACTATAATTATTATCAAGAGTAAATCCTGAAGCTAATCCATTGAAATTTGCATTGGTTATAGCGCCAGTCGAAGTAAAGCCTGTTAAACCAGCTGCATCCAATTTGATGTTGATTTGTCCAAAAATTGTTTGCCCACCATTTAATATTTTACCGTAGTTAAAGCCTCCTGCAATATCAGTTCCATCAACTGCTATTCCTGCGCCTACATCACCATATGTATCTATTTCCCACGATATAACGGGTGTAGAACCTGACCATCCTTCTTCAGCTTTATTTGAAAGACTACCGAAAGGTAAGTTACCATAACTAAATGCAAAACCATCCGCGGGGTTTCCAGTTGCTGGGGCTATTATTTCAAAATCAAACGATACATTAAAACCATTAGCAGAGCCTGCTAAAGAAGTAAGATGGAAAGCAGATTTATTGTTGTTCGTTCCGTTAGTCAAACGTAAGCGGTTGCCTACAACTTGTGCATCCGCTGCACTGTTACTAGTTAATACAGCTCCATCAGAAAATCCGGAGTTTGTTCCGTCTACAGCGTTGAAATCGTATGTAAGCAATCCAGCCTGTGCAATATTGACTATACAACTTGCAGATAGTATTAAGCTTGCTAAACTGGCATTTAAAAGTTTCATTTGATATTCCTATTAATTCCTTTCCATAATTTTGGCGGGTAATCCAAACAAGATAATTCACCATAATCGTTATATTTTCGCTATATTAAGCAAAAAACAAGCCAACTAAATAATGACGCTTAATTTCAATTGCTTAGGCTTTTTGGTTTATTTCAATAATATTAAAGTGTAAAATAATCTGACAACAAATAACATGTCAACCAGTTGAGTTTATTAGATAAAATAAAAAAACATATATTATTTATTACAAAAATAGTCGAGATAAGTAGGTTTTGAATGATAGCGTTAAATATATTTTCAGAATAATCAACTTTACACTAGGTAAAATAGACATTTACCGTCATGTTTATTTAATGAAAACATGTATACGGGGTTAAGTGTTAAATATTTAAATTCGACGTTGAAGTTGTCTTTTTATAATAGTGTAAAAAAAACTGACACTACTTATTCATCAATGCTTTTTTATAAAAAAGTCTCTTTAAACCAACCCCATACACCCAATGAAAACCCAGGAAATAAGTCGATACCTAGCGCAGACTTTATTAGATAAAGCACTAATAAGCCAAGTCCAGCGCAAAAGAAGATGAAGATGCTTGAAAGTATGGCTGTGATGAGCAGTGAAGCACGCTTTTCTTGGCGGCTTAATTCTCTGTAGTTTCTTCCAGCCAGTAATACATAATAATAACGCCATTGATAGAAAGGCAGTTTAAATGTGCCTCTAAAATCTATTTTGTGCTTTCCCCAGCCACGTGAGCCTACCGCTGTTAATAAATGAGTTAACTGTTCATCGGTAAAGCTACTGGCAACATCTTCAGGCATTCTAGATAATAATTTTTTAATAGCTGGTTGATTTGTTATTTTTTGATTGCTCGCATTCAATTTCAATAATCCGTTAGTGACTTTGGGCGGTTAGGTTTAGCATTATTATACATAGTTAACCTTAATAAAATATAACCTAAGTTTTCATTAGTAAACTATTTATTAAAGCGACTGAGCTTTAGCTTTAAAAAGCTTGAGATGAGCGTTGAATAGGTAATAAATTCAATAATTAGGTAAAACCCTATTTTATAGATGTAATTAGCCAACATCTCACTTATCAATAATTCTATGGTTTTACCGACTCGCTTTATTAGATGTTAAGAAATTGTCGTATCTTAGTTTCTTGTTCGAGCGCATCGTTAAACCCTAGTTTTATTAATTCTTTACAGTAGGTTTTCTCAAATAATAAATAGCTAAGCAAACTTGATTCTGCATCATTACTTATACCAATTCCGCGTAGTAATAACCGAATCGACATAGGCAGTTTATCGTAATGCTTAACGGCAATACTGTTAAAGTTATGGCTAGGGTTTATAACATAAGATTCAATGGTTTTTAAACCTGAGGTATTTCTTTTAGTTTCGTCGGGTATTAAAGACAATGTATGGTTAACGCGTTCCATACGCTCTATATCACTTTGTAAAGTGTCTGAGAATACAGAGTCGAGTAAATGGCCTGCAATTGAAGCTGTGGTTGGCGGATGAGGGTTATTCTCTTGTGCATGTATAGGTTCTTTGGGTTGTTCTACGCCCACAATAAATATTTTGTCAGCACCTAAATGAATAGCAGGGCTTAGAGGAGATAATTGATGTACTGAGCCATCACCCAAATGATGTTTTTTTACTTTTTCAGACGGAAACACAAGCGGAATGGCAGCAGATGCCATTAAGTGTTGGCTGTTTAATTGTGTTGGCTCACCACGTCGCTTAGATCTAAACCATGGTGAAATAGAGTCTTCTGATTGAAAAAAACTAATAGAGTCGCCGCTTGAGTAACTTGATGCGGTAACCGATACAGCAGAGAGATAACGGCGTCTAATGTTTGTGTCGATTCGGCTAAAATCTACAACGGTTTCTAGTAGTTGCCTAAGCGGTGCGTTGTTTAATAAACTGCGGGCAGTTTTATTGGCATAATCGGCTTGAAATCCACCTAAAAAACCACCAATTATATGGCTAGATACCCGCATAGGATCGGTATGATAAATTCTACATGGGTCTAAGTTTTTCCAAACCCACTCTAATTTTTTTACCGCTAATTGGAAACATGATGCATAGCAGGCAAGTGCTGTTGAGTTTATAGCGCCTGCTGAAGTACCACAAATTATTGGGAAAGGTACTCCGTGAGTACGTGGCATAAACTTCGCTATTGCAGATAAAACACCCACTTGATAGGCCGCTCGAGCACCCCCACCGGTTAATACTAGGGCATTATTACTGTCTATATAGCTGCGTTTATTGCTCATTCATGAAACCGATTTTTAATAATAGAAAATATTGACGTGATTTTAGTCAGTTTTCGCGAGCGTTACTAGCTGAAATTAGTTTTTGATGGTTTTCAGGTGAAAAAAAGGCCAGCTAAAGCTGACCTTTTTAATGACACAGAATTATTAACTAATAAAACATAGAACTTACGATAAGTTAACGCCTATAAGAAAATAAATATCTAACTGCTAACGCGTTCGTTTGCAGCGTCGATTAATGGTTGCGATCCATTTTGAATAAGCGCTAAGTTAGCTGAAATGGTTTTCTTTGGTAATTTACTAATCATCAAAGAGCCGGTTTTAACTGAACCTTTAGTAGCTGCGAATTCTAACAAGTTTTGACCGTTACACATAATACCTGAGAAGATATTACGAATTTTTAATTTATTCGTCTTTAAGAATGAACGCATACGTTTCTTGTCGTCAGCAGCAACATACTCACAAACACTTTGTGCTACGTTAGCAGCTTGTGCTTTCGGGGCGGATACAATAGACGTCATCGTTAAAGCAGTAATGGTTGTAACTAGTAATAATTTTTTCATTTTAATAACCTTTATAATTATAAATTAGAGTTAGTAAAAGAAAAAACCACAGGATGTACCTAATAACACGGTAACTCCGCTGTCATAGATAAACGTTATGCTTATCCTTAGACCGGTGGTTTTGCGTAACACGTTTTCGCGTGTTTTGCCTTTTCTTTGTCAACTTTAAGTATCTCTAAAATCTTAACGAATTGCAACCCAACTGTTACTTTTTGTACATAAATAATATGGCTTTTAGGGATGGATTTACCGCTTAAACTAAAATTTTGAGTATAAAGAAGGGGCTGGCGCCCCTAGATATGTTATTGATTTAATTACAAGTATAATTTTTTATAATTGCATCTCAGGTACTTCGCCTTCAACAACAAGTTCACCGTCAGTTAACGATATTATCTCTTCAACTGATACACCAGGTGCACGCTCTAATAAGTAAAACTTACCATTTTTAATTTCTATAAAAGCAAGGTCGGTTAACACCTTTTTAATACAACCTTTACCTGTTAACGGCAGGGTACAATTACTTAATAATTTAGAAACACCGTGTTTTGAAGCGTGGGTCATGGTAACTATAATATTATCAGCACCGGCAACAAGGTCCATTGCGCCACCCATGCCTTTAATTAACTTGCCGGGGATCATATACGAAGCAATGTTGCCGTTTACATCAACTTCAAATGCGCCTAAAACAGTTAAATCTACATGGCCGCCGCGTATCATGGCGAATGACTCTGCTGAATCAAAAATAGAGGCGCCTTTTGCCATGGTTACTGTTTGTTTGCCTGCATTAATTAAATCAGCGTCAATTTCGTCTTCAGTGGGGAATTGTCCCATGCCAAGTAAACCATTCTCCGATTGCAGCATAACTTCCATGCCTTCAGGAACATAGTTTGCAACCAGTGTTGGAATACCTATGCCTAAGTTTACGTAGTATCCGTCTTGTAGTTCTTGTGCAACACGCTGTGCTAGTTGCTCTCTTGATAAAGCCATAAATTACTCCTTACTAACTGCGAATTGTGCGTTGTTCAATGCGTTTTTCGAATGTGCCCAAAATTAAGCGGTTTACATAAATACCTGGTGTGTGGATTTGATCTGGGTCTAACTCTCCCGGCTCAACTATTTCTTCCACTTCTACCACTGTTATTTTGCCAGCTGTTGCCGCCATAGGGTTAAAGTTACGCGCAGTTTTTCTAAACACTAAATTACCATAACGATCAGCTTTCCATGCTTTTACAATCGCAAAGTCACCTTTAATTGCTGGTTCTAAAATATAATGTCTGCCGTCAAATTCACGTTCTTCTTTGCCTTCAGCTACGGGGGTTCCGTAACCTGTAGCGGTGAAAAAAGCGGGAATACCCGCACCACCAGCACGCATTTTTTCTGCTAGTGTACCTTGTGGTGTTAATTCAACGTCGAGTTCACCATTCATCATTTGACGTTCAAATTCAGCATTTTCGCCGACATAAGAGGCAATGATTTTTTTGATTTGACGATCAGGAAGTAAAATACCAAGACCAAAATCGTCAACGCCGCAATTATTTGATACTACGGTTAAACCTTTGGTACCTTTGCGTTTTATTTCATTAATTAAGTTTTCTGGAATACCACATAAACCAAAGCCACCTGCAATAACGGTCATATTGTCTTCAAGACCTGCCATTGCTTCTTCATAGCTTGACACTACTTTGTCAAATCCTGCCATTGTTTGATCCTCAATAAAAATTGTTGTCTTTATTCTTGTTGGCTAACTCACTTAATATTTTTATCGGTGAGTTAGCAAAATTACTTTTAGTTTTACTTTTACTTAAGTGCTCAACCTAGCGCAGAAGCAAATTAACGTGCTATTTAGCACGATATGCCACCGAAACTTTCGATATGGGGGCTTTACCTAACTTGTCGCTAATAAACCAACCCGCGTTGAGCAATTTGTCGAAATCAATATTGGTTGTTATGCCTAAGCCGTTAAGCATATACAACACGTCTTCAGTCGCAACATTACCTGATGCGCCCTTAGCATATGGGCAACCACCAAGTCCTGCAATAGCACTATCGACTACCTTTACACCCGCTTGTAATGCGGTGTATATATTGGTTAACGCTTGACCGTATGTATCATGGAAGTGTACGGCGAGTTTTTCAACCGGTACCTTAGTACTAACCACACGTAACATTTCACTTACGCTGGCCGGTGTACCAACACCAATAGTGTCACCAAGTGAAATTTCGTAACAACCCATTTGGTATAGCTTTTCGGCAACTTTTGCAACTTGCTCAGGTGCAATTTCGCCATCGTAAGGACAGCCGACAACACAAGAAACATAACCACGAACGGGGATGTTAGCTGCCTTGGCTGCTAGCATAATAGGTTCGAAGCGCTGTAAGCTTTCGTCGATTGAGCAATTAATGTTTTTTTGACTGAAGGCTTCAGAAGCTGCGCCAAAAATAGCCACTTCATTAGCATTAACCGCCATGGCGGCTTCAAAGCCTTTCATGTTAGGGGTAAGTGCCGCGTACGTAACACCTTCTTTGCGATTAATGCCGTTGAAAACATCGCTAGACGTTGCCATTTGTGGCACCCATTTAGGTGAGACAAAACTGCCACTTTCAATGTAGCTAACACCTGCATCGGCTAATAGTTCAATTAACGCAATTTTATCTTCGGCGCTGATTTGCACTTTTTCATTTTGCAGACCATCACGTGGACCCACTTCGACAATTTTAACTGACGTTGGTAACGAACTTTGTTGTGTAGGTTTAAATACAGCGCTCATTATTCGTCCTCAGCAGTAAAGGCGACTAATTCAGCGCCACCGTCAACCATATCACCATCGTTATAATAAATAGCATCTACAACACCGTTGCTTGGAGCACGAATGGTATGTTCCATTTTCATCGCTTCCATGATCATTAATGGTTGGTCTGCAATAACGCTGTCGCCAGCTTTAATTAATACCGACACCATAGTGCCATTCATTGGAGCGACTAAACCGCCATGGTTATCATCGCTACTATTGTCGCCACAATCAGGCAATATATGTGTGATGTTAAACACGCCATTTTGAAGATAAAGGCTAATTTGGTTAGCATGTTGTGCAATGGTTGCATGGCTGCGATAACCGTCAATACTGACATGCAAAGTATCGTTTTCTATACGACCTTGGCAATCAACAGTTTTGCCATCAAGGGTAATTAAATAATAGCTACCACTGCCTTGGCGTTTCTGCTCAACAACAATAGGGTATTCGGTTCCATTATGAGCCAATACGATATGATGAATATTAGCTTCATTTAAGCGCCATGCATTGGTCATGTTCCAAGGTGAAAATGGGTCGTTAGTTTTCACTGCTTTTGCTTGCGCTTGTTGTGCTTGCGATAACACTAAATACAATGCTGCCATTGGTAATTCGCCAGCAAGGGCTTGCTCATCTTCATGAAATATTAATGCTTGGTTTTTCTCGATAAAACCGGTATCAATTTCAGCGTTAACAAACGGAGCAGACGTTGCTAAGTTGTAGAGAAAATCAATATTGGTGGTAACACCACTGATACGGTATTCAGATAAGGCTTTTGCCATACGCTGCAAAGCTTTTTCACGGTTTTCGTCCCAAACAATTAACTTAGCAATCATTGGATCGTAAAACACGCTAACTTCGTCACCTTGGCGAACGCCCGTATCTACACGAACATATTCACTTTCTAACGGGGGCTGTAAAAACTGTAATGTGCCGGTTGCAGGTAAAAAGTCGTTGTTTGGGTCTTCAGCATAAATACGCGCTTCAAAAGCATGACCGTTAATTTTTAGTTCGTGTTGAGCTTTAGGTAATACTTCGCCTGCCGCTACGCGCAGTTGCCATTCTACTAAGTCTTGTCCGGTAATTAATTCAGTAACAGGGTGTTCTACTTGTAAGCGGGTATTCATTTCCATAAAGTAAAATGAACCGTCAATATCCAGTAAAAATTCAACCGTACCTGCACCTTGGTAACCAATGGCTTGAGCTGATTTTATTGCAGACTCACCCATTTGTGCACGTAGCTCTTCGCTCATGCTAAAGGCAGGGGCTTCTTCAATTACTTTTTGATGACGACGTTGTACTGAACAATCACGTTCAAACAAGTAAACGGCATTTTGATGATTATCACAAAATACTTGTATTTCTACATGGCGAGGCTGGGTTAAGTATTTTTCAACCAACATGGTATCGTCACCAAACGATGATTTAGCTTCACGTTTAGCAGCAGCAAAGCCTTCAGAAAATTCACTTTCATTCCATACTTGGCGCATACCTTTACCGCCGCCACCTGCGGTAGCTTTTAGTAATACCGGATAGCCCATATCGTCAGCGGCTTTTTTGATTACAGCTTCAGATTGGTCGTCACCATGGTAGCCAGGTACTAAAGGTACGTTTGCTTTTTCCATGATATTTTTAGCCGCAGACTTAGATCCCATCGCTTCAATGGCTGCTACAGGAGGGCCAATAAAGGTAATTCCTTCTTTAGCACACATACGACAAAATTCAGCGTTTTCAGAGAGAAAACCATAACCTGGGTGAATAGCTTGTGCGCCTGTGCGCTTAGCTGCTTCAATGACTTTTTCAGATAATAAGTAACTTTCACGTGATGGTGAACCACCGATGTGAATAGCTTCATCAGCCATATTTACGTGCAGTGAGTCAGCATCAGCATCAGAATAAACCGCAACGGTTAATATACCCATTTTTCGTGCAGTTTTAATAACACGACAGGCGATTTCACCACGGTTGGCAATTAGTATTTTAGTAAACATGAGTATTATCCTTCGCCTTTATTTGTTGATGTTGCTAAGTTGTTTGGCGCGGATTGCCATGTAGGCTGGCGCTTTTCAAAAAATGCCGTAAGGCCTTCTTGACCTTCTGCTGATACGCGAATGGCAGCAATACGCTCACTGGTATTTTTTATTAATGCTTCGTCAATATCTTGGTAAGCAACATCGAGTGCTAATTGTTTTGCTTGTCGCACTGCTGATGGTCCGTTAGTCAATAAGGTATTTACCATGGCAGTAACGGCGGTATCTAACCCTGATAACGGATAAATTTCATCAACTAAACCTAGTTGCTGAGCTTTATCAGCAAAAAATCGCTCAGCAGTTTGAAAATAACGTCGGCTCGCTTTTTGGCCAATGGCATTAACCACATAAGGGCTGATAGTTGCTGGGATTAAACCTAGTTTTACTTCACTCAAACAAAAGCTAGCTTTGTCACTGGCAAGCACAATATCGCAACAACTGGCTAGCCCAACGGCACCACCAAAAGCAGCACCTTGCACTTTAGCTATGGTAGGTTGTGGGAGAAAATTTAGATTTTTTAGCATTTGCGCAAGGGCGTTAGCGTCTGACAAGTTCTCTTCATAAGAGTAAGATGCCATGCGCTTCATCCAGCTTAAATCTGCGCCTGCAGAGAAGCTTTTACCTGTTGATGCTAGCACCATGATATTAATATCATCACATTGTGCTATTGCTTTAAATAGTTGGTTTAGGGCGTAAATAATAGTGTCGTCAAACGCATTATGTTTATCGGCATTATTTAAGGTCACGGTGGCAACACCACGACTGTCAACGCTGAACAGTACTAATTCGCTAGAACTTTTTATATCGGTATGTGAAAACATATGTAAATCCCCCTACATTCTAAATAGACCAAACTTGGTCTCTTTAATAGGTTTGTTTAATGATGCTGAAATGGCTAAACCAAGTACTTGACGAGTATCTGCTGGGTCGATTACGCCGTCATCCCATAAACGGGCAGACGCGTAATAAGGATGACCTTGGTGTTCGTAATCATCAATAATCGGTTGTTTGAAGTTTGCTTCTTCTTCAGCGCTCCATTGTTCGCCAAGTTTTTCTTTTTGATCGCGCTTAACTTGTGCTAAAACGCCAGCGGCTTGCTCGCCACCCATGACTGATATACGTGAGTTTGGCCACATAAATAGAAAACGTGGGTCGTAAGCACGGCCACACATGCCGTAGTTACCTGCACCAAAACTACCACCAATTAAAATAGTAAATTTTGGTACTTGCGCGGTGGCAACAGCGGTTACCATTTTTGCGCCGTGTTTTGCGATGCCGCCAGCTTCATATTGTTGACCCACCATAAAGCCAGTAATGTTTTGCAAAAACACCAGTGGAATTTTTCGTTGTGCACAAAGTTCGATAAAATGAGCACCTTTTTGTGCTGACTCACCAAATAATATGCCATTGTTAGCAACAATACCGACAGGATAACCATAGATATGAGCAAACCCGCAAACTAAGGTTGTACCGTAAAGTGCTTTAAATTCGTCGAATTCACTACCGTCGACAACACGGGCGATAATTTCACGAACATCGAATGGCTGACGCGCATCTTTTGGTACGATACCGTAAACTTCGTCGGTGGCATAAGCCGGTTCAACCACTTCTTTAATCGCCATTTGCACGGGTTTAACACGGTTTAAGTTACCGATAGCGCTGCGAGCAATTTCTAAGGCGTGATGATCATTTTGTGCCATGTGGTCGGCAACACCTGAGGTACGACAATGAACATCTGCACCACCTAAATCTTCAGCACTTACCACTTCACCGGTTGCCGCTTTAACTAATGGCGGACCCGCTAAAAATATAGTGCCTTGTTCTTTAACGATAATAGACTCATCAGCCATGGCTGGCACATAAGCACCGCCTGCGGTACAAGAGCCCATAACCACGGCAATTTGTGGAATGCTTTGCGCCGACATATTGGCTTGATTGAAAAAGATACGTCCAAAATGCTCTTTATCAGGAAAAACGTCATCTTGGTTAGGTAAGTTTGCACCGCCTGAATCTACCAGATAGATACAAGGTAAATTGTTTTCTTGTGCAATAGTTTGCGCGCGTAAATGCTTTTTAACCGTTAACGGGAAATAGGTGCCACCTTTTACCGTTGCGTCGTTGGCAACAATAATACATTCTTGGCCACCAACGCGGCCAATGCCTGTGATAATACCGGCAGCAGGTACGTTATCTTCATAAACTTGATAGGCGGCTAATTGTGATAATTCAAGAAAGGCCGAGCCGGGGTCGAGTAGGGCGTAAACTCGATCTCTAGGTAAAAGCTTTCCACGCGATAAATGACGTTCGCGGCTACGTTCACCGCCTCCGAGTTTTATTGCCTCTAGCTTTATTTTTAAGTCATCAACTTGCACTTGCATATGAGCAGCATTTTCGATGAAT
>TARA_R110000765_G_scaffold28525_1_pt1 | contig 15069 bp, 25 predicted proteins | sample TARA_R110000765 | Tara Oceans TARA_R110000765 (sample SAMEA4398168) | marine metagenome | biome: Polar Biome; feature: [MES] marine water layer (ENVO:01000295) within the mesopelagic zone...; material: water (ENVO:00002006), including particulate matter (ENVO:01000060) such as...... | reverse complement strand
ATGACGCTAGCGAACTTAATCAGTCAAAGGAAAATTATTATGAAAACAATCACTGCAAGCCAAGCTCTCGAACTCGAAATCGTTGAAACTCCTCTTAACTGTGAGTTTAAACAGATCGACATTAACGGGCAATATGCCGCTACCGTTGGAAAGTCACGTGCAATTCCTACATGGGAAAACTTACTCAGTCCGTTTGTCGATCTTTCGAACGGTATGCAAGTGGACTTTGCTCCCGAAATCAAGCTCTTTCATTCTTCGCATGGAACTGAAGGAACTGTCTACAATATCTCTATGCCTTATAAGACAATCGAACTAGGTGGACGTGAAACAAAGTGCCGCATTCAACGTCAAGGCTCTTTCAATAGCTCTAAAGGGGATACGTTTGGAATGGCAATGTATGTTCAGATTTGCTCTAACGGTATGATGGGCTGGAAAAACGATGCTGCAAATTCTGCGCAAACTCGCTTCTCTACTAACTGGCAAACCATTAGCAATACACGCATTGCCGCGATGCTTCAAAACTTTGACGGTATGACAGATCATTACATTGCGCTCGCTGAAATCTTGAAAGAGAAAACGATCAGTGCAAATCAGCTTGAAACTTTCCTAACTAAGAAGTTCAAAGGTGATCATTCAATCACTACGCGCAAACGTGATCAGCTAAGCGAGCTATTCGTAATGGGTAAAGGGAATTCAGGGGAAAACGCATGGGATTTGTTCAATGCCTTCACTGAGTTTGAAAACCATCATAAGACTTTCAGAACCACAAAGGGCGTGAGTGCCGCTGAAAGCCGCGAGAAAAATGTGCTGACACTTGACACTGACAGCATTGCTAAAGAGCTTCTAGCTATCGTATAACGCGAGCAATCGATATTCAAGCCTTCTCTCTTAACTGAGGGAAGGCTTTTTTATTTAAAAAAATAAAATAATAATAGTTGACACAAGTATTCTGTATGCTAACACGCACGGATTGAGGTATAAAAAGAAAATGCAAATAGATTGATTTAGTGCTTGTCTATATGATTAAGCGGGTGCATGTTATGTCTTCACTCAATCATATTAATCATCAATCATTCAATCACATGATCACTACAAAATCCTCCCGCTTCACTTTCCGCTCTTCTAAAATTGGTAACAAACTGATCTCAGTTATTCACGATGCTGAAACAAAGCAATCGCGCGGTGGCTTCATCTACACGTTACAGAACTTTAACGCTGTCATTACTGACATGTTTAATCAGGGGCTTATCACGCTCGACACGATGTTCGCAGCTGCTTCTGCTGCTAAAGGTGAGGATGACGGAACACGCCACAAATGCAGCTAACATTTTCTTAATGATGCTTAACAGGTGTCATAGCGAATTCCTAATCCTTAAACGGGTTAGGAATTTTTTGTGCCTTATTCAATAATAATAGTTGACATGAGTATTCTATATGCTAACAGCTCACACATAACGATAGAAAAGAAATGTGATTTAGTGCTTGATTAATTAGATAAGCACGTGCATTCTATGTCTTCACTCATCAATAACAAATCAATCACATCAATCACATGATCACTACAGTCCACGTTTATCGCACAGCTCGCTACAACCGCCACGCTACAGTTCAAGATCGTAACGTTTACGAACTTACTTTCACTTATCGTCTCAATCATGATGAGCCTATGACACTTGAGGATGTTGCTAACTTCTTCTTTGATGCTACTAATAACCCTACTCATGATCAAGAGATGGAGCATCCTATGTTTGATGCTGAGCCTACAGAAGCTGTTAAGCTCCTTAAGGAATGGCGCAAGTGCCAACAGTGTTCGCTCTCTGTCTCTGATCGTATCAACGTAGGTAAGGACGTTCTTGAATGTGATTCATTCGGGTGGCTCGCAATGAAGTGCGAAGCGTAACCCTTCCCCCCTCGCCTCACCCTAGCACGGTGAGGCTTTTTTGTGCCATGTGCTAACGGGTAGGGGCTAGCATTTCAAATAACATAGTCAAGGATTAAATGCATGTTCGAAAATAAACACGTTTTTTAGTTGACACCACCCTGCAAAAAAATCTATACTAGGGGGTTGTGGCTAGGGGGTGGGGGGTGGCAAGCATTTTCCCCAAAATCAAAAAACGATTTCCAAAAATTTTCCAACATTCATTTTTTCCAACTTCCATTTTTCCCAACTTCATTTAAGGTTCCCCATCATTTTTAATGATCACCCATCATTTCCCATCATTATTTAAACATGGTCACACTTGCCATTAACGTTTTATGCCCTTTCCCCTTATATAAATAAGTTTCCATATTCTTCCAACCATGTTCACAAATAGCCATAGCTATATCTGGATCGTCTCTCATTGAATATATAATATCATCGGGGTCACGGTGTTTCACACGAAAGTTCCCAATCAGGACATTAAACGACAATAACACTTGATCATATTCTGCTAACATTAGAATAACTTTTCGGATGTTATTCAACTCTTCATTGAATGTCCTTAAGAAGTCGAGATTGATGATAGCAGGATTGAACCCTTCGTGGTTTGCCATGACCTGAAAAATATCACCTAGAAAAAATTTTCCTTCACAATGTGAAATATTATCGTCGATAGCTTGCGCATCTAGATCAACACCGTGAAAGTTTTCGGGTTGTATTAGACCGTTATTAATTACTTGGTTGTATTCGGATTCGGGATGATTACATTCTGCACAGAGAGTCCAGTATTGTTTATCTGGTGGGATAGTGTTGGCGAAGTGTTTGCGATATGGTTTTATAATCGTTTCGCTCCGCGAGTTTATTTTGTCTTGTGATGTGAATTTCATTTGATTTTCCAGCCTAAATTTTCCATAATATTAGGGAAGCGTTCTTCTAAGCTTTTAAAGGTCTTATACATTTGCGTTGGTTTATTTTTAAATCTTCTATAATGGTTAGGGTTAGTTATACCATTCATTATAATGAACTCGATATGTTCTTGTTCAGACGCTTTACGCATTTGAATATTTGTCTTACTCATAATATCTGGGAAGTTGTTGATAAGACTTTGCACAGTTTTATAGATATGTCGAGGCTTATTCTCGAAATTGTTATACCCATCATACGTGTCGATGTTATGATATTCAATCCATTCTATATGAGCAAGCGCATCGCCAAATATTCTAACAGGTGACATAACCCTCTTATTCCCCACGACTATCATATCATATAGTTTAAATTCTTCTTCGAGTTCGGGGAAATGTAAAATAGCTTGAGAGTATATAGCCCAACATTCTGACGGTGTTTTACATTTATTATACTCACTGATAGACCTAAATTTATGTTCCCGCATATACGCCTGATGACCTTCTAATGTTCTATGAAATTGTTTATTCCGAACCCAACCTACCTCTTCATATATGTTGGGGAATTTTTGTTGAAGAACATCGATACTATAATACTTTACGGGTCTGTTTTTAAAATATCTATACTGTGTGATACTTAATATTTTATTATCGTAAATATGTTTTATATGTTCTTCTCTTGATGCTTTATCACATAGGTAAATTTTATAAACACCACCCCATACGATTTTATTAAATTCTATATTTTTCATAACTATAATGCGTATACTGTTGGACGATATCCCTGCTCACCTAAGTTGTGGCGTTCGTATATTTTCTCCCATGATTCACCAACTTTAGTAGCATGTTTTCTAGCTGTGTCAACATATTCTTCCAATGTTCTATTTTCTCCAAAGTGATTATGGACTCTTTTTGTGAATTCCCTAAGTTCTTTTGAGCTGAGAAACTTACTAAGGAACATATGAGCAAATTCAGTCGTGTCAACCTTTTCCAACAAACTAATATTAAGTGTTGTGATATCTACGCCACCATTATTCACTTTCATCATAGCTGCCATTTCCATCAAAATCTGATGAGCTACACTATCGGTTTGGTTTTTCATACCCTTTGGTAACATAGCTTTGACGAACTTAGTCATCACAGCTAGTCGCTTCTCAAAACCTGCTTTAGTTTTAAGCTTAAACTCAGGTTTATCGATAGTATATGCTAGGAATTTCTTCAAAGCATCCTCCATAAATTTTACTTGAGCACTTCTATCACCTACGCAGCTTATTGCACTTGCCATTGGATCACCAATTGATTCACCTCGTGGAGTTCGTTCTGTATCATCTGTGATACGCATATGATATGGGCTAAAGAAATCAGGTAGACACATGCATGACACAAGGAAATTCAAATGAGTTTGCGTCTTTGTAGTTACATCATCCTCTTTATAACCTAATTTGTTAGGGATAATAATCGTGGCATGGCAGAATGTCTTATTAGGATTATTTAGATCGTCTCTGGTAACACGCCCAAACATCTGAATGATATCACCGTAGGACTCTCTAATACCGTCGATGATGCAGTGTTGGAGTGGTGGGTAGTCACACCCTTCCTTAAAGCGTTCTAGGGCGAATATTACGTCAACATCGAATGTTTTAGTCACCTTGGATACATGGTTAATATACTTCGCTGCGTTTGCTGAGCGTTGTGGGTGAATAAGGTCAGCAATGATAAGCTCTTTCCCATCTTTCTTAACAACGAAGATACCTTTAGTAGAATCCACTCTGATAATCTTACATCCCATTTTTTTGATAGAGCCGCGCACGTAATCGTCTTTCCTCTTATTACTACCAGCAGCATTCGAACGGTTGGCGAAGATGATTGTCTTTTGGGTATGATCAAAGATATTTCCGATACCGTCTGTCACATCGTCTGAATATAGAGCATATCCAAAGCTGATGTTTTTATTATAGACACGACACTCATCTTGGACACGCTGAAAAGGCACATCAAAGTTCACAAACTTCTTCTCATGTTTAGATGGGATGATGGTGTATCGATCAGTGCGGAAGTGTGTAGCTGTTACGAGCATCACAGAATTGGTCTTACCCTTCGTAAAATGATCCAAGATAGAACCAAGTGAGTTGGGATTTAAACCACCTTCTTCGTCCTCGCCTGTAGATACATGATGAGCTTCATCAAAGATCAGGCGAATATTTTTCAATTTTCCTTTAGCACATTTTCCGAATGCCCCCACAAGAGTAGGAGAGCATACCACCATTATTTTGTTATATGACGTGTTGCTCCCTTTGTTCTCGATAAAATCCACAAGTTCATCAATAGAACTACCTGTTGATTTCTGACATAGGTTAGTTGCATTAAAGTGTAGAATATCTCCACTCTTTATCTTGACTTTCCCCGACCCAAACTCTTGACCAATAGCTAGTTTAGGAACTACAATGATACATTTACCTTTCCATCCTAGCGCATGTGTTTTAATAGCATGAGACTTTCCAGCACCAGTAGAAGCAGTTAAGCTCACGAATCGGTCATCCACTAAGGATTCTACTTCTTGTTGCCAACTGAACGGTGTAAACAGATCGTCTCCATCTTTACGGAAGGATGATATATCTACAGTAGTTGAGTAGTTGAGTGAGAAAAGTTTGTTTGTCATTCAATACAATGAATCATATAGCTTATGTTATGTCAACACTTTATATGATATTAAAGGCTACGCTGTTTGGAAATATTCCCCATATAGGCGGTATTGTATGTTATGTAGATCAATAGTGGGAGGTGTGTTAGGAGATAGATTATAAAACGTTAGATTAACCCATCCTCCATTCATAGTGTAATGTCTCCTGAATCGCTCCAACCAATTGATATCGATAACACCAATAGCTGCCCTGTTCATACAGGTATGTGTATTATGATTATTGTTATGATACAGAATATTATTTGTCTTCATTATTGGTTGAATGTCCTTTTAATAATTCGTTAGGAGCATATGTTTCTGTATCTTATGTCCGAATGGTTTTTTTATGTATAGTTACCATTTGAAATATTTTCGGAACGATGTTCGTGTGCTGGATTTCATTGTTCGAGTAGTTGCGTTTACTTTATTAAAAGACATTGTTGATGTCAATGATATTCTACTGTATACGTAAGATGGTGCTTTATTAGAATTTGCTATGTTGCTATTAAGTGGCATTATCATACGTGCCTTAACTATATCCCGTATAGGCATGTTCATATTAAGATATCGCAGTTTTGGGAATTCTCTATTATTCATATTCATTTTCATACTCATACTCCTAACTCGTGAGAATATTTACGGTGGACAGCTAGCTTAATTTCGAATACACTGAACCTGTTGGGAAGAGTAGGATCGTTAGCCTCGGCATCATATATCTCATTCCTCAACCTCAATGAATGGTATCGTTGAGTTTGTTGTTGGAACTTAACCCGTTTGTTATCTGTGTCGTTGTTATCTATCATATACAAAACCTCTAACTATTAATGATAGGTGTCTATTGGTCATCCTACCGTATAACATTACGTTCTTCCTATATACGTGCATACCGCCTGTTGAATGATTCCATATTTTGCTATTAAACGAGCCGTTCGTTATTTGTGTAGTTAATTTATTTTTCATTTGCCATCCTTAATAAGACTTCATGATTAATTTCTTCTATAATTTCTTCTGACATGTTTAAGACCATTAGTTGGAAGTCCATATTGTGGCTATAACCTGTGAATCCTTTAACAATATTCCGAATATCTTGCGAAGTGTTTGTATACTTCGGAGCAGTTGTAAAATTACGATATATCTCACCATAGAACCCAACATCTAATTTTTGTATGAATCCGTTTTTAGTTTGCTTATCGTAGATTTGCTTTTTGAGTGTTTCTTTATTCATAGCATCCTGTCCATAAACAATCTATACCCTAGTGTCTTGGCTGATGTAATCCGACGATGTGTAGATGAAGATAATACGTTAAGGGTTGTGGGTGATACAATCGCGAGCATCCCATAATTATCTCTGAGTGTAAGCACTGCTGTATTAAAATCCATGATAGGTTGAACATACAATGTCTCAAACATATGTAGTTCAGATGGTAGGATGATTTTATGTATTTTAGGTTTTTTCATTTAAAAATCTGTGTCGAATCTTAGCGATGTAAATAAATACGCAATCATACCTACTCTTGCTGTAGGATTTGGTTGATCTAATTTCGGAAATGTTGTTACATTGGGTTGGAATGTAGTTACTCTAAACCATCTATATTCTATACCTAGTATATCGTCAAGCTCTTTTTTCAAAGGTTTGACACCAAAGGTGTGATTACGTATAGCAACCTCCGTTCGCCACAGTGGGCATTTATGGTCAGCGATCATCATGTCCCAAATTTCTCTTTATTTTTTCGCATATGTTCATCTCTATCAAAAAAGTATGACTGATATTTCGATCTTGTCAATAATTTTATGCGATCATCGATGATAGGTAGGAACAGTTCACTATACCAGAGGTGGTTAGCAGGGGCTTGCCGCATCATTCGCCATTTATAGACAAGGTAGATATCTATCGAGGCTTCTTTAATTTCATGATAGAATGGGTTATACCTTTCCATACATGACACTTTCCCTTCCTCTCTAATATAATATTGTGTTGCGTAGACTTTCATAATTATTCATACGGTAGGCTATCCAAGTGATCTTTCATAGCACGACTACATCCTTGGCGCATAGTTCGATGTGTTTCAATAATAAACTGTTGTCTAATAACTGGGTTTAGAGATATGAGACAGCATATGGTATCATGAGCGTTAACCTCATATAGCATAGCGTGATCAGAACAGAATACGCTAAACCTAACTTTGTTATGTAGCTGCTCGTATATTTTTTTCATTATGCTCCGTTCTTCCATGTATTTATAAGTTGACGCTTTCTGTCGGTTTCCTGTTGATCAGGAGTTTTAGAATATTGTATTAACCTGTCGCTACATATCATTCTAATATCCCTCAATCGATTATCCCGTAATAATCCACCAAAATGTGGTCGAATAAAAAATGCTCTATGTATCTTAAATTCACTTTGGGTAATACTACTATTTGCGAATCGAAGACGTAATGCTAGTCCATTTGCGTATTCCTTTTTGAGTTTATATTTCTCTCTCGTCTCACTATATTTTGTTAATGATCCAAGTAAAGTCCATTCTTGATCAGGAGCTAGAGGAACAGTGAAGCGATGTCTATATTTGTTGTTGAGTGCTATCTCGATACGACTAAGGATATCACTACTTAAATCATGTTTACTAACACATTCCAATTTAAAGGTTTTGTAAAATTCTTTCTCATTTACTTTAAGCCCTAGTGGATATATGAGCTGTCGTAGATGATTTAATTTGAGTATTGGGTCATTTATTTCCATAGTATTCCCACATACTACTTTAAAATATGCGCTTTGTCAATAAATAATTTTATGATAAGTTTCAAAAAGATATACACAGGTGAACACGATGGAGTTCTCTTAGAAAATATTAAACAATTTAAGACGAAGATGTTGAGTCATGGCTATGGTGAAGATGAAGTCACTAGCGCAATTAAAACATTCATTGATCTAAAAGACAAGCATAGAGTTCCTGATGAGTATAAAGATATCATGAAATGGTATCGTAAACCATTCGAGCACTTTGAAGAGTTTGTGAATGAGCTTAAAGCTAAGAAGAGTAAGCGCGAAGTCAAGAAAATGCGTAATAACCCTGAACTTGCTGAGATGCGTGAGGCAGATAATATAGAGATTATGTATGATGAAGGTGGTATTATAGCGTTTGCTCCTAAAGATTTCGCAGCTAGTCAATATTGGGCAGGTTCTCGCACAGTTTGGTGTGTTGCATCAGGTGAGCACCATTGGGATGACTATGTTGACACAGCTATGTTCATCTATGTGTTTGATTTTAACCGCGAAGATTACAATATGCACACTGACAGTGGTGATGTGTTAAGTAAAATAGCATTTCGCTTCACTCCTGATGGTAGAGCGTATGAATTATATGACGCTGCTGATAATCAAATTGAGTATGAACAGGTCGAAATGGAATATCAAGATGATTATAATTTCGAATACTATGTTATCTATAGCGCAATGGCAGACTTCGCTGAGGAAAACCACGATAGATTCATGGAGAGGAAGGTAGAGACACGCCTTAAGGAAGCTAAAGAGCTTGTAACAGAGGCTGAGGCTAGTTTAAACTACATTTCAGTGGAAGATTTCGAACCTATAAAGGAGGATGATGATGACGATACACAACCGACAGGTGCGTGGATTAACTGGAATTTCGATTTCAGTCTTCAACATGTAGACGTTTCAGGGTTTGCAGATGAGCTTAATACATACATTTTGGCTCAACTCGAAGATGAACTAGAGCTTCAGGATATCGGAAACGTTAGTGTTGATTTGACAGATGGTTCTGAGATATATATTTCAGGAGAATTAGAGCCATATGAGCTATATAAAACTACTATCGAAAATTCAGTGCAAGAGTTTATTGATTCATATATGCCTAACGCCAACAAATCTGCAATGAAAGTTCATAAAAATATTGGCGCGTTTATCGACAGTAAACGTCAGCATAATGAAATGGCTCACATTAATATTGATGATAAAATGATTTGGGAAGCACTAAACTATAAATAGTTTTATGATACGATTCAAAAAACTATATAACGAATATTCACTTACTCCTAATCCTACTATGAACTGGGACGTGGTTTCGAAAGAACTGGACAAATTTATGGGCAATGCTGCTATTGTTAATAAGAATATTGCGTTCGATAAAGGTGGATGGGATTACGAAGAAGACGAAAACGGTGATGTTAGTAAAATCTATACACCAGTGATTGACTTTGCATTCGATGTTAATATCAATCAAGGTGAAAATATCGATGACCAAATTGTAACAGTCGCACGTAAGTTCAATTCATTTAAAGGTATGGGAGCTGATGTTGATGTAAGACACTCTGAGGATGGTGGTCAGGAATGGATTGGTGTTATGATCACTATACCAGAAACTACAATAACAGTAGGTGAACGTCAAAAGTTCTTTGATACCATTATAGGAATGGCAAAATACTTAGATAAATACTCAAAACAATAAATAATTACATGGATAACGATTCAGAACTAATTTGGGAAGCACATACAACTGTAACAGAAGATACTACAGGTATGAAATTTGATAAAGGTAGCCACGTCGATCAAGAATATGACTACCTTTACACAGGCGATAGCTTCGAAGATGCTGTTAGAGGTCTAATTGAGTTTTTTACAGACGGTAATATCACACTTGATGACCATAGCACAAACGCATTGCGTATGTTTGTCAATGAAATTGGCGATGCTAGCCCAGAAGATTTGGGAGAAGCATACAGCGATAGCGTGAGTCTTGTAAGTGACGAGAATGAGCAAGTGGATGTTGGTGTAGAATACACCCAAGGACAGCATGGAGACACTCGTGAAGCCTCTGCGCCGTATAAAGTGTATGTCAACCTCAACAAAGAGTCAGAAGACCGTGAAGGTGGACGCACAACTCAGAACGCTAAGTCAGGATTGGCTCGTAAACAGAAGGCAGGATCGGAAAGACCACTATCTCGTAACCAATTACAGGACAATCGTATCTAATAATGGCATCATGCTCTCACTAATGCCGTGATTTGTCGTTCATTACAATATGTCTCAAATTCTCCATCTGGCTCGTCCTTTACGGATTCGTCTAAAGCGCAGTCGCATTCGGTATGTAGTTTAAGCTCTTGGAAATCACCGTCATATATGCTCCGTGATCGAACATATAGAGTACCAACCTCGATGATTTCACCACACCACATACAACTGTGTTTCTTACGTGCTTTGTGCATTCCTGTGCCTAAGTGTGTATACATGTTATTTAAAGTATCGTTTTAATATGTGAATAGTATATAAGCGTGCTTGGACATAAGACAAGTCTCTATTGTTACCAAAGTTAAGACTAGTCATTTTATGGTTTAATCGGTAGTTATCGCTGATTTGGTCATATTCTCCCATAGTATCTTTCACCGAGCTATTTATCTTAATGGCAGCATCCCAGTTTTGTAATACTATCTTATTCATTTTTTTCATTTTTCTCTAGAACCTCACCTAGTTGTTCATACAATGTCTCAGCCTGTTCTTTAGTTAAGAGCCAGTCCGTCCATTGCATGTCTTCATTTTCTTGTTCGGTTTGTAATATGATCAAAGCGTGACGCTTTGCTTTTAAACAACCGTAACATTTTGGTCCCTTTACTCCCACGTATTTTGCTAATTTATTCATTTAATTTATTATAATATTCTTGTCTTACGTTTGCCCACCATCCTAGATTAAGTGGTATTTTATCCCACGCACTTCTCTCAATTCTCTCAATTTGAATACCACACCTACCGTCTTGGAGTATAATTAAGATATCACATATATCTCGCCATTTACGCTCTTGTTCACGCATAGTGTCCTGATGATCCCAAAAAAATAATTCCTTCATGTTATCATCCAGTTTTTTGCAAGTATGTTAACATGTTCAACGTCAGCTATTATGAATGCTCCTCTGGGTCTCCGTAAAGTCATTTCAGTAAAACGAAACTCTCTGGCGATCTCCTCGTCTATAAATACGTAACTATCCTTAATATCATTACGTAAATCCATAGCTCTACATTCAGGGTCGAACTTCATTTTAAAAAATACACTCATTAATAAAAATACCCTATCATTTCTGATAGGGTATGTCAATAAGTTTATTGATGTTTTATTGAACCATCATGATCGCGTCTACATCTTCACCAGCTTGTTCCAGTGCTGTCTTCAATAGCTCGACAGCTGTGTTGTATACGTCCTCTTGGCTCAGTTCAGAGTTACCTTGTGATAAGTTATCAACAACGAAGTCTTGAACCTTTGGGAGCACCTTACCAATGAAGGTAGGATTCTCTTTCATGAATGGGAACCATGACATAAGCTTCTGACCATCGACAAATTCCTTCACCTTTGCATCAGCTTCTTGTCTAGTTCCACCAAGTGCGCTCTTAACCTTATTTTCAGCTCGCTCGATCTTTGCCCAGAATTCCTTCTCGTTAAAGTGAGACGCACCACGTGACGCTTCATCAGCGTAACCAACTGCCTTCAATACTTCCCATCCATCATCCAAGACGATTTCACGAAGCTTCTTAGGAGAAAGTTCATCCAAGTTATGGATCAACATGTGACGTGCTACACCAAACAAGACGTGCTTCTTATCTTGCGCGGATAACTCGTTGAACTTGAAGCGGTTAAAGATACCTCTAACAATTGGAACCCCTGCGCCTTCGTGTCCGTGGTAAGTGGAGTGTCCACCCTTTTCGCCACGAGTTGTAGCCTTACCCAAATCGTGGAACAGGATCGCGAGATTCTGAACTGGATCAGTGTATGGAGAAGCCTTGAGAGTTTCCAAGATGTGTCCAATCACAGTAGAACCACCTTCTGGGTGATGCTTAGGATTGTGAGTGTATCCATCAAGAGCAGTAAACTCAGGAAGAACGTCATGAAGGATACCAGCATCCATTAAGGTTTCTACGAACTGCGCGAGTGTCTTACCACTCTTTGCCGACTTGTAGAATTCCTTTGCGATACTTTCCTTAGAGATTGCATTTGAATCACTTAGGAGTTCCTTCAATTCGATAGCTGCGTTACGAGTCTCTTCATCAATTTCGAAACCAGTCTTAGCTGCGAAACGGAAAGTTCTGAGAATACGAGTAGCATCTTCCTTAAAGCGTTGCTTAGGATCACCAACAGCACGGATGATCTTATTCTTCAAATCATCGATACCGCCTTGGAAGTCATGAACTTGTCCATCAGCATCAATACCAAATGAGTTGATGGTCGCGTCTCTTCTTGCAGAATCCTTTTCGAATGTATTGGCAATAACTGATTTATTGTTACTACGTCCAATATCGCTACTATCGGTTCTAAACATTGCCAAATCATATACGTAGTCGCCGTATGTTACTGCGTATACAGGCTGCGTATCGTTTTTACTAATATTAGCAACCTTGAAATGTTTTGAGATATCATCAATAGGGATGTTAGTAGCCATATCGACATCATCAATTTCAATACCCATCAGCATATCTCTAGGAACACCGCCTACAATAAGTATCTCACCATCAGGAAATAAGATTTCGACTTCGTTCATGAACTTAACAGCCGTGCTAAGTTCATCGTATTTATTAAGATAGTCCTCCCATACATTTTTATCTGTCTGGACTTTATCCTCGTTAAAGAGTTGTTTGAATGATGTTTTCATATTTAAAAAAAAATGAACTGCGCGAGACATATGAAACAAACAACAAACACGAATCGCGAATGAATAACTATTCTTAGTCACCGAGCCTCGCGCAGTTCAAAGTGGTTAAGTTATTTCTTGAAGAATTTTACCAATGCTACAATCATGCAGATAGGCCAGAAAATGGCGTTAATTGCTGTTGCAGTATAGATAGAAGTTTTATCGTTAGTGCGAGCTGATTGCTTTTTGTAGGCGACTGCTCCCCAGATAATTGCTGTAATTAGATATGTCATTTTTATTTAGTTTTGTTAATGTAAGTTAAAGGGTGAATATACCACCCTTTAACTTAAATGTCAAGCTGATAGTGTAAAAGACTCAGCATCGTCACCAAGCGCAAGATCATTATCAAGGACAATCAAGTGAATAATACCGTGATCGTTCTGGAAGTTAATACCTTCCTCGCGAAGATTCTTCTTGGTAGCCTTACGGAGCAAGTCAGTAATAGTGAAGCAAGGGTCTTTCTTAGTCTTTTGTCCCTCGTTATGCTTACGCGCTGCCGCTTGGAGACGGTCACGAATCAAGTTGATATCTTCATCCTCTTGCATCTTAATAGGCAAGATTTGCTGTTCGTCTGCATCAACTGACGCATGATCAGGATAACCGTCACCACCTAAGATAATACCACGAATGACATTCTTTGGTCGCGTTTCTTTATCCTTCTTATTAGCAAGTTCATGTTCCTTAATTTTAGTAAGGATAGCCTTGGATTGATCGTTATCCAACTTCACTTCGTGGTGGATATGTTGTAGGTCTTCTTCTTTGATGTTCATAATTATTTTAGTTTGTTATATTTCCATTTATAACCTCCGCTAGTGGCGTTACCACCTTTGTTGAGGCATTTATTAAGTGCTTTATATCCTATATTTAATTCTTTAGATGCTATATGAGCGTTCGCCCATTCTTTAATTTTATGAATGTCTACATTATTAAGGAATGTATAGGTTGGTTGGGTTGTTGCGATGCACGTCAACCTCATCATCACTCGGCTTCTGACCGTTCTTTGCAGGAAGGTATGAGAAGTTTTGCAGATTGAAAGGTTTAGTGATCAAGTGAACACCATTCTTTGTAGGAAGTCGAGCGATAAGCTTATCCCCTTCTGGCTGTAGCCCTTCGATTTCAGCAAGGACATTTTGGATAAACATTTCATCCATAACATCAATGTCGAGAATCCACTTTTTATCCTTACCTGCCGAATGGTTACGACCACATGCAGTTGTGTAAACACCACGTGCTGCGCGGAAGTCATCTTTGAAGACGTATTCAGCAAGTAGAAGCATAGCAGCCTTTGCTACCTTCTCAAATGAACGCTTGTTCAAGTGGATGTATGCGCGTGCATTAGTGACCTTACAGAGTTCGATGATTTCATCCTGACGCTCCCAGAAGTTCTTCTCACTTTTGAAGAAGTAATCCTTGATAACCACGTTGTCTGAACCCATTTCTGGATTCTCTTTCTTACGTTTGATGAGTTGGCATAGAAAAAAATCGTCATCGCTTTCCCATTGTAATAGTTTCGATATTTCGTTATAATTATTTATCATGTTCTTTAACTTCCCATATGTAGCCGTATGCTGTTTTTACTTTATTATGAATACATTTATATATCATATCTCTTGTAACGTCAATACATTTTTCAAGATCATTAATATTGGGCCATCGTTTAATCAGTTTCCTATCTTTCCCATATTGATATATAGGCTCACCATTATATCTATATTTCTTCTTTTCTAGTATATTTTTACATTCGTTATACTTCTCATATTTTCTATGTAGAAAGTAACTGGTTTCCTCTTTTTATATTTAGCCTGTCTTTTTAATTCCATGATGTTATTGTGTGGTTTTTTATAAGCCGAAGAAGTTCATCCAACATATCCTCACGGTTAT
>TARA_R110000765_G_scaffold88784_2_pt1 | contig 15079 bp, 21 predicted proteins | sample TARA_R110000765 | Tara Oceans TARA_R110000765 (sample SAMEA4398168) | marine metagenome | biome: Polar Biome; feature: [MES] marine water layer (ENVO:01000295) within the mesopelagic zone...; material: water (ENVO:00002006), including particulate matter (ENVO:01000060) such as...... | reverse complement strand
TATCCAATCATATATGATGAAGATAATCCTCCCACAGAGGATGATTTCGATTTACCTGATGATTTCGATTTACCTGATGATTTTATTGACGAGGATGGTAAATGACACATAAAAAATTTAATATAGAAGAAGGCGAGAAGATAGAAGTGACTTGCACTGATAATGATCATGTGGTAGAAGTGGAATTTATTTCACAATACAACGATATGATAAGAGTAAGTTTACAAGGAATACCATTAAACTTTAAATTTACACGTGAAAATATATATGTTGCTAATTATCTTGGTAGAGAATTTGTAATGAAATTATGAAATGGTAAGATAACAAATGATTAATATGATTCTTTGTGCTGACGACAATGGCGGCATCGGGTACAAAAACGGTCTTCCTTGGCCTAGATTATCAGAAGACTTAAAATGGTTTAGACAATTGACTCAACACAATGTTGTTGTCATGGGTTCCAAAACGTGGAAGAGTCTAGGGGTTCACGCCCCATTGGCATCCAGAAACAACTACGTGATAAGCACATCTAAAAACAGAGACGAATTTGCTGGTTGTTCTGGCGTGTTTGACCCATCTAAAGATACCATCGAAGTTATTCTTGCATCATTAGAACTACTTAACGATGAACAAGATATCTTTGTAATAGGTGGTAAAACTCTCTATGATGAAGCCTATGAATTCTGTGATTGTATCTATCTCACTAGAGTACATGGCACCTATCCAACAGATACTAAATGCAATCTCGATATCTATCTCAAAGATTTTTTGATACTAGATAATATGACTATAGAAGGAGACAAACATACTCCAGATATAACGTTCGAAACTTACCTAAGACCGGGCGATGATCAATTTTGGGAACAAGAGGATTTATTTTGAATCACGATACCATCCAAGAAGAAATGTATTTAGATTTACTACATTATGTATTGACTACTGGCGAAGAACGTTCACAGGAACGTACTGGAACAGGAACGTGTAGTGTTTTCAATGCTAAGATCAACTTTGATTTAGGTGAGGGATTCCCTTTACTTACCACAAAGCGTGTCCCGTTCAATAGTGTATTAAGTGAACTACTATGGTTCTTGGAAGGTTCAACTGATGAACGCAGGCTTGCTGAAATTCATTTTGGTGACTCTCGTGAAAATCTAATTGACAAGACTACCATATGGACAGCAAATGCTAACAAGCAAGGCGTTGACCTAGGATATACTAACACTGATACAGTCAAAGAATTGGGTCCTGTGTACGGGAAGCAATGGAGAGACTTTAATGGTGTTGACCAGATACAAGTTCTTATTGATGGTCTCAAAAACAATCCACAGTCGCGTAGACATATTCTAAGTGCGTGGAATGTTGGAGAAATAGACCGCATGGCTCTACCTCCCTGTCATATGTTTGCTCAGTTCTATGTGTCTAATGATAAGAAACTATCGTGTACATTGTATCAACGCAGTGCTGATATGTTCCTTGGAGTACCATTTAATATCGCATCTTATGCCTTGTTAACCCACATGTTAGCACAAGTAACTGATTTAGACGTTGGTACGTTCAACCACCTCATTGGTGACGCACATATTTACTCTAATCACATAGACGCAATCCAACTCCAACTCAATAGAACTCCCTATGACTTTCCTACTTTAAAGATGAATACAGAGATTTCTGACATTAATGACTTTAGTATGAAGGACTTTGAAGTACTAGATTATCGACATCACGGTACAATAAAAGCACCGATGGCTGTGTAATTTAGATAAATAAGTATAGTAATTACTATATAAATAACCTTACACCGGAGTACAAATTATGATAAAAGAAACTACTATTCTTACGGGTATAGACAAAGCCTATGATTCTGTCGATGCATTCTTCACTGAAAATGGACTTGCCGCGTTCAGAGCGCAAGAACTAAAATACTTTACTGATGCTGGTTTTGATATCACTGACTCTGCAAAACAACAAGTTGCATTGAGTGAAGACCAAACTAAAGTAATCATTACAGTTGCTTATGATGATCAAGCAGAGAAAGATGCTATACTTGCCCTTGCGGCAGATGCTACAGCGCCTGATGTTCTTCCACTTGTAGAAGAACTAGTAACTGACCACTTATTCTAAACAGACGGCAGACAGAACACTATATGAAACCTTAAATGCCTTCCGGCATTTAAGGCAGTATGCTTCTTGGTTGTATCAACGTGATACGTAATTCCTTCTTGTAACTTTTCTACCTTGCCATCTATAATCATAAAACAATCTTCATTCGCTACCAATGGTAGGTGAATTCTAGGTGTTTTATCGTTATGATATGTTAGACATGTTTTCCAGTTCATCATCATATATCTACCACGAACTGCTCCGTATTTTTCATTAAAGATATTAATAACTTCTTCTGTATATGTTCCCTTTAGAAAATCACAAACCTCTGTAAAATCTAACTCATCTAAAATAACATCACGCATCTTTGGCTTTGAATTAGGGTCAGTAGAATCGTGGTTGTCCCAATCTACTTGAAGACTAAGTGTACCTGATTTTGGTTGGTTTTCTACAGGAGTGCCAGGAATAGTTTGTATTGACATCTGCCCATTGTTCTTAATAAGAAACTGGTCAACGTTCAAATCATACATCTCCTTTCGAAGTCTATCGTAATCAATGTCTATGTCTATTTTACTTATGTTGCCCATCTTTTTCTTCCTTTCTAAATCCCCAATCAATCAGATATTTATGTCTACATTTAACACAATGTATAGGCATTGATGAAATAAATCTATGCCCGCATTGTAAACATTCCAGATCATGTTCTATTTTTTTCATAGGTTGCCCCTGTCTAATATATCTTGTATACCACTTTGTATTTCATCTGTGATACAAATCTTGTTTTCATTGTCATCAAGTACCCACATCCATATCTCTAATGCTGTATACCCAGGATGATTCTTTACGTATTCTTCTTGTAATTTCTTTCCGTGTTCAGTGATATACAATGGTCCAAACTTAGGAAGAATGGCATTAGCAACTGTTACAGCATTTATATTATAATAGTTGTAACTAAACAGTTTGCTTATAGGGATAGTCAGCACAGACGATAGGTCATTTCCAAATATTACTCCTGCTCGTATACCCGCAAGTAAAAAGTTCTTACTGAGACTATAAGCAACGCAATCAATTTCTGGTTCATACACTGACATAGTTTCTAACGATGTTCCGTAGAATGCACAGTCTAAAAATATCTTACTGTTTGTTTCTCTACAACGTTTCTTTAATTCTGGAAACCAAGTTGAAATACTACCCGTATGATTAGGTTGACTAACGATAATGTAACTATTTTCTTCTATCGTGTCTAGGTCCGTATGGTGGATACACTCAGCCGTATATGGAGACAATAATGCAGAGTAAAACTTATAATCATCTTCAAAGTAATAAAATTTATTAACAGTCTTTGACCTATAAGCAATTTGATTAACTAGTGCATCATGTATTCCATTGCATACTGCCCACTCGGAGAACTTTTCAGTACCACTGAACCTAGATGTCCAGTTAAGCCAATTAGTTCTGTATTCATCTAGTTCTACTTGTGTTCCTTTGTTTCTAAACTCAAGATCATCTAGTGTTCTACGCATTTGTGTTGGACAAAAACTATGAACAGCAGTTTCTGGTGTTATTTTCATTACTTTCGCCTTTCCATCACTAATATTGTTAACAATATACCTAGTGATAACCCCACTGCAAACCCACAAAGAGTGTACATCATAATGAATAACTTAATGGTCATTTCTTAATCTTTTTCTCGTTATACACTACGTGCTTTCTTACTGTCGGGTCAAACATATTCAACTTCATCTTTTCGGGATGTAGTCGTGTATTCTTATGTCGTGTATAAAAATGTGCCGACTCCGATGATTGCATTCTAATTTTTGTTCTCATGTTACTCCTGTGTTGTATTAGTATTTGGAAAAGATTCCGCTAGTTCTATATCAGTCTCTAAGTCAGTAACTAACTTTGCAAACTTCTGCTTCTCAGCACAAGGTTTAAAGTGCGACATACCATTGTGCAGATTCTTATAGTTTACTAAAAGTAATTCCATAGTCTTGAGAGTTAATGGAATCTTAATAATCATTAGATTTTACCAGCACGGTAATTAGCAGTAGATTTCTTTTTCTGCAACGCATAGTCTTTTCTAGTGCCTCTTGTTTCAAACCCAGTTTTAGAAGTAGCCTTGGTCACCTCCTTAATAGGCTTCTCCTTAGTTATTGACTTACTAGTATCGACTTTCTTAGCAGTTGCTTCTTTCGTTACTGCTTTTGTCTTACCTTTGCCAGACAAATACGACGGTGCGTATGTTGCCGGGTTATCTTTACCGAAAAACAATTCGGTCAGTGTTGGGAATTTATCAGCCCAACTGTATTGATTCTTACTCATTTTACTTCTCCTTGTTGAATGATGTGTCACCTGGATAGATGGGAATCATCGTTCCTGGCGCACGTTTTGGTATCTTACTATCTGCACTACTAACACAACTCTCGCTGATACAAACTTTAGGTGCATCAAATAATTTGAACCCACTCTCAACATAACCTAATGGTTCATCCGCACAACTGTACGAACGTTTTATCGACCCATCTGGTTCTCTAATAATGATACCTTTGAACCCGCTAGTACATTCCCATCCCTTAAACTTGTTAAAGTTAAAGGCATTGAAACGTTCAGCCTGATCTATATACCATTTCTTTCCTTTACTATCTTGAAATTCTACTTGCATAACAGGTGGAACAGATTTGTCATCACCATTTTGTGCATCCATTTTCCACATACCTACTTTAGGTTTTGGTCTTACTACTTTTATACCAGTTTCTTTCTGTAGAACTTTGGTGTAGTCACGCTGTGGCATACCATTCTGCATCATTACCAACTGCTCTTTAGTATATCCATCTACGACAAAAGACGCAGTAGGGTCACTTTGTGGCTTTAGTGTAACATTGATGCCTCGCTTATGAAAGTACATTGCTACATCCCAGTCGCGGTCAAACCACTCAGGTACTAGCACCATGTTGACGGTAACTTGTACATCATGTTCCATACAGAACAATAACTTGTCAGCAAATTCTTCCTTCTTAGCAAACTCACTATGAAAACTAGCAGTGATACTTGCCCTGTGTACTTGAGCAACAATATCACAATACTCTTGGTGCCATTTAAGATTTCTTGACATATTCGTAGTCATATGAACTGATGTGTAGTTTGTATTCTCTACGTCATCAACTAGGTGCTGAAGCATATCTAAGTAACCTGGATGAAACGTTGGTTCACCGCCAGATAGACTGAAGTGAAATGAATTGAATCCGTTTTCTCTTGCCTGTTTCTTAATCTCATCAATCGTTGCTAAGTTTAATGCAGTTGGACGATGGTCTTTCTTATCACTTCTAGCATACGGCCAACAATAAGAACATTTGTAGTTACAGAATCTACCAAGCAACCAACTGATAGAGAACAAATCTCTATACAATAATGTTCGTTGTCCTACACTAACGATATCATCAAAGGGTATCTTTGTGAAGTCGTATTGTGACCAATATAATTCTTCTTCTGTCTTTATCGGTGTTGCCATGTTCTACTCATTCCACAGGGTTCTAGTTTAGGTTCTGGTTCTGGTTCGTTCATTTGTTCTACCATGTCTACTACTGATGAATAACACCATTCACAAAATGTTACTGGGGTCATTCCAAAATGTCCTTGCATTCCACCAGCAGTTTCGTCATATACTGAATCACATATACTGCATCTATCTTTTGGTAAAAATACTGCTTCAATCTTTTCTTCCATATCATTGATATCCATAATTATAAAGGCTGATCTCGTTCTTCCTTAGAACACTTACTTTGACAAACTTCTATTCCATTCATATTATTTTCAATCCATTCAAAGATTGGTCCTGCAATAATTTCTTCCATAGAATAATGATGAATACTATGATACTTCTTATCTATGCCTGAATCATTCCATAAGCCAGTCATTCTACGCTGAATACCAAACCAACAACACGGTAGTACATAACCAGTCGCAGTGACATATACATTTGCCATTGTCTGGTGAAATACTCCAGCACCATTTCCAACCATTGCTTTGCACTTTGGCTCTATAGTGATATTATTTAGTTCTATCAAGTGTTTCATATCCTTCTGGCAAGACAATATTGTCTATTTCGTTATCAGCATCTTTGTTTCTAAAAGATTCAATGACACCAAATCTTACAAAATTCTCACTTTCAGATAACTTCTTAATATCGTTTATCTGGTGTTGATTCCATTTGAAGACTATAAATTGCCATGCGGCTCTACCTCCCGCTGAGATGTATGCTCTCCAGTTACGTTGCAACGTCTCCCAGACTACACCTTTTCTATACAGATGGTTAGTATCTTCATCTCCATCTATGCCCCAAACAACTGTCAACTTACCGTTCATCTCTTTAGACAATTCTCCTAACTCCTTCCAGAAACTTTCATTTCTAGAACCACCATTAACATGGACATACACATCCTTCTCTGTGTTGTCTAAATGATAGAAATACTTTATAATCTCTATAACATCTGGATTAATCACAGGTTCATCTACATTCCCACATAGAACTATTTCATCTAAGTGAGTCCATTTTCCTGGAAGAAATGTTTTCTTTATATCTGCTAACGATAGATAAGTATTGTTCAATCCAATATCATAATCTTTCGTATGTTCTTTTCTTTCTTCAGGTGCTTCGTTCTGAAGTTCAATCATATACGTTCTTTCGCATTGCGAACAGAAAGCATTACAGTAATTAGTTATTTCTAACTGTAATCTCCCTATACTGCTTTCGTTCGCCCATGCCATGTACTAATCAATGTCCAATTCTGTCCAGGTTGAAACTGCCTCAATTGCATCGTAGTTAAATATCTCTGCCGTTGCCCATTCTTTCTCAACACACCACCAACATCCTTTGCATTCTGTTGTAAAATGGTTAGTCTCTTCAATCCATCCTTCACATGATCTAGTCAAGGCTCCAAGAGAAGCATACAGTCCATACTTTTTATAGAATGCCAATATAACTCTTTTATCTGAATGAATAAATGGCAAATATTCTGTATGTTTTGTACAAACGTCTGCACTTCTATTGTCTATCCACCACTGACGATTTTCCCAATCTCTTGTTGTTGCTCTGCGTTTCCATCTCTCTTTCCACACAGGTTCACCAATTTCATCAGTTGGATTGACAGTTACGCCATTAAATAACGCTGTGATATTATGCTTGTCTACTAAGTTCCATGACGTTTTTGTTCCATTATCAATATAATCTTTAGCATTTGTCATTCTAATCATATGTTCGCCAAACTTAACATTAGGAAATGCTTGTTTAACAAAATCAATTGCCTTTGCGGCATGAATATGTTGCCAAGGTTTCTCTTCGTGGATACAAGTCCACTGATGTATAGTAATATCTAGGTCATTCTCATCGATGTGATGTGCTAACAACCACAACAACATTGACGAGTCCAATCCACCAGACATACCAATGCCTATATTTGTGTGATTTAAGTTCAATGCTATTTTGTATTCTTCGGGATGTACTTCTGCACAATCATTCCCACGTTTGTATATGATTGCTGTATCTTCGATTATCATTTTAATATATTCCTCGTTTTGTATGTTCTATACTTAAATTGGAGCACCTCGTTGTGCATACTTTTAGTTTTGGATTATCGTTATCTCCGTAACTGTTGCTAAAACTCTCTTCTAAATCTTTAGTAAAGAACCTATGCTTTATTATATCAGAAAACGAATGAGAATGCAAGTTATTCCAACCCTCATTATATTTTGAAGTGAATCTAGTCCAACCTTCTCTTTCGCCAGCATTAAATTCAGTTTTATATTGATAATTTGAATTCATCCAACAACATCTCCAGACTGAGCCGTCGTGAGATATCTGATATCTGTCATCAGCACCCCATTTACAAGTAATTCCAGTCTTTTCTCTGATAATTTCTAGATTCTGATGTGCATCAAGTGTTTTATCAATAGGAATATCTTTAATAAGATCTTTACCCATCTTTAAATTCTTCTCTACTACTGCATCACTTATGTTCAATAAATCTTCATCTTCATCTTTCATAACATCAAGTTCATTCAATTTTTCAGCCAAAGCAATCTGTACTGCTTTTGTTTCAATTCTTTGTATTCTATTTCTCTGAAACTTCTGAAATCCATGATGTTTAGCCAGCGCCATTGCTTTTTCCTCTAGTTCGTCATTGAAATCAAAAGGAATCATTTTCCATACAGCAATACCACCACCACTAATAAATGCTTCTGCATTTTCTATTATCTTATCGTAATTGGTAGCAACTCTGTACATGTTTTGTGTTTCATTATCTGTGCCATCTAAGTCAAACATTACATGATGTCTTCCTGGTAGATGTTCGTGTAGTATCTCACCTAGGTTCTTCCAAAACTCTGGTGTCTTATATGACCCATTAGTAGAGATGGTCAAGTCGTGTAACCCTTTAAACTTAGGACTTAAGTTGCCTAAATTCTCATCACCAAATGGCTCAATGTCTCCTTTTAATGTTCTTGCTGAGTACTCTATCAGTTCATTGAACTGAGGATGAAATGGACTATCGCCAAAACTTCCATCATAGGTCAAGTATTGTACCTTACCCACTAACTCATCAATAAACCTTTTATGAACATCAACTGGCAAGTTTAAATTCTTAGGTGGATTTGATACTAATTCAGTATCAGGATTAAATACTTTATGTCTGATACACCCAGGACATTTTGCTTGACAGTTAGATGTTACTTCAATTGTTATTTCCATATGTAATCCCACACTTTAGGTGCCATAGTTTCGCACGATACATTATATAGTTCGTCTTGTAGTCGAACTAGTTCTTTAAATTTGTTACTGTCTGTTGTTCTTTTGCCCTTCAACCGTTGGGCAAACTCAGCAGTGAAATCATTGATGACTAACTCATCTAGTATTTCTTCTTTTGTTTCTTCTTCTAAATTTACAATATCCAATGCTTGGGGCCAATGAACAAATGTTGTTCTTATATTTACTTTTTTTGTCGGTATCAACTTCTTAATGTCTAAGAAATCATTATATATTTGATTCATATAAAATGCATGATATGCCGTTGTAGTACACACAAACAAGAAACTATGAACAAGTGGTGCTACTTCGACAATGTTATTTAGTACTGTCTGATAGTCCCCATCTGTTCTGAAGTAGTTGAATATGTCTCCTGTTCCGTCTAACGACACTGTAACACTTACTCTTTTGAAGTGTGGCCATAATGTTTTAATTGACCATCCCTTGTATTCTAGTATGCTCATGTTAGTATTATAAACCAGAGATATCTTTTTCGTATCTATTGTTGGGTCATCAATCATTCGTTGTAATGTTTTGTACATATCTCTTGTATAGAATGGTTCGCCGCCCGAGAACTCAATGTTCTCTACTGTAGGTAATACATTCTTAAATAGGTCATCCATAACTCTGTCGTCTGGAATATCTATCTTGTTTGTAGGTGGAGAGATATGACTGAAGTTGAAATCTTTCTTTAACTTTAATTCTATTGTTGGATTATCTTTACCAGTCTGTTCAAACCTAGAGTTTGATGACGTGTCGCAATGTCTACATTTGTAGTTACAGGCACGTGTCATCTTCAGTTGTAAATCTCTTATATGAATTGTGTCTGATTCGTAGTCTGGGTCAGAATGACTTGTGTTCTCTAGTGACCTTGTTCGATATGATGTTAATCCAGACTCTTCTTGTATCTGACAGTCAATGCATCCAGCAGGCCATTCGTCATTGCGCAACTGTTGTCTGACTTTAACAAAGTCGCTATTGTTGATGACTTGAGATGGCAATCTATCTATGTCAGATTCTACAAAGTCATTGCGTTTAAATCTAAAGCACGGCGCAAATCCGCCAGACTTTAAATCTAAATGTGACCATGCATACTTACATTTCATTATAGTTCTCCTGCTTCATATTTCTCTCGTATATATTTAAGTGAGAAATCTTTATCTTTCATCATCTTATCTACTTCATCATATCCTTCTAACTCAGTGCATAATTTATAGAGAATATCTTTTTCTCTCATTGCGTTTACTAAGTCAGGATTATAATCTTCTATATTAGAATCATAATATTCTGTATCTAATAGATGAGTCTTTCTCAAAAATAAAAACCATGCATATTCTTTTTCTTCTTGTGGTACTCTGTTCTTCTTTAGTATTTCAATCGCCCTATCTATTTTTACTTGTGCGGCTGGTAAATGTTCTTTACTATTCCACTCATCTAATATCCATTGTTCATACCAGTCAGGTGTTAAGTGTGGACAATACTCGCCTGACTCTACCATCTTAAAAGATACAGACCAAGTTGGATGGTTCTTAGCAAAATAATCCATGTCATCAGCAAACCCATTCAGATTTAATGTACTGTATGTAGAATGTATATGTCCTTTTTCTATGTTCTTTAGTTGCGACATATATTCTTCGTAGAGGTCTAATGATTCTTTCCAACCTGGTGAACCCCAACGTTGATATGCATTATAATCATTGCATCCATCTACTGAACCCGTCAATATGATTTTTCTGAAACGATTTAGTTTCTCAACCATTACATCATCTAATTTCTTTGTAGTGTTTGTAATTATTTCTAGTAACACATCTTCTACTTTACATTTTTCAATCAACCAATCAATCAACTTTGGAAAGTTTGGTGAGAAGAATGGTTCTCCACCTAATATCTTAATCTTTGTAAGATGTTGCCAATCTACATTCAATGACTTTAGGTATTCAATTCTTTGCTTTGGTATTGTTGTAGGTTGTCTTCCTCGCATACCTTTTTCATTTAATAGAAAGTCATCTCGGTAATATAACTTACTTGAAAACAAAGAGTCACACATCTTACATTGTAGATTACATAGATTATCTAAACTTAATTCTATTGAACGTAGCCTATCGAAGTCTTCAGTTAGTTCTACCTTTTCTAATCTAAAATGTACATTATTGGCAGCCCATCGCATCGACTCGTTACCCTCAGAGTAACATAGGGAACATTCTTCAGTCTTCTTGCCCTCAAGCATATTCTTTCTAAGCCATCTATACTTATCATCAAATGGTTTAGTGGCGTCTTCTTCTATATGGTCTTCATCGTTGCCTACTGTAAACCTACAGCAAGGTCTGGCAACATTCTTCATAGAAACTGCCATATGATTCCACGCTAACATACATACTACGCCGTTATCTTTCATATCATCATTACCTTAAATCTGTCGTCTAAGTCTAATATATTTTCACCTCTAAGCCCGTCATAACTATTGTTTAATTCTTTAAATTCCTGTGACGCTTGTGGTCCATTTGCTGTGTTATTTAGAATTCTTATTGCGCTTTTAGTCGATTTTATTTTGTTGATGTATTCGCTTGAGTCTGTGATAGGTAATGCTCTTTGCCACTCTTCTAAAAATTTTATTGATTGTTTTTTATATTCATCAGGCATTGCGGCTATAGACATTCCTTTTGGCCACCATACTTGATTGATAATTACCTCTATACCAATATCCATAAGTTCATTCCACCATGTGTCTAGTGTTACCATATTAATAGCAGTAGCAGTACATTGTATAGAAACACCGCAGTTACGAGTGGCTGATGCTTTCTTATATTTCAACAAGTTCTTTTTAATTTTATCCCAACTAATAGCACTTTTTCTTTGAAAGTCTTGTGTTGGTCCTGTGGCATCTACTGATAATATAATCTGTAAGCCTGCGCCAAGACAAAATTTCATCAAAGTTTCGAACCATTTGTCAGAGGCGTTAGTTGCATTAGTTGTTACAAGAATTGGGATATTTGGATAATTATCAGCAACATAGTTCATAAATTTTCTTACTTTTAAATCAATTGATGGTTCGCCACCAAGAATAGATATTTCTTCGCAATCACTCAAATCTAAATCATACACGTCGGACGTATCTAAGTGTTTTATAAAGCCTTCTTCAAGTTCACCAGAGGCTATAATTTCTTCTTCAAGAAGTGATGATGCGGTTGGACCACACATTCTACACATCATGTTGCATTTATTACCTGCTCTATAGTCTAATCGTATTATTCTATTTAAACCAGGTGCTTCATAGTCAACATCGTTATCCCATTGTTCGTAAACCTTTCTTCTAGAATGGCCGCCTACTTTCTCATTGTGTATACATTCTATACAATCAGGCTGAGTCTTGTCAAGATACATCAGTTGTTTAAATTCCTTTAAATAATCTGATTTGACATACTCTGCGTACGTTCCCAAAAATGTGGAACCTTTCCATTCACAGCATGGCTGAACTCCCTGTGTGCCTTCGTACTTTAAGCCTAACCAAGGCGCGTTACAGTAAGGCTTATCACGCATCGAATAGGTCCTTATATTCTGGAACGATGTCTAGTATGTTTTGGTCTCGTGCTTCGTCAAGTTTCTTTGTAATCTTAACAAACTCACCTAACCATTCTTCCGAGTAATCTTCGCTCAACATAAATCTAACAGTTGAATCTAAAACAGTACAGAAATGCTTCTTCGTTTTCTCTGGATGGTCACTAGCATTCACCCAGTCTTTGTATTCTTCATACAACGCAACTACTTCTTGCTTGTTTTTCTCTGGTAATACTTTGATGTTATAGTATTTCGGAGAGTGACATAGATGCTGTGTTATAGTTGGACGTGGACTATGATGGGGATTAAACTTATCTAACCCAGACTCTTCTAACTTCCATTTCATAAACACTGGCATATGATACACGTTCATCGGAGTGATAGTGAAAGCAAACCATGCCTTTAAGTTTATCTTCTTGTTATCTTGTAGAGTCTTCATATGTTTATACACTGCTGGAAACTTTGCTGGTGTTCTTTGATAATTAAAGACTTCATCGCAACCATCGATACTCACGCCGATACGAATCTGCTTGAACTGTTCCCATAAGTGTACTAATCTATCTGGAACCATAGTAAGGTTAGTATTATACTCTAGTTGTATTTCACTTGCGTTGCCACTAGCCACTAATCTCTCTAAACTTTCTTGGTGTTCAGCAATGATTAGAGGTTCACCACCAACAATGTATAATTTCTTTGCAGTAGTACAATACTTTTCAAAGTTATTCCAATACCCATTGTTGTCTTGGAACCAATCATACTGGTCAGTGTGCCACTTGCCTTTTTTATTCTTAGTTAACTGTATAGTATCGTGAGTATCTTTGTATGATGTTTTGCCATGTATCTTTACGAAGTCATCATACCACATATGAGAGTCTGTGGGACCACACATACGACACTTCAAGTTACAGAAGTTGCCATAGCGAATATCAAAGAAATCAATGTTTTGTTTCTCTACATCAAGTGTACCGTCTTCTTCAGTGACAGCCTGTATATCTACTTTCTTCAGTCCCCAATCTTCTGACTCGTACTCACGTCTTGACCTGATACCATTTATTTCTTCTTGTCTGCAACGTTCACATTCTGGATGCCATTCACCTTTCATCATAGTCTTGCGAACATCTTTCAGTATGGTTGCGTTTCTCGCCACATTGAAATCATCACGACCAGCATTGTAAGGTGTGCCGTCTTCTTTCTTCATTATGCCTCGATTAGGAGAATAAGAATTTGTGTTACAACAGATTCTCAAGTCACCATTATTTCTAAGGTTAATTGAATTCCATGGCATTGGGCAAAATGTGTTGCCCTTTGACGATGGTACTTTTTCGAAATCTTTACTCATAATATATCCTTATTTAAATCCCCATTCACGTTCTTTACACCACCAACATTCGTCACAATGTCCTAGATATGGGTCATGTATTTCATCTCCCCATCTAGGCCAAGTATTCGCGTAATAGTAATCACAAGTCGGATCGTATTCGCAACTTCTAGTTACTGGTAATAAAGTGTCTATCAACTTTTCTTCTCTATACATCTTTGCGATGCCTTGTTTATCTGTGTTTGCCCACGGCATATAAAATTTGTCATCATTGAATATCATCACATTGTTTCCAGTGTCGTTTCTTGTATAATCAAAGTCAAAATTTGGTACAAATTTAGTTGCCATGTCATGTGGCGGATTCATTGTTGTCCCATCATACACAATATTTACTAGTCCACTTTTCACTGCTGCCTTTGGCGCGTCTATCATTGAACTGTCAGTTGCCGTTTCGTTATATGATATATGATGAACTACATTTATGTTGCCCGTCAATTCTATACACTTCTCTACTACTCGTGGCGCAATTATGGCATTTCTTCTATACTTCAAGTTGCTTCCTTGAGTATAGATATGAATTTTACCAGTACAATGCTTCATTAGATAGTACAATATTACAGCACTATCGACTCCACCACTTAACATTATTCCTACAGATCCATCGTATATGTCTAAATTAGTCCCACTACAATCTATAGACTTACTAACTGCCATCGTCTAGTTCTTCTTGATTGACATGAAATCCATCGTCTTCTAATTCTCTTAGTAGTCTGTCATCAAACTCACCATCCCAGTCATCACCGTCATCTGCTTTCCAATCTAATAGTGATGCCATCTCAGGAAATACATCTCTGAAGTTTGTATCTCTTATAGCGTCCATCTTCTCAATATACTCAATGAACTCTGGCATACGTTCTCTGCTCCAATCTCCACTTTCTGCAAATGATAACATACCTTGTAAACGTTTCACACCATATGATGCTTCTCGCCATTGTTCATAACCTACATCAGAACCTCTTGTACTTAATTCCCAGTTGGCTTCTAACCATTCGATAAACTTATCGAACTTGGCGTGTGTCATCTTTTTAAACCAGTTAGGTAGAACTTTGACATTCAAATGTGGTGGGTGATAAACAAAGTGATAGTTAATCATACCTGCACCGAACGGCCACATGTTAATCTTCTTAAACTTCATCTCTAACTTCCACTTAATAAAGTCTGGAAGATAATATATGTTCAATGCCTGTACAGCACAAGCAACTGTAACTTCTACGTTAGGTCCTGTGTTGTCCAGTAATTCAAACATCTTA
>TARA_R110000765_G_scaffold344704_2_pt1 | contig 15091 bp, 27 predicted proteins | sample TARA_R110000765 | Tara Oceans TARA_R110000765 (sample SAMEA4398168) | marine metagenome | biome: Polar Biome; feature: [MES] marine water layer (ENVO:01000295) within the mesopelagic zone...; material: water (ENVO:00002006), including particulate matter (ENVO:01000060) such... | reverse complement strand
TAGACCAGCAGGTATTGGTGGTCGAGCTGGATATGGATGATGGGATCTAAACTATTATCAGGTGTACATAAAAATAAGGAGTTGTCAAAGGATCCTACACCTAAGAAGTCAGCTAAGACTGTAGCTACTGGCGATGGATACCAAGTGGACAAGCAGGACTTGTTCATTGAGCAACTCATAATGAATCCTAATAAGAGTTATGTTGGGTTGGCTATCAGGGCTGGCTATGCTATGAAGAGCGCATCGAAGATGGTATCTAAGTTGATGCATGACAATAAATTCTTAGCAAGGTTGGAGGCAAGGAAGTTTGAACTACAGGATAGGCTGAATATCTCATTAGACAGGGTGGCTGAGGAGTATGCACGTATTGCATTCCTCAACCCGTCTGACTATGTGAGCTATAATAAAGACGGGGAGTTAGAATCAAAGGCATCAGATGTTGTTGACCTCAAGCCAGTCATTACTATTAACAAAGGTAAGTATGGCAAGGGCGTTGACCTAACATTCTACAGTAAGATGGATGCTTTGAAATCATTAAGGGACATGTTCGGATATGACAAACCAGCTAAACACGCTCACCTCATTGCGGGGAATGGACAAGGACTTACTAACGAAGGGCTTGAGTCGGCTATCTTCGGACTCATTACAGGAACTCCACAAGCTCCTGTTACTAAAGGATTGGATAGCCCACCCAAATAATTTCATCTTCTCTGGCTATGTCATGACAAAGGATGAGCATGACACTGACTCACCGATGAAACCTTTCCCTGATAAGCCTTACTTGCGTAAGATCATAGAAGTTATCCATGAATCGGATCGACTGTTCATACCTAAGAGCAGACAGATCATGATGTCATGGGTAGCTGTGCTCTATTCGTTATGGCTATGCCTATTCCATCCACATCAGGCTGTGTTCATACAGTCAAAGAAGGAGGAGGATGCTGCAGCCCTAGTGTTTGATAAGAAGATGGAGAATGCTAGGATGTCATTCGTATACCACCATCTACCTGATTGGTTAAAGGAGATGGTACCAGTTGATACTAGTTATGCTAAGATGAGATTCGGGAACGGGAGTATTGCTCATGGAATACCAGAAGGGGCACACATCATTCGCTCACGTACTGCTAGCTTAGTGGTATCAGATGAGTGCGCCTTCCAGCCTGAGTTTGAGGAAGCCTATACTGCTGCCGTACCTATGGCAAAGAAGATAGTAGGCTTAAGTTCTGCTTGCGGTGGGACATTCTTCGGGGATATATGCTGCGAGGTTATATAATTTCATTGCTTTCTTCTATCAAACCTAGCACTACCAACAGCATAGCTCAACCATAGGGTAGCACGATACTCTATACTCCTAGGTGACCTGCGTTCTTTATTGGTAAGCCTACGTTCTATAGGCTTGATTGATTCTGGAGGAGAAAGCATAGACAAACTTATTAGTTGGTCAAGCTTATCCTCTAACCTAGATACCCAGAAGGGTTCGTACAGTGTACGCTCCCCTGATATTCTTTCTTTATACTCTGTCATTAGACTGTCTCCATTTAGTCTACCAACTCAAAGTGAGGAAGGTCATCAAAGCCATTGTCATTCACTAGCCAATCACCATCCCAGTCACCACCCCATCTAAGTTTAATATCCATGCTTGCTGCAACGCCCATCACTAGGCCAGCAAATAAAGAGAAGCGTTCCCTGTCATTCCAATCAATAGGGTAGGGTGCCACGTCTACAGCTAGCGATGGGTTAGTGTTATGCTTACTATGTGGATGCTTTATGCGTGACTTACCTGTATGAAACATATCATCCTGTCTGGTACGACTACGGTGTCCTTCTAGTACGGTGCAGTCACAAACTTTCAGCACCTTCTTTAATATTTTTTGTATTCTTTTATCACATGTCTCTAGTTTAGACTTAGACTTCTCACTAAATTTGTTTACGTCCACGTTTTCTTCTCCATTGATTTAAGTTTCTTCTCAAGGTAGAGAATGTATTCCTCCACCGCCAACAAACATTCCACAACCTTAGTCTTACTACGTGATACCTTATGCTCTTCAGTGTATAAAAAGTTAAGCTCTTCGTCTGGTCGCTGCACTCTTGTTCTCAAGTCTGCCCCCGTAGGACGTTCGACTGGTATACCTTTTACCATCACAATCCTCCCTTAGCTTTTAGTTGGCTATAGAATTGGGTGAACTGCGTAACTGACATGAGTGAGTAATGATTGTCCATGGGTAGCGTGATCCAATTCATAAGCGTGAACGTTGGTACAGCCACCGTCCATTCTTCACTGTTGCGCCTAAAGAATAACACTGGCAGTGCACTAACATCCTTAGCCTGAGTTACTGTTTGCTTCCACCACTTTTCTAATGCTAACTTCTCACATCGTTTCACTTCAATAGCACAGCCATCCAAGCCCAACACATCATGCCCACCTTCAGCTGTCTGCATTAGGTTACGCTTGAATGCTATACCTAAGTGGCCCTCTAATAGTTTGCATACTTCACGCTCACCACGCTGACCCTTATCTCTACTGGCTTTGCTCATACTTTAGTTTCTCCTCCGAATGGCCATCCATTCTTTCCACCCAGCAACACGACTAAACTGATCGGGAACTATCATTACGCATGGTTCAACATCACCATCATGCCCACGATCATTGCGTCCTTGAAAGGATAGCGGTTGTTTGTTGTCACTTCTAACAGTATGGTAGAACAACCCATCATTAAATAGCACAACAAACTGTGATGGATTCCCAGTGAACATTGAGTACTCTCTCAGCCGTAGATATTTGTGCAATGAAAGTATGGTGCCTTCTGGATATTGATCGTGGTTAATATGTCTGCGCTTAAATTCTGAAAACCAATACTTAGTCTCATTAATATTAGAACAGAACCAGTCAGCATAATACATGCGTTCATATAGGTCGTGTATCTTACAGACTTGATCTTCCATCAAAAATTTTTTCACTAAATTTTTAATGTCAACATCTGATTGAGTCTCTAGCTTAGGCTTACTATTAACTGCGATCATCAGGGACTCCTCTCTCTAATTCCTCTTGGAAAAAATACAACTGATCCTCCTGCATCTTCAACGCCTTAGATTGTTCTTGAGTAGAGTACAGCAAAGCAGACACCATGTTCCTTAGCTTATCAATTGCCCCTTGAACTTCTTCCCTAGATGAATCCATTTCACATCCTCCTTAGTCAAAGTTTTTAAATGCTTTAATTCATCTGCGCTATAAGCGATCAACTCTTTGTCAATTATATCTACACTGTCACCACCCTTGTTGACAAAATTGAATGCGTTGTCATCCTTACATAAGTAGAAGCACTCTCCTAACAATGGTGAAAACATTTTAACATACCCATCACGCTCAAGATCCCTGCGCCACTCATCAATATGAGTTACGTTGAGACTCTTAAACGTTTTGTCTAATGCTATGCGCTGCCTATCTGCAATCGTCTTGCTCTTATCATTATCATCCGCAAAGTTATCATACACCTCATTGACGATCCGCCCTAATAATTGTAACACAAGTGGACGTTCGGGTGCAACACCTTTCCCTTCTAAGATTTCCTCTGCGTCCTTAGTGAATCGACCCATTGCTTTCTCCTTATTTCTCTAAGCCAAATGGCAGTGAACATCAAGTCACCTACCAAGAAGCCATGTTGTTGAGTGAATATCCACCATGCTATGAAGCATAGGTTACTAGACATCCCTATGTACAGTGCATACTTATACTGCCTAGCAACTAAGCTAACGCTTATAGCTGCCCATACACATAGGATTAGTTGTATTGCGTAGTGGATCATATCTCGCCTTCCGTTATAAGTTGTGTACGTTCATTGTAGTTAAGCTTGATGATGCGAGGAGCTGGCCCGTTGCGGTTCTTCCTCAAGTTGAGGAGGTATTGCTTATACTTATCGGGTGCTCCCGGTTCTTTGTCAACGTTAGTTATCCACTCATAGTATAGGATCATGAAGATGTCAGCATCTTGTGCTAGTTGATAACACTCACCTATATTATACATCTCTGCTTCCTTCTCACCTTCTCTATTCATCTGGGCTACGATGACCAGCTTGATACCCAGCTTAGTGCATGCATTCTTTAATGCTTGGCTATACCTACCAAGGGTGATACGTTTATTGTTCTCCTTAAAAGCTAGCCTGTCATCAGAGATATGGCCAATGTAATCAATCACTACTACCTTGATGTCATGCTTAGCATGATACTTGTTAATCATACTGATGATATGATCTATAGTCTTAGGCTTATTGTCTGACATGTAGAGTGAACGCCTCTCTAATTCTTCAGCAAACCTAGCGACAAGTTGGAAGTGTTCAGGGTTTTCCCCGTAATCACCCGTTGCAATCTTATCCATCTCTACCCCTGATAGTATAGATAGGATACGTGTTACGATCTCATCTATATTCATCTCAAGGTTGACGTATAGTATGGGTGCCTTCTGCATTGCAACGTTGAGGGCTATGTTAATAGCTAGCCCCGTCTTACCCACGCCAGTACTGGCTGCGATAAGGTTGTAATCCTTTAGCCATTTGATATGCTTGTCAAGTAATGGGAGGCCAGTAGTATAGCCAGCATTCTCACTAGGTGATTCAAACATTTTCTTAGCGTTGTCATACCCAAGCGTTGCCATTTCCTCCGGGCCATACACATCTTTGTATGATGCGTTTGACTCAGCTGATTGCATAAGCCTGAACAGTGACCCATGTGCGTCCTCTAATAGTTGGACAGGGTCATCCATTATCTTGCCAGCCTTATGCATTACCTCTTGCATGTTGTCAATGAACTTACGTTGGATGGTAAGTCCCTTGAGTTTCTTGCAGTGGTTGGCTAGCATACTACCTGTTGGCATGTAGTCTTCGATGATGCTTAGAAATTCTATGTGCCCATCTTGACCACGTCCCATGTTACGGTAGAGTTCAGCCAGACTTATAACATCAATGTCTGTACCCTTCTTAGACAACCCCTTCATCAGCTGGAACAACTCTCTGTTCTCTGTGTTAAAGAAGTCCTCGTCCTCTGCCAGTGACATAGCCTCTGGCATTAGCTCAGGTGAGTGCATGATACTACCCAACACTGAGTACTCTGCTTCTCTTGAGTGTGGTATCTGTTGGTCAGTCATCTAACATCTCCTTTCTAAAAGCTTCTAGTCTATCCTTCTCCTTAGCCTCACGCTTCCTAGTTTCCTCAGCATATGAGCCTGTCTTAGTAGCCATCTGACTGTTGAGCATCATAGTCTGGATAGCATCATACCATTTGATTAGACCACCAATATTCTTAGCGTTCTGTAACCAATCAGCACCACAGTTGAGCAAGAACCTAAAGGTACGTAGTATATTCTCCGAACCAACTGCGGAGATTAGAGCCTTAATCGCCTTACTCTGTTCAGTGTATGCCTTGTTGCTATGTGGCGTACCGAAGTGGCGTAGGTACTCAGCCTTCAAGCCCTCTATCACATCACGTACTGTTTTAGTTTCCATTCAGCACCACCTTAAGCTTCCTACTTATCGCGCGAACTATTGAAATGTATGCACCGTTGTCACCTCCCGGCTCATCAACCAAATCTTGTAGCACTTCTTGTAAGCACTCAAGAGTAATTAAAATTTCATCACGACTTAAAGATAGATCTATTTTATTATCCATTAGCAACCCCCTTCTGTAGTCTAAGTGTTGGTGTTATGTTACATAGCCGTTGCAAGTAACCATGCATGGTTATCCTCATCTCTGGCCCCATAACATTATATAACTCAGTGACATCAGGTAGCTTATGATTAGCTAACCGTTGCACCCAGTCATGAGGAACTCCAGCGTTGTATAGGTTAGTAATAAACGTGCGCTTATAACTATGCACGTCAGTGTTACGTATCTCAGGGTACACATCTCCAGCATGAGACCTAGCCATACGGTATGCGTAGCAGTGCTGACTAGTCAATGCCCATCCAGCGTTGTCAGTAAATACATAGGGGGAACAGTTCCCCTTGTACTTGTCTACAATTTTTGTAGCTACGTCATTCAATACAACATATGCTTCACGACTTGACTTCATGAATGAAGCTGGTACCTTGAAGTGCCACATCGTATCCTTACCATCACAGTCCAACCAATCCCACTGCAGGCTACACACCACTGAGTCACGTTGGCCAGTATTTATGCTGAACAATGCTGCATCCCTTAGATATTCTGGTAAGTGATTAAGTAATGTCACCTGCCATTCAGGTTGCAACGCTAACTTCTGCCCCGGTGGGTTGAAGCCATAGAATGTAGCCTCATCTCTGTCCACTAACCTAACAGGTGTCCACTGCTTGAGTAACCCATACTCTACCACTGCCTTCTGACCTAACAAATTAAGGAAGGCCAGCTCTTTGTTGATGGTAGTGATAGACAGGTCATGCTTAGCCCTCGTCATTAGGTACTGGTTGAGAGGGTGGAAAGGTTCCTTGAATTGTTTTGGTCGGAACCCTATGTCAGACATTGCAGTATCCCCGAAAAATTTTCCCAGTTTTTTGGAATACTCACAGTCCTTATTGGCTGTCTTCTTAGTGATGAGAGACAAGTGTACATCAGACACCTGATTGAATGTAGATGATACATCCATCTTACAATCAAGGTCATCCATAATACGCACTAGTTCTATACTAGCACGAGCTAATGTCTTTTGTCCTGTTGATTCGCGTACACGTTGACCGTTGTATGTTCCAGATATCTGGTAGTACGGTGAACCGATACGCTTAGTAACCTTAAGTGTATGCTCTTTATGTCTAGCCATTTTTGCTCTCCTTATTATTGACACGATGGAAGTAACCCTTCTTCACGTACCTAGTCTTAGAGCCAGCACGATTCCTAGCTCTCTCACCTCTACACTTATCACTACATAAGAAAGCATGAGGAAACTCAGGTGTGAATGTTATCTGACATATCTCACAATCTCTAGGCTCTATGGGCTTTAATAAGTTCCCAATACCCTTATGGTTCTTAAACGTTTCACGTAATTGCTTGTATGATTTATCTAAGTTCTTTTTTATTTCCTCCTGTGTGATAGTGTACTTATACTTAAGGTTCTTAACCTTACCAATGAGACGACCACCTATAACTTCCCATGAATCTTCTCCGGCATACACCTTTACTTCAGATACAAAACTACTCATTGCAATTTTCATACATCCCTCATATTTAAGGCATAAGAAAAGGGAGCAGCATTATTGCCACTCCCTCCGTTAACTACTTCATGATACGCTATCCTACCGTATGATAGTGTACTTGCTCAATCTTATTGTACTGTATTACATTGTCCGGTACATCCTTAACTACTAGAGTGCCAGCTCCTATCATAGTATTCTTTCCTATAGTTACACCACATAGTATGGTGCAGTTGGAGCCTATGCTTGCACCCTTCTTGATTAATGTTTCCCATCTATCACCACTAGGTGGGTACTTATCATTAGCAAACACAACTGATGGGCCAATGAAGACATCATCTTCTATGGTAACACCTTCGTATACTGACACGTTATCCTGTATCTTACAGCCTTTACCTATCGTAACGTTAGGCCCAATGGTACAGTACCTACCTATCTTAGTGTTGTCTCCTACGTTACAGTTATCTAACACCTCAGAGAATCTGCGTATTACGTAAGACATGATGATGCTAGCTCCAAGGTGCGTAATACTTTGACAGCTTCATCACCATCAGTAAAGTATTCATCACCGTTACATGCGTTAATAAAAGCTTCGACCTCTTCAACCAATGGTTCGTATTGGTAGCAGTGCATGACGGTGGAGTCACCATCCTTATACAACATAAGTTTCTGCGTCTCCGTATCATCAAACACTAACGAGCCATCACTACCAATCACTGTCATCTTCTGTTGCTTGGTAGGGTTAAGCCAGTTGACATAGATTGAAGCGTGTCTGTTTGCAGTGAATGCCATATGTGTAGTGGTGACATCATACACACCACTGTTAGTAAAGCATTCACCTCTAGCCTCAACTTCCAATGGTTCACCACCCATCAAGGCATGGATTACTGAGATGTCATGCGGTGCGAATGACCATAGTATACTCTCCTCTTTCCTGATAGCACCATCGTTCAAGCGTTCAGAGTATATGTATCTGATGTCACCAATAACATAGTCAGCTACAATCTTCTTCATCTCTACCACAGCTGGGTGGTAATGCAATAGATGTCCAACAAACAATACCTTCCCCCTTGTTTTGGCTAGGGCGTTGAGGAACTGACCCTCTTTTAAGGAGAGGGCCAGCGGTTTCTCAACGAACACATGCTTGTTAGCTTCTAATGCTCTCATCACCATGTCGAAGTGATAGATAGCGGGTGTGGATATAACAACTACATCTACAGTCTCATCCTTGATGACATCAGAATAGTTATTCCTATATGTAACATCGGTGTAATGATCTAGCGTAGCCTTTGCTACATCACACACAGTATGCAACACCCGCTTATCATACAGTACACGGGCTAAGTTCTTTCCCCATGCACCACATCCTATGAGAGCAACATTCATTAGTAAGGTATAGCTTCGCCAAGCTCCTCCCCTACTGGTGATCCCCCATCAATGGGAGCCATAGACTTGTCAGCCTCATAGCGTTTAAGCACCTTGAACTGTGCCTTAACTAAGTCGAAGTTCATACGTAGCGTAGCTACACCATCCTTCTTCTTAGGTACTGGTACGTAGGTGGTAACGTCTAGTCTACCCGTTGATTCAGATGCGACCTGAATACCTTCCTCTTCTACATACTTAGTGATGTCACGTCCAGTACAATCCTCTAACTTAGGACGCATCGTTTGAATCTTACCATCCTTCTGAAAGGCTGCTTGCCTACGTGCTGTCAGACATACGTTGCCTTCATCATCAGCCCAGTAAGGATCCTTTGTCTCATCATACTTACCCTTGTTAGTCTTCTGTGCTAGATCCCACAGCTCATCAATCTGTTTCTTAAAGTCTGATGTCTTGAACACAGCAGGATCAACGGTTAGCTTAACACTGTATGATCCATTCAAGTCTGTTGGGTCGGCTGGTTTACTACCACCCTTACCATCACGTGCTGAAGCATCCCATTTAGATGGCTTGTCCAGCCAAGGATAGTTGAACGTACCAATCGGTGTGAAGTAATGCATTTTCTTAGTAGACATTGAGTACTCCCTATTTAATTAAAAGTTTCCTGATACCCTTAGCATCAGGTTTAAAGGTGGCGACTATATCGCCATCACCATTGACTAAGAACTCGTACTCACCCATGTGAGCGATGATCTTATTCTGTGCAGCAGTAACGTAATCCTTCTGATCCTTCTTACATATCTTAACTTGCTTGATGAGGTCTAGGTGTACATCTAAATCCTCACTGGACACAGTGCTATCCTCTATGCTACCAGAGAATTCATCTCTAAGTTTTTCATTTGTGGTAGCACTGCTACCTACTGGTGGTGGGTTGCCCTTCTGTATTCTATCCCAGATTGCATACTCTTTGAGGAGCAGGTCATCCAGTTCTATCTGCGAGAAATCAAAGGAATGAATCTCTATTGTGGGAGGGAAGGGAAGGTGCAAGACAGCAACATCTACTTCGTGGAGGCCCAGCACTAGGCAGTAATGCTTGATTTGAGAACGGTAGTTAGGGGGGATGTTACCACTACCATTCTTGCCCCATCTATTGCGAGTGTATGCTGTCTTGCACTCTAATATTCTGCTGTTCTTTGTACCGACACACCACCTGTCAACATGAGCACCCATGAAAGGCTTACCCTCATATAGATACTCACCATTCCAAGTAGTGTTGTCATCTATCCGTGTTTCTATGCCAGTCTTTTCTGTATACTTCCTTGCTACATAATCTTCAAGCTCATGCCCAAGCTCAAGGTGTATGGCGGGGTCAAGTCTATCATCCCACTCACCACGCTTGCACTTGTATAAAAAATAGGGATCGTTATATGGACTAGTCTCATCCAACATGGATGCATCTGTCCCAAACAATCCCTTCTTGCGATCTATTAGTTGTTGATCTGTTAAGCTCATTGATTACTCCCATTGATTGTTAAAATTATATCATCGCAATATATCACTGTCAATATAAAAGTTATCCCGGCATCGACCACCGCTTGCGCGTGATTAGGCTTATTGAGTTGGCCTTGTGGCTGCCGGGATTAACTAATTACTTCTTGCTGTGTTAGATGCGAGATGATACAAAAGGATTCATGTATTAACTAATTACTACTAGCGTTCAAGGCTTTATTATATTCTGCTACACCCTGAGCACATAGAACTTTGAACTGTTCAAGGGTTAGAGCCTTGACATGTTCATACTCATTACTCCATGATACTAACATCTCTTCATCTGCTACGTCCTCATGTACATGCATGGCAATCAGTGCATGTCGCACCACCATGTCGAACTCTACCTTTGTCATATAGTCACGCTGCTACTGCAATAGGCTTCCACTCTTGGTCAGTCAGGGTAACTATCTTACCACCCAACTCCTCGAAGTCACTAGCCCTATCGTATGATTGAACATCTTGACTGAAGGCTGTCACTGCCTGAACCATACCGTACTGGCTAAGGTCAGCACCCTCAATTAATTTGCGGAGTATACCATCCTGTTCCCCCTGTAGCAAGCCGTTATTCTTAGCTAACACTTCGACTGCCTTCACTGGGTTGCCTAAGATCTTACGCTCCGTTGTCTGACGTAGTGCATCAACATGTTGTAAGAATAATTTTTCCTCAAACGCTGCTGTTACTACATCACGTGCCTTCAACATGAATGCTTTGTCATCAGCCTTCAAGGTCTCATTGGATAGCACGTTGTACACTGCGTCATTGACATCAGTACGTGCACCAAGGTGTCGTCTACCAAACGCGGCATCATTCACCTTCATACCATTGAGGCATACCAATCTCATAATGAATGGGGCTACCTCAAACATACCATGACCTATCTCACTGTTAGTAATGCTGATGCCTGCTTGCACCGTGTCACCTACCTTCACATCAGCCTGCATCTGAGGCATGATAGCTTTAATGTACATCTTCTTCTCTGTTATCTCACATGATGCTATCTCTAGCCCACTTAAACTATTCATTAAGATGGGTAAGATCTCATTGCCTATGTCTATGTTATCTATACGTTGGTACCTGTCAGATAACACAGCACGTACATCACCATCAAGTGTACGTATCATATGGTTGGCATTAGAATTTCCCAACCAATGATTCACGTTGGTAGCGAACAAGTCAGGTGCATCACTCAACATCCTATCGAAGTACTTAGCTGGTATACCTACCTTGTCACCAAGCTGACGTGATGCGATATGATTGAGAGGTATCTTGTTAGTGACATCACTTCTGTCCAGCATAAGACTGACACTACCATTAGCTATCACCTCCATTCTCTTAGCTGGTGCAATATAGTCTACCTTGCTATCAGCTTGGCGTTGGATTTCTTTAGCTAACTCTACGATGGATTGTTTTCCTTGCTTCATGGTAAATCTCCTTGAATGAGCAGCCCCCTCATGTAGACAGGGGCTACAGATTAGTTATTTTTTTATAGCCCAGTCAGCTATCTTGTCTATTACAGTGACAGCCCCGGCCCATAGTACTAGTAGTAAAGCATAGGACAAATTAAGTTCTCCAAACTCTCCATGAATTTTTACCGAGAGTTCTGAATGCAAAAGACTTACGTGTGTATGGTTCTTTCTTCATCCTGCTTGCCATAGACCTCATGTTTTGTAAGTCTTTCGGATTAGTTAGTGCAATAGAATCACCCTTAGCCATGTCAGTCAATGCAGTACGGAAAGCATTAGCCTTCCTACTCGTATTACAATCGGCTCGTTTAACCAAAGAGATCCCTGATTCAATAATGAATTGCTTAGTCATAGTCATACTCCTTTGTTAGTTAAGTTTTGTTTTACACCCATCACCGTTGTGGCTTTGAGCACATGTATATTACCCATGCGAGTATCACTAGCAATCTCTGTTCCATTCAAACATATATGAATGACGTTTCGATCATGCCGTAAACACCACACTTGGATACCCTCATCAGTGTATCCTATCTCTAACTTAGCATACTCACGTGGACTCATGAAGGTTAGGTTATCCCACTGAGCTGCTTCATCCTCACATTCAGGACACCTATGGTACAGATAGATGAACTCTTTCGGTGCCGCTGGTGTGACCACGTGTTTCTTTCTTTCCTTACTTATCTTCATTGCTTACTCCTTCTGTTGCTTTGCTAATCTCCGTAGCTACACATGAGAAACTATCTTCATCCTCACCAAAGATAAGGCTGTCGTTACGCATCGTAGCTATAGCCTTACGCTTAGCATGTGTATCATTCTTCCCTTCCAATTGATACGTCACCTCCTTCCTATATGTAACAACAATCTCAAACAACTTAGGCTTAGCCATTACATGTGGTAGCGCATCAGTCTGCATCTTCATCACCTCCTTCATTAAGTTTATCTTCGTGTGCATCAATAGCATTGTCCAGCATCTCACTAGCTACGCTATCTACTGCATCGCGTAATGATTCCTCTATCTCAGCAAGTATAGTGTGCGCCTCATCATCACTCATATCAGTACGCACCTTAACATCTTCAATAGTCCACCATGTCTCAGCATATCTTTGTTCTTCTCTCATACTAATTCTCCTGTTTTAATATATATTTCATCAGCGAGAGTTGACTCAGTAATACCGTAGTCAATCAATAGTCTCACAACTACATCTGGATAGTCAAGAACCATATCAAGTAATGGCGGTGACTCCTTAACGGTAGCTCTTTTAGTGCCAGCATCCTCAGATATGTAGTCCAAGTAAGCACTGTTAGGATCGTACATAGTATCATCATCAATCACATCCCTTATTCCGTATGATGTTCCATACTCCCATGATGCATCAGTGTCACCAGCATCACGGCTATACTCAAACTTGCTATAGTCTAAGTCAAGTAACTTCATGCGTAGACTCTTAAGGAACGTGAAGTCTTGTAACTCTAATGGGCAATGCTGTTTCTCATAGCCCACTGATATGTTGGTGCACTCACCAATGAGGTCTACATAGTTAGCACTGTCAGTGAACACACCCTTATTAGATGGAGCAAACTTCCCACCCAACTCACGTGCTAATGACAATGCAAACGCATCACTGCAACATCTACTCATACCCTGATGAGTGATGATGTCACGTGTGTTCATACGATCTAAAGCAATACAACACTTGATGCCATCTACTACAGCAGGAGTAGTGCTAGCAATGTAGTTACTACCTACACCACCAATCTCTTCGCCACGATGGAAGACATAAAGCCCCGGCTTGCTAGCTCGTATCATTTCCATCATCAGCCATACTCCTGATGTACAATCAGCACCAAGGCAATTAGAATCTTTATCATGCAAGGTAATGTACTGCCCCTTCATGCGTAACGTTTGGAACCCTTCAGTTGCATGCACTGTATCGGTATGTGAACTGAACATAACTTCAGGCTTGCTACCATCAGGGTTGTTGATAGTTTTAAATAAGTTACCCGCGTCATCTTCCATCACCTCAAGAGGTGCAATGAATTCGTCAATGAATAGTTCTTCCATCGTAGATGATGCAGGTCTTTTATATTTGAGCATGTCCATAAGTTCTTCAATCATACTTCCTCCTTTGTCTCTTGTTCACCGCAACAAGAACAGTTAGATGTTTTAACTTCATAGGTAACAGTTGTTATCTCTATGTCAGAGACAGCTCCGCAGTCGAGCCGTTCGATGTCATCATCTTCATCGACACAACTATCACATATGTAATCATCCTTATACTCACCAGCTATGTCATCATTTCCTTTCCACTCATCGCATGTATTGCAATGTGTATAGTCAGTGTGGATACACCCATCACATATGAGTGCACCGTCACCGCCATATGTGGCGACTGAAGAGTCATTATGATAGTCCTCATTGCAACTCTCACACTCGAAGTAGCTTTGCTCATAACATGATTGGCATATCCTATCACCACCGTTTACAGTGTATGAACAATCCTCTTCAATCATCGCATCGCAATCATAACATGGCTCACCTGCTGGGTTGAGCATGCCACGCTGTGAGTCAGCTACATGCTCACAACATGTGCCACCTATCATTATGTCATCCGATCTCAACTCAACATCAGTCTCACCATCAAGGTATGGTGCTACTACACCTGAATGACAATCAATACGTAGCATCCTAGCACCCCACATTCCATGTGACTCCCATCCTAAGTCTTTAAGGATAGACCTTAGCTTGTCCTCATGGCCATGCCTCCCATATATCTTGCTGTAGCGTAGCTTGTCAGGCCATACCACTACACGTGCTGATACAGTACCATTCTCACGTGTTGTGTATGCTACACCCAAGTCTTCAGATGCGTATGCTTCAACAGGATGTATAGGTGAGCAATCATAATGCTCTGTCCGGTATGTCATACACGACCCAGTACCGTCATCGTCTTCAGCATTACAACCTATCTGCCCATTCTGGTACACCCACCTGATCTCTGAACGTGTCCTTGCTACCTTTAGCAACACGTCAGAGTTGGCAGTCATGAATGAGTTAGCCCACCTCTCAACACCATCCTCACCCAACACATCAAGGAAGTATTTAGTAAGATACTTGCGAGGCTTAACACTGGTGCGTACATCACGCGTACCTTTATCATAGTCAGGTGTGTAAGCTACAAGGTTGACGTTGTTCTCACTGGTGTGAGCATAGTGGATGCCAGCAAATGGCGAGTCAAGGTACCAATCTTCCCTTATCCACGGTGCTTCCTTGTACATACCATCCCTCATCCTATTGTCTTCACGTAACCTCCATTCCTTTGTTACTATGTTGTCACTCATCTCTATCTCCTTTATTAATTTGCCATTCTTTAGCATCCACTGGTGTTAATTCTTCCAGTGTAAACTCATGTGTTAGGACAAGTTCTATTGCCTGAGTTAACATGACCGCTTGCCCATCAGTCATGCTATAGCCTGACTCCTCACCAACCTCAGCTATCGTCTCATAGATACGCTCGTACCTATTATGTGAGCCGAGAGTAACACCA
>TARA_R110000765_G_scaffold30520_13_pt1 | contig 15100 bp, 13 predicted proteins | sample TARA_R110000765 | Tara Oceans TARA_R110000765 (sample SAMEA4398168) | marine metagenome | biome: Polar Biome; feature: [MES] marine water layer (ENVO:01000295) within the mesopelagic zone...; material: water (ENVO:00002006), including particulate matter (ENVO:01000060) such... | reverse complement strand
ATGCATGCTACCGGATTAGCATCAATTAAAATCGCCAAGGAAAATGGTTCATGGACTTCTTTGGATGATGTAGAAAACGGTATTGTTCCGCCAGATTTAAAGTTGGAATTCAATAAACATCCAAAGGCTTTTAAAAATTTTTCAAATTTTACGCATAGCCAAAGAAAGAGTTATCTATATTTTCTAAATCAGGCAAAAAGAGAAGCGACTAGAAACAAAAGAATAACCGAAATTATTGAATACTGCCTTAACAATCAAAAATATAGAGATGGTGGTGGTTGGCAAGCTATCAAAAAATAAATTACTTAAACCTCGCTCTACGCCTTTCTACCTAATTGTTTTATAAACCTTATTTTTACATTCGCTTTTGTGGTGTACCAAGCCAACGTGTTTCCGTTATTGGTTTTCCCGAAGATATGTTTTAAAATGTCTAAATTACCTAAGGAACACCAGTTCCTGGACTTATCTGATTACGGTAGGCCCTTTGCTATAATTATTGCTAACCGTTTAAAAACAACACTTTTTACACCAATACACGTTACACTGGCCTTTACGGTCTGTGGACTTTTGGCAATTGCTTTTATCTTAAACGGTTTTTATTGGGCAGCTTTATTTTTTCTTGTTTTAAAATCGGTTCTCGATGCTGCAGATGGTGAACTTGCTCGATTAAAGAATACACCTTCACATATAGGGCGTTATTTTGACTCTATATCAGATTTCATACTGAATCTGCTTTTCATACTTTCTGTTTGGTATATCACGAAAAGCGATATTTTCTTAGCATTACTAGCTTTCGTCGGACTTGAATTACAAGGCACGCTCTACAATTATTACTACGTAATTTTAAGAAATAGATATAATGGCGATACCACAAGTAGAGTATTTGAAAATAAAACTCCAACAGCACTAAATGGTGAAAATCAGCAAACCGTCAACATACTATACAGCGTCTATTCTTTTTGCTATGGCCCATATGATCGTATTATTTATGGTCTAGATAAGAATGCCATAAAAGGAAAATCTCAACCCAATTGGTTAATGACAGCAGTATCTACATTTGGCCTTGGCTTTCAATTGCTGCTCATTGGGCTATTTTTGGTACTCGATTTAAAAACATTAATAATTCCTTTTTTTATTGGTTATAGCCTGATGATTTTTGTTTTTATCTTGATAAGACAATTATTGAATACCTAATTATTTTTACCTTTCTAAACGAACTAATAACGACATGTCCATTTTAGTTAAAATCAAACAACTTAGCCTAAGCATATTTTGCTTTGCGACCATTCTATCCTGTAATTCAGAAACTCATATTACTTATGATGTCGCCATTCAAAATATAAACCTCATAGATTTAGAAAGAGGACAAATTGATTTGAAGCATATTTACTTAAAAGACGGACGTATAGCCCGTTTAGAAAATATAGTTGAGAAATCAAACTCAAAAGCAACACAAACTATAGATGGTTCGGGTAAATATGCATTACCTGGTTTTTGGGATAATCATGTACATTTTAGAGGTGGAGATTCTTTAGTTGCTGCCAACAAAAACTTTCTACAACTCTTTATTGCAAATGGTATTACGACGGTGCGAGATGCCGGCGGAGATCTTACGACTTCGGTCATGGAATGGCGAAAAGCAATTGCAAACAATGAATTGATTGGACCTACTATTTTTACCTCGGGACCAAAAATTGACGGTCCTGGTGCTACATGGGCAGGCTCACTTGAAGTAGAAAATGATGCTGACATTAGAACAGCTTTAGATTCTTTACAATCCATTCCTTCAGATTTCGTAAAAATTTATGATAGCAAAATTACGGGTGAGAATTACTTAAAAACCATTCAAGAAGCTGAGATGAGAAACCTTATTACCTCAGGGCATATGCCGTTTACTGTTGAACTTGACGCTACCATTAATGCTGGTTTAGATGCTGTTGAGCACTTATACTATATCATGAAAGGTTGTTCTGCCAATGAAAAAGAAATTACCCAACAATTAATTACCAAAGAAATCGGATTTTGGGATGCTATGCCCTTATTACAATCAACCTATTCCGATGCTACAGCAAAAAACACGTTTACCAAACTTAAGCAGAATAATGTCTTTGTAGTACCCACGTTGCATATTGGTGGTGTATTGAGCTATTTAGATGAAGTAGACCATACTAAAGATTCTTATCTACAGTATATGTCACTCGGTATTCAAAAAACCTATCAAGGTAGAATTGACCGCGTTAAAAATGCAACTGTAAAACAAGTAGCTGACCGTAAAGCATTAGACCAGTTTTTTGGCCAACTCGCTTTTCAATTAAATAAAAACGAAGTATCATTATTAGCTGGTTCAGACAGTGGGGCATACAACAGTTATACCTATCCGGGTATTTCATTACATAAAGAATTAGAAGCCTTAGTTGCTACAGGAATTTCGCCTTTAGAGGCGCTACGGACATCTGCCTACAATGGAGCTAAATTTTTAAAAAAAGATGCCAATTACGGAACTATTGCTGAAGGCAAAATAGCGGATATTGTATTACTTAACAACAATCCGTTAGAAGATATTAAGTACACAAAAGATATTTTCATGGTGCTTACCAAAGGAAAAATACATACTAAAACAGATTTGGATAATCTTTTAAAATCTGCCATTTTAAACTAATACATCTACCATTATGAAGTCTATTTTACTTTTCTGTTTATTCTCTGTAAGTATAAGTTTTGCACAAACACTCTTAAAACCAGACCGAGTTTTCGACGGTACTGAACTGCATGAAAATTGGGTAGTTCTGGTAGAAGGCAATCAGATTACGTATGCCGGTAATAGTAAAGGACTAAAAACACCAAGTAACACTATTGAAATTGATTTGATTGGCGCCACTTTAATGCCCGGCATTATTGAAGGACATTCACATGTTCTTTTACATCCTTACAATGAAACAGATTGGAACGACCAAGTGCTGAAAGAATCTCCTGTTGAGCGTGCTGTTAGAGGAACTGTACATGCAAAAAAATCGCTCTTAGCTGGTGTAACCACCATGCGCGATTTAGGTGCTGAAGGAGCCGGCTACACTGATGTTTATTTAAAGAAAACTATTGATAATGGTATTATTGACGGTCCAAGGCTTTTAGTCGCTGGTCCTGCCATTGTTGCAACTGGCGCATACGGTCCAAAAGGATTTCATGATGGTGTAACCGTGCCTTTAGGTGCCGAAGCCGCAAGTGGTGTTGATAAATGTATTGAAACGGTTCGTAGACAAATGGGTAACGGAGCTGATTTAATAAAAATTTATGCAGATTACCGTTGGACCCCCGGTGCGGATTCTCAACCTACTTTTCTTCAGGAAGAAATAGATGCTATGGTCGCCACCGCAAAAAGTGCAGGAAAGTATGTAGTAGCGCATGCAGGTACACCAGAAGGTATGAAAAGAGCTATACAAGGTGGTGTTGAAACTATTGAACATGGTGATGGTGGTACACTAGAAATTTTTAAATTGATGAAAGAAAAAGGAATAGGCTTATGCCCTACTCTTGCTGCTGGCGATGCTATTACACAATACCAAGGATGGAACAAAGCTACCGACCCAGAACCCGAACGCATTCAACAGAAACGCAAATCATTTAAAATGGCCCTAGCGTCTGGCGTACAAATTGTTTTTGGTGGTGATGTTGGCGTGTTTCCACATGGTGAGAACTATCGTGAAATGGAACTCATGGTCGATTACGGAATGAAGCCTTTAGCTGTGTTAAAATCAGCCACATCTGATAATGCCAACATGTTTCATTTAAATCAATTAGGAAGACTTAAAGAAGGCTTTTTAGCCGATATCATAGCGATTAAAGGAAATCCGGTTAAAGATATTTCTAGTGTAAAAAATGTTTCATTTGTAATGAAAGATGGGGTGATTTATAAAGAGTAATTAATGGTTTACGGATGATTGAAAATCTTGGACTTATAATTCCATTTTATTGCTACTCTTAATTTTTAGCGCACTTGAAATAATGAAAATAATAAATGAGGTTTCAATAATTCGCTGTAGCAAACCTCGGTAACCTGATTCGGGATTAGAGAACAATACAAAAATGAAGATGGCGCTTACAACTCCTGTTACGAGTGCAATTTGCGATAATTGACGATGAGATTCAAACTTCTTCAACCCGAGTCCGATGGCGATAATACAAATAGGAAGAAAGATATAGGTTACTGAAGCTGCGGCATTATGAATTAATTGAGCCGTACTTGAATGCATAATGTTAGTTGGGCACCCTGCATCACAAGGAAAAAGTCCTACCGTGATTGTACCTAATCCATAGAAAATAGCCAGACCAAAAAGTCCTGCTTTAATAAGTTTTGAAGTGGGAAGGAATTTAGGCGCTGAAATGCAAAAAGAAGTAATCAAAATTCCGCTAGGCACATATCCAAAGTATTGCAGATACCAGCCATATACGGTGTTCGAAGCGAACGACTCACTTATATACTGACTGATAACACTATAATCTTCTATAAGTAATGGCCCAATAATAGCTGCAACTGCAAATAAACTAACTCCTAGAATGCCAATAGAGGCTACTAACTTATTGCTCATTTTAATAGATTGGTTGGTTTTATGTCTTATCGACGAGTGAGTAATTGAAATGTTACATTCCTACTTCCTCCAAAAAAAATAGTACCTCCATTGAATTCTGATGGAACGGTTTTACCTTTTATTTGGTGCTATATTTTTATTGGCTTCCAAAAACGTATTAAATGTAACCGGCTTTAAAACCTTGTCTTTTCTTGGTGGGTTTTTAATTAGCCCGTTTTTTGGTCTACTAGGTCTTTTTTCAAATCCGCCACCACAATTTGGGCAAACGTTTTGAAGTACATTTTCAACACAGTCTGCACAGAATGTGCATTCGTACGTACAAATCATAGCTTCTAAGCTATCATTTGGTAACCCCTTGTCGCAATTCTCACAATTCAGTCGTATTTCTAACATTTCACTAAGATATATTTTTACAAACTTTATAGTTGCCCATCACTATCTAATTCACTCATCTCTTTTTGTATTACCTCATTTTCATATCTCGAGGGATGAAAATATTTTGCATATGTCGGTAGTTCTTTCTCACCTAAAATATAGCCAGCACAAAGTTTACCTGCTGCACATGCACTCATGGTACCGTAACCGGCAAGCGCACCCACCACAAATACATCATCTACTTCTGTGTTTCCAATTAAGGGCCAATTTTCATTGGTCCTAGTATAATACCCCGCATATTCTATTAAAGGGGTGGGAATATTATTTTCATACCTAGATAGCTCGGGAATAAACCGACTAGCACCTTTTAATACTACTTGAGGAAAAAACTCGAAACTTGGAGTTTCCCAAGAAGGGCTACTTTTTTCGGTTTGAAATGCCCAACCTAGTTTAATACCTTCTGTTTCGGGCTTTATATGTAATCCCCCCGGGAATTTATTCAATAACCAGCTGTATTTCTCATCCGAAGCGAAAAATTCTTTTTCTTCTGTTGACCAATCTAAATATTGCGGGTCTGCATAAATAGTGAAAGGCATGTTCTTAGGAATGATATTAAAAGGGTCTGGAATTATAAATTTTCTTTGCAACGTATTTGATATCGGAAATTGAAACCCAAACATTTTAGCAATTGTATTTAAAAAAGGTCCCGTAGCAATAACGACCTTATCTGCCTCAATCGATTTCTTTGAATCTAGCAGTACTTTAAATTTTGATTCATTTTTTTCTATATTTAAAATTTCCCCTTCCACTTGTACAAGACCCATTTTCTTAGCCTCACGAAGCAACAAGTTTCCTAAATCATACACATCAATTTTACCTGCATTCTTAATTTTTACTACTTTCTCTAAACTTTTATCTAGGTAAGGAAAATTATTTTGAATTTCTTGCGCACTTGTAATTTCTTCTAAATAGTCAGCCGTATTCTCTTTATTACCTATACCAAAAATGGGATTATCTATATCATGACTAATAAAATTATAGCCTGAATTTTTCATTTCGAAAGAATCATCACCAAATTCTGCCTTTAATTCTTTCATTAATTCAATACTATCACCAACAAACTGACGCATGTTTTTTTCAGGCCAATAGTCCCTAAAATTTTCGCCAGACTTGCTAGTAGTAAATGATAATGGCTGATTTTTATCAATCAAAATAACTTTACAATCCTTTCTTTGTTTTAATATATAGTAAGCAGTCGCTACCCCAGCAATACCCGCACCACAGATTGCAATTGTATTCTTTACTGACATAAAATTAAAGATTTATTTAAAGGTGAAATATAACCTTACGATACATTTGCTTTGTTATTCTCTTCCCACTCTTTTCTTAAATCAGACGAAAGTACACTACCCTCATCATGTCGCCAACCTGGTGGTTTTATGAGATACTTAATTCTATTTGCCATAGAAGTTTTAACTGTAAAGAAATCTTTCAACATCATATACCACTCTGCAAAGGCAATTTTCAGCGGGTTATAGGTATCTATATTTTTCACCAAACCATAAACAGGCTTTTCTATTTCTGGCTCGAAAGTGCCAAAAAGCCTATCCCAAATGATAAAAACACCCGCATGGTTTCTATCTAAGTATTGAGGATTGGTAGCATGGTGCACTCTATGATGACTAGGTGTATTAAAAATCAGTTCAAACCATTTGGGCATTTTACCTATCATTTCAGTGTGAATCCAATACTGATAGATTAAACTAACAGACATTTGAACCAACACCATTACTGGGTGAAAGCCTAAAATAATTAAAGGAATCCAAAAAATAAATGTATAAAACCCACCAGACCAGGTTTGACGTAATGCTGTACTTAAATTATATTTTTTTGAAGAATGATGCACCACATGGCTTGCCCAAAAAAACCGGCTCTCATGACTAATTCTATGAAACCAATAGTAGCAAAAATCTTCCGCAAAAAGTAATAGTAACCAAGACCACCACGCAAAAGGTATCTCGAATAGGTGATAAAAATTATATAGTAAATAAAACAACGCTAGTGCTATGCCTTTGGTAAGTAAACCTATTGCTACATTACCCAAGCCCATAAGTATAGAAGTGCCTGCATCTTTATACGCATAGTCTTCAAGCTTAATTTTCACCGTTAAAATAACCTCAAGGATTACGGTTGCTGCAAAAAAGGGAATTGCGTAATGAATTAAATTGGGTATTTCTGGTATCTGCATCTCAGGGGATATTATTTTTAGCTTTTCTAATTTACAAAACTATTCACTTGTATTTGTGTTATTAGGTTCTAATAGATCCCACATATTTCCGTACAAATCTTTAAAAACGGCAACCATGCCGTAAGGCATTTTTTCTGGTTCTCTTATGAATTTTATACCCCTTTCAACCATTTTATAATAATCTCTCCAAAAATCATCGGTGTATAGAAATAGAAAAACTCGACCCCCGGTTTGGTTTCCAACACGTGAAGCTTGTTCTTCGCCGTCAGATTTCGCCAAAACCAAAGCACATTCTTTTGAACCTTGTGGCGCCACAATCACCCATCGCTTACCCTCACCCAAATCAGTATCTTCAATAAGTATGAAGTCTAATTTTTTGGTATAAAATTCAATGGCTTTATCATAGTCATCTACTACTAGTGCTATTCGTGCAATGGTTTGTTTCAAGGTTTTAAGTTTTTATAAGTAAATTGTATCCTCAGGAGCAGCGGGTACATTTCGATCTAAAAGATTTGAATAATATTCATATAGTCCTTCAGGAAAAGAAACTCCTTTATCAAATAGATAAGATGATAACTTTTTCCAATAGAGATTATCTTTATCATTTAAAGATACCAACCTATTTTTTACCTCTGTAATTTCATCAACTGTAATTTTATCAACTCTATTTGGCTCAGGTAGTGCTAATGAAAAAGCTAAATCCTCAATATTAGTATAACCCCAATACTCGTGTAAATCGTAATCAGTTATTTTTTTATTGGTGAGCAAACTCAATTTTTCTATAATAGATATCATTTTGGGTCTATCTGCTTTATTCAGTATGTCTGCAGTACTATCATCATATTCCATTATTAGTGATAAAACATCAGGATATAAAGTCTCTGCTTTTTTGATATCTGGCTCTAATTCATTTCTTAATATCATAAACTTTAAAGAAGAGTTTTATTTACATAGAACGTTCTGGCTATGGTTAGTACAGGAATAAATAAGCGATTATTTCCGATTGAGCACTTTGCCAAACCTTTTTATTTTGTTTTATTTTTTTCATTTTAAAAGCCAAATCAAAAGATTTGGCGGACATTATAAAAATACCCAAAACTTGTCGTTAAGTACCGAAACCCGTATTAATTATAGCCATTGTTGTGCTTTCGTTATTTTTTAGTTTAAATATTCATCAATCATTTCAATAAGTTGTTTTGCTTTTAGGATTGCATCTTTTGATAACTCAATTTCACCACCAGCTCGAAATCTTCTTCCTATTAGTACATTTTCGAAAACAGAACTCTCTCTTAATATATTGGTGTTATTTAGTGATGGATTCCGTTTCTTCGAATACGGATTTGAGTTTGGCAAAAGCGAACCAAATTCCATTCTGTTATAAGTAAAGACTTCCATATGATTTTTTACGAATTGGTTGTTCTGATTTGTTAGACTTGAAATTTTGTCGACTAATGCATAATAATTATAAATTGCTTGTATTATTTCCTGATTGTTAATCCATTGGAAATGAGAGCCTGATTCCATTGAATTAAAAGCTGTGGTGGTTGGAAAGAAAGTTCTTTCCGTGGCTACATCAAATACGCTGTCTGCAAACCTCGATAAAGGCAAGTCGTCATATTCAGGTAATGAGATAATTCGAAAAGAAAAATCAACAGCCTCCAAAACTGACTTGTTATAATTTATTTGGCTATTCAGATTTTCTATATCTTCTTGAAGATTTAATTTCACAGAGTTTAGTGATGCATTTAATATATTTTGTTCTTTTTTGGATTCATTCCAATTATTTATCGATAGGGCAATCATAATTCCAATAACAACAAGAATAATTTCGCCAATCGCATAAATCAAATACTTGCTGAATTTATTTTCAGTCAGCATCTTTTGTCTAATTTTTCTAAAGAATTTTATCATTGGTTATTGGTTGGTCATAATGAAGCAGAACGATTGAGCTAAGCGTAGTGCAGAGGTATGCCGTCTGCAATTGCAGCGGGCGAGTTGGCGCGCTGGCCAGTTTCCGTCAACGCACGAGGCTAAAACTTATTGCCCACCCGAAAGCATCTTTTCGGTACGGGCAGGTTTTATTTATTTTTTCTTTTCAAAAGCTAAATCCATTCCCGAAAGCAATCGGGATTAGCGACTTTATAAATATACATATACCTTTCGATATAGCCCTAAAGTCCGAATTACGTTTAGGTCATGTTAGTCAACGTATTTATTAAGAATTTGGTTTTCCAGCATAAACTGTAACCGCGAAATCAGATTTTGGATCTATAAACCTGCATATTTTTAATTTAATCAAAAGAATTTCAAAGTCTTCTTGGTCATAAACGTCCATTATCAAATTCGCAAACATTGAGCGATTCAATTTCTGCCCATTATTGACTAACTCCCCTATCTTTTGATTAAAGGAAAAGTTCTTCGAGTTTTCAATATTTAGGTATTTTTGGGCAAGTACAGAACTTTCTATAGAAGGTATGATTTTGGTAATTCCTTCACCAAGTCCTTCTAGTTTTTTCTTTAGGTTATATGCTATATCAAATTCAAACTTATCATTTTCACTTATTTTTTTTAATAACCCAACATAGCTTTTATGGGTCCCGTCTGCAATTAATTGTTTTGAAATCAGTTCCTTTTGAAACTCAGAAAGAGTTGCTTTCAGTCCACTATAATATTCTGGATTTTTTTCCGAAAGTAGTTTGTCTATTTCTACTTCATATGAGTTCGTTTTCACTTGGCAATTGGTTTTTGTAGTAAACATTAAACAGCAGATTCCTTACTTCTTTTTTCAATGATAGCTGTTGCTTAAGCCACATCAAATTGAGTAATATTCTCATTTTGAATTGAACCAACTTCTTATTTTTCAGAGTTGTTTTTACAAGACAAATTAATGAGAATCAATACGGTAATAATTATTTTTAATAGTTTCATATGTTTTGGTTTAGATGAGTTTAAATTGCCTACGACCACGGTTATGCACATGTTTTATTTAACTATTGGTAATTCTAAAAAAGATTTGTTTGTTTTATTCCTGTATATGTTCAAAGTTGGTATTCCTTCGGTCGGAACTTTGTCAAATGTGTCCTTATCCGCTCCAGAAATCGCAATTCTGATAGAATGTCCTTTTTTGATGAGAATAGATGTTGGATGTAATTTAAAGCTGACTTCTTCAATTTTATCAATGGGCATAGGTGATGCATCTGATTCCCTAAATGAATGATAGGGTATCTCATTAAACATATCATTCTTAGATAATTTTCGGTGTTCAAGCAATAGCCCTCCTTCTGTTATATATCTACTTTTTCCACTTGGATCAACATCTTCTAAGTAGACAAAAATTTCCCCTTCTGAGTGTGTTGAAGACAGATTAAGAGAAATAACAGGTGTTCCTGTGATTTGAAGAGGTTCTGCAAGAGGTTCGGTAGTATAAGTTAACATTAAAGAATCGGCAGCATTGCGATTCTCTAGGTTAAGAATATGTTTTCCCATTTGGGTTGTCCATCTATTGTTTGTACCGGTACTTACCGAAAAGTCAACGATATATTCATCCATACCTAGATGTTCATCAGAAGATGAAGTATTTAATTTTCCCTTGGCATCTAAAAAGTATTGGATTCGTTGTTGTCCCTTGGGCGGCCATATATCAGATTGTTTAAACGATTCTTCCCCAAAATTATAGTACTTAATGGTTGGCCAATCTTCAACTCCTTTGTCTTTACCTTTTACGTAATGGTCAAAGAAGTCTAATTGCAGTTTAAGTTGTTCATTAACCGATGGAACAGGAGCTACCATTTTATCAGAAACAATAAATGGACTGGCATGAGAACCTCCGCCATGAGAAGTTGGCATCATGACTACTTTCTGCGGATTATCAAAGTGTTGTAATCGTAATAAAGTACCTTCAGCCGTACCTGCATCTAACCAACTTGTAAGAACAAGCATGGGTACATTTGATTCCGAAATTTCCTTTTTCCAATCCAAGGGGTCGAGTTCTTCGAATTTGAAATCTCCAAATTTGGAATCTTTATAAGGTGCTTTAGACAGAGCTTCCAATACGATTGTGTTGTTTTCATGTTCTTTGATTGCATCCATCGGAAAATCTTTACCGACACGTCTAACACTTGCCCCCAGATTCTCCACAGAATTTTGATCCAACCAATCAACATATTGGCTCCATGGCGCTATAAAACTCGTTGCAAGCATACCATAGGGACGGGTAGGACTTTCATATACGTCAAAATCAGACCACCCAGGTATTACAGCTTTAATGGCCGGATGTTGTGTCGCACATAAAAGTTCTGCTGTGGTCCCCGAATAAGAAGTACCATAGGCTCCCACTTTTCCATCAGACCACGGTTGATTGACGACCCAATCAACTATGTACCAGGCATCTTTCACTTCTGTAGGCGTGTATTCTCCTGTACGAACACCATATGAAGCACCAGTACCCCTGACATCAACTTTTGCAAGTATGTAATCATGGTCAAAAAAGTATTTATCGCGTTCTATAAGTGAAGCAATTGGCTCCCCTGTATTCGGGTCTTCTTTTCCTCTCCAGTATCGAGTAAATTCGAAGAGCACAGGAAGTTTTTTGTTTTTATGATTTTTTGGGAAGTAAACATCTATGGCCAACTTAGTTCCATTGACAGCAGGTATGTAATAAGACTCAACGTGATTCGTTTGCGAGAAACCGAATTGATACGTTGAAACAAATAATAATATAAATAAAAATTTTTTAACTGTCATTTTCTTGGTGTGTTAAATTGCTTACGACGTTGTCGTATAAGAATAGTTGCGGGTTTACGTGTGAAGATTTTCCGCAGGAAAATCCGTTGCTAAATAAGCGATTACCTGTTCGTCTCAACAGAAAAACAAATTATTAATTTTATACGTTGTTGGGCATAGTTTTTATTTAAACTCTAAATCATTGATGATTTGATTTAGTCTTTTTCCTTTTTCAGTCCACTTATGTGTTCCTTTTTCTGTAATGTCTATTAAGTCGTTTGATTCAAAATAAGATAGTACGTTAGAATCAATTTTTCCGTCTTTAGCTAAACCTGAATAGCCTCCCTGAACATAGGTGTTTATTACATCACGACCAGCTTTCAATTTGTTATTTTCCTTTAATTTATTGAAAATATTGATTACTTCTTGTTCTGTTTTATCAGCTTCAGAGCCTTTCTCTATAAAACCTGTTTCTACATTTTTTCCGCTTTTCAATTCATCAACTAATCCTTTCAATTGCTTTATTTCATCATTTTTATTTTGAAGAAGAGAATCAAAATTTCTTTCAGATTCAATAATTTGTCCCCTCAATTGTATTGATTGCTCAAGAGTAAGTAGTTGTTTTTTTTCTATTTCATTTTTATTATCTACTCTCCATTTTTCAAATTTTAAACTTAACCAATATGCTCCATTAGAAATGAATGGAATAACTGTCAATAAAATTAAAGTTGAAAGTAAGGGATACCATATTAAAAACTCTTGATTATTAAAATTTTCAACTATGTAGTCAATTTTGTTCTTATCAATTTTGTCCTCATCGATAAAAAATGTAGTGTATACAATTTTCCAGTTCCAAACCAACCATGCGAAAGTAAAAGTTCCAAATAATGGACTAGTTACTCTTTGATAGAGAATTGAATTTATTGATTTTCTTAAATCTGATATCATTTTTTTTAAATTATGCCCAACATTGGCTAAACCAACCTTGGTACGTTTATTTCTTTTTTAGCATGACTTCTATAATTCTTCTCAAGGACAGTACATTTTACATTACTCCACCTCCTTCATCAAAACCTTAATAGATTTCTCTAATTGTTCATCAGTACCTTTTGCAATTAACTCTGGTTGATTTTTAATTAAAATTTCTGGGTTCGTTTCATTGTTTTCCATCCACTCGCCTGCTTTATTTTTTGAGCTTACTGGTACAACTCCCCAACGGCCACCGTTTGGCAAACTCTCCCAACCAGCCCAACTACAGGTACCAGGTACAGGCATACCCACTGTTTTACCGATTTTTAAATCTACATAACCACTAGCGAAACAAGAACCATCACTGTACATCGATTCATTGAACATGGCCAAGGTTGGCTTTGTCCATCTTGAGGTTGGTTCACCACCAACTACCCTAGCCTCTGTTTCATACGATAGAAAAGGCACACCGGTAAAGAACATTGCTAAATCAGCCACCAAGTCACCCCCACCATTAAAACGGGTATCTACAATTACTCCTTTTTTATCATTGAATTTACCCAACATTTCTTCATAAATAGTACGGTAAGGTCCGTCGCTCATACCAGGTATATGTACATAGCCTAAAGTTCCATTACTCTTTGCCAAAACCTCCTTTTCATTATTCTTCACCCAACGGTCATATAACAAACTGCCTTCATCCCTTAGAGAAATAGGCTTTACAGTAATTTGCTTTCGCTTACCGTTTTCATCTATTATATCAAGCAAGGTAAAATCACCCTCAATACGGTTTAAATAGAAAGCAGCATCCATAGTACTACCAATCGTAATTCCGTTTATTTTTTCAATAATGGCTCCAGGGTTGATATTGAATCCTGATTTGTCTAACGGTCCACCTTTAATGACTTCTGTAATTTTTAATCCGTCGCCTGTATGTGCATAATCAAAAAATACCCCTAATGAAGCTGTTTTATCACCATTGTCGATATTGTCTGAAAACCGCCCAGCTGCATGACTCACATTTAATTCACCTAGCATTTCAGATATCATTTCAGCAAATTCATAGTCGTTACCTATGTGCGGTAAATACTTTTCGTACTCGGTACGCATGTTTTTCCAATCGATGCCGTGAAAGGTAGAGGTGTAGAAAATGCCATTGGTACGTAACCAAATATGATCGAACATATACTTACGCTCTGCATCGGCATCTAATACCATTTCTGAATTTAATTTTACAGGCTCTGTTTTTGCAGCTGTTAGATCAACCTTGGCTATTTTTCCATCCGCTAAAAGAAAGAGATTTTCCTTTTTAGTATCCCACTGTAAACTACCTGATTTTGCATCAAGGGAAATTAACATTTTGGTACTCTTGGTACGTATTTCGGTTTCCCATAAATTAAGGTTTTTCTCAAAACGTGTTAGGTAGTATAATTTTTCTCCGTCTTTCGAAAGAACAGCATCGGCTAGTAATGAAGAGTGGATGGTTATACGAGATTTTCTACGTTCTACATCTTCTAAATCAAACTTCAATGTTTTTACCTCGGTTTCTTTCTTTTTATCGTCTTTCTTCTTTTTATCATCAGATTTGGCTTCATCCTTTTTCTCCTTGGCGGCATCCTCGATCATTTTCAATAAATCGTATTCGGCTTTTGAGTTATTGAATTTATCCCAAGAATCTTGATTCAAGAACATGCTATACACATCTAATTCTGAGCGTCCGCTAGTGGCATAACTTTTTAAGCCATCTCGATTTGAATAATATAGAATTTGATTGCCTTCATTTACCCATTTTGCAGAACCATCATAATAACCACTTTGCGTAAGGTTCTTACGTTGTTTTCCATCTTTTGAAATCAGCAATACCTCTGAATTACTTAATGAAATACGCCAATCGACAAGTAACCATTTACTATCTGGACTCCATTGAAAATACTGATCACCATCTTGCATATGAATAAGCTCATCTGGCGTTAATAAGGTGGTAATATCGTTAGTTTTAAGATTCTTTACTTTTAACGTTCTTCTGCCTTCTATATAAGCCACATATGTGCTATCTGGTGAGAATTCTGGCAGGTATATATCTTCTTTTGAGGTTACTAAGGTATCTTCTTTAAACACCGTTGCTGCAAAGAAATACGGTTCTTGCGAACGTACTTTTGAGGACTTGAAAATAGACCATTTACCATTTCGCTCACTAGCATAA
>TARA_R110000765_G_scaffold14880_5_pt1 | contig 15101 bp, 17 predicted proteins | sample TARA_R110000765 | Tara Oceans TARA_R110000765 (sample SAMEA4398168) | marine metagenome | biome: Polar Biome; feature: [MES] marine water layer (ENVO:01000295) within the mesopelagic zone...; material: water (ENVO:00002006), including particulate matter (ENVO:01000060) such as...... | reverse complement strand
TGCATCTTTTGTTCCTATTCTTCCAGAAAAAATGTTTTGATATGTTTGATTAAGTAACTTGCCCATTACGCCTTTTTGATTTTTTGTAGTGTTATCTAAATATTCAAGCAATTGCTTTGTGCCGCCTGCTCCAAATACACTTATATCTTCTATTGAATAAATGTATTCTCTAATTTTTTCCACGGTTATTGGTTTGCTTTGTTTATCTCGTGTGTCTACGCCTTGATCAATCATTTTTAAAACAATTCTCGATTGTTCTAGCAGTGATTCTTCTTTAGCTTTATTTGTTTTTCCTAAAGCGTCTACTTTTATTAGTCTTATTGTGTAATCAATACTGCCTGGGCCAAAAGCTGTTGCATAATTACTAGTTAATATGTCCGTCATAATATCATCTTGCGTTACTGGTTCTCCCTTAGCATTTTTTCCTGTATTTAACTTAATAGAGAGATTTCTTAGCCAAATTTTTTGCTCTTTTTTAAACTTTCTGTCCGTTTCTGTACGTTGTGCAGTTTCTTTTGCTTTGTTAACTTTTATTAATTGTTCCGCTTTTTCTATTAAACTAACAGAAACTTCTAAGCTAAGGTTTTTGTCGTAGCGTCCAGATTTTATGTCTTTAATAGCTTCTTCTGGCGATTTTGTTAACATTGTTCCTGTTATGGCTGCTGCTGTTACAGCTTCTATATCGTTTATTTGCATTTCTAACGACTTATCAACTCCAAGAAGCTGTCTAACGCTTCCTTTAGGATCGTTGGTAATGTCTATAATGTTTTGGATAATACTATCTAATTGGTCTGGATTTCTCATTAAAATAGTTTTATCGGCATCGCGTGCTTGCTCATATTCTCCTGTAAATTTTGCTGCTTGTGATACCGCTTGAAATTGCATTGCTTTAATAGAAGCATTACTAAACATAGATGCTTTTTGCGCTGATAATAACGTGATTGCGTCTTTGCTTTTGTACAGTTCGTTTGTAGGTGCATAAACTTCTTCAACAGCATTTTGTACTTTTTCTACATACTTTGGGTCTCCAACTTCTGCATTTTTTTGAATAAACTGTACTTTTTGTGCAAGTTCTAAATTAGCAAGAGATTGAAAATTTCTTACAGCGTCAATTTCTTGAGCATCTTTTGCTTCAGTAATTTGACTGTATATTTTTGCCCCTTGTACAAACATACTGCCTAAACCAGTTTCTGGTTGCGAACTTGCGTTAGCATCCATTGGAATAGAAGCACTTCTGCTTGAAGCAGAAATTCTTGTTCCAGATGGAATTTTAATTTTTGCCATATTATTTACCTAAATATTAGGGGAATTCATAGAGAACGGCCCTACTACAGGGTACGATCCGGCAGCAAACGGTGGTGCAGTTGTAAACGCACCTCCCGCATAAGCTGCGCCACCCATAGACATTGCGCTTCCAAGAAAACTCATATTTCTTTGGGTCTTTCCTTGTTGTCGTGCAATTCGCCCACGATACTCAAACATTCTTGCTTCTTCTTCTAATTGATGTGCTTTTACGTTGCCGCCATATATTTCAGTTAGCTCTTTCATTTTTATTGCGGCTGCGGCATCGCCAAGCGCAACAAGTGGTGACCCAGCAATTTCTACATTGCCTTTAGCCAGCACTGATTGAGTTGAAGTACTTAATAAACGTGTGCCTTCGCCTTGTATTTGACGAGCGTTAAAAGCAGATTGAGTTTTTGCTGCGTCTGCTTGCCTTCTGCTCATCCCAGCATTTGCGTTTGCAATTTTTTGATTAGCTTTTCCAGCATTGTTTGCTGCTATGCCTTGCATAATGCCGTTTGCACTTTGTGCAATTAACATCATTGTTACTGGATCACCCATTATTTCACCCGTTTGTTTTTAGATGTGCAAAAATTCCTTGCACACTTAATGGTATAGGTTGTTGTTGTCTAATATAGATTGTTCCATCACGATTGTATCCTTCTGAAAAATCTACACGTTTATCGCCTGTAAACAAATCTGGCGCAGACCCCATTTCATCTGAACTGTCTCTAAATGGAATAACATCAATGTGACCATCTGCCCAACCAACCTCAAGACCTAAAGATTTACGCAATCGTAAAATTACTTCGTGGATACGTTTTATTTTTCCTTGCGCTGTACCGTCTTGTGACCCAGCTTCGATCCTTTGTGTTTCTAATATGCTAGAGTATCCTTTGCCAACGTGGACAATAGATGCGGCAGTGTTAAGAGTAATGGCTCCACTAGCTACTGTTTTTGACGGTTGCACTGCGCCGTTTCCTAATATATCTACAACTTCGCCTTCTAAATGACTCAACCCAGAAATAGCGGTTGTTGCTGTTCGTGCCGTCCCGCCAGAAATGTACGTAGTAAAAGCAGCACCATCTGTGTTTAAATGCGCTGTTCCTCCTGTTGTAAATGTTCCGTAACTTGAACTGTCCACGCCTATTGTAAACGTATTTGCGTCTACAACTGTTGCTACGTATCCGTTATTATTTAATTGTGTCATGCCGCCAACATCAAAAAAAGCAATCTGATCTCCTGACGTAAACCCATGCCCAGTACACGTTACTGACCCCGGACTAGCTTTTGTAACAGCAGAAATGTTTTTTCCAGCTATTGCTGCAATTTCAAAAGTGTGAGTAGTAACCTCTAATGCTTTGTAGCGTTCTCCGTTTAATTCAATTGTACCGTTTATGTTTCTTATGTCTACTAAATCGCCGTCTGTTATTTCGTGATCCGTTGCTGTAATTACTAGAGGATCAGCTTTTGTTATAGCTGAAATTATTTGTGGCGAGTTTAATGAAAGGCCGCTATCTACAAAAAACGAATCTTCTTGTGTTTCAGTCTCTAATAGTCCTGGCGTTAAATATTCAACAGACCGCACGATTGCGCCGTTAATATATCTTTGCACTACAACCCACACTTCGTCCCTGTCGCTTCCAGCTATAGTTGCAACAGATTCTACTTTAGCTGAAGTTCCCGCAGCATCAGAAACTCCACCTAAAATGTGTTTATGCCACGCTAAAACTTTTTGATCTCTTTGATAAGTAAATCCAATTAAAGTTCCGCTTGTTAACGATGCCCAAACAATTGAGTCTGGCTCTTGTTGGTACGCTAATTGAGTAATGCCAGTTTCTGTAATATGTTCTGCTAAAAGAGTAAGGTCCGGGCTAACGTATGCATCACTTTCAAATTGATATACAAATTCTCTAATTTTTCGTCCTGCTCTCTGCACAAACAAAACCACACTAGATATTCGTAGCGGCATTTGATAAGCAGAACCGTAATTTGTTTCCCTAACAACTCGCACGTTAGTAGGTGTTAAAGCTTCTTCGTTTGTAGATGCACTAACTTTAAATTCGCCACCTGCTGTGCCTACTGCTAAAACTTTTCCCGGTGACAACCAATAAATAGCATTAACTTGATTAGACGCAATTGTGTAAACAAGCGCATCGTCATCTAAAGACCCCGGTGTATGAGTGTAATAGTCGCCTCCTTTTGATCCCCAAATAGTTTGCGGTTGACTAGCTGAACCGGCCCACATTAATCTTTGTTCATAAAAAGCAACGCATCTAGGATTGTTGCCAATGTACCACCCCCCTAATTGCCACGATGCTTCTGCGGTAGTACCGCCAAATGCTTTTACAACTGTACAAGCAATAACTGTTGTATTGGTAATAGTGTTTACTTTTGCGTAACCCCATTGAACACCGCCTTCAGAAATAAATTTCCAAATTACGGTTCCATCTGCAATTTCAGACCCTTTAGAAGTAGGGCCACCAGAACTAGCACTAGTTCCTGCGCGGACACATTCGTATACGTTGTCATTGTTTCTAGCAATAGCCGCTACAGCATAACTAGTAGACCCTGCCCATGCAGATGCAATGTGTGCAATGCGTATAAATCTGCCTACGTCCGCAGCACGCCACCCTACTCCTCCGTTTACACCTGTAACAGCAGATGCCGTTATATTAATGTTTCCAGTTGCGCCAGACGGAGTTAACGTAGTTGCAGTAATGTTTTCGTCTAAATAAGGTCCGTCATAAAAAACAGTGTCAGCTAAAGACCATGCAGTATGTGACGTTCTTGATAATTGTGCAGGAGCATGGTTGTGATGTGCTATGTACAGAATGTCTGCTGATTGAGCAAACTGCAATTCAAACAATTCAGTTTCTGTGTAAGTAGTAGTTACTTCAATAGCCGCAACTGGGCTTCCACCAACAATTTGACCCCGGTCTTTGTAAAAGCGAATATAATTGTGTCCAAATTCTAACATATAAGCTTGTGTTGTTGAAAACTCAAACGGATACAAACGTGTTTGTTTTGCTGCCGTTTTAACTGAAGCTACATATTTAGTTCCTCCCCTGCGATACGCACCGCCTTGCGGATGAACTAAAAAATTTTGTAATGTTCTGCACCCGTTAGCGTATTGAGCTAAATCAACTCGTGCTTCTAACAGAGGAGATAGCTCACCAGCCGTAAAATTTGTTATTGGGTGTGCAGCAGCAACCACTTTATGCCCCTGTACCAATAAACGCTATGCGTGAGTTAAGCCAAGTATCCGCTGTTATATCGTCTGGCGTTCCTTCCGTAGCGTCCGCAGTACGTGCTTCTGATAATTTAGTGCCATACAGATTAAACAAATCAACAGACATTGTTCTACTATCAGCTATAGAAATAGCTAATTCAGCAGCAATTCGGGCCGACAAAGCTTCTACAAACAACCAATCGTATTGGTTGGGATCAGTTTCTTGTTTAACATATTTAATAATAAGAGTAGAAGCGTTGCAAAGTATAAAAGAACCTTCTAATACAAATTCTGCTGTATCAACCATGTCAGTTCCCAGCAAACGCAAGAAATTAACTGGCAATGCAAATTTAGCAGTGTATTCATAAGACGGTGCAACACTATGCAAAGCTAAGGTTTCTCTTGTAATAGCAAAATTCCACGGGTGTGCGCGAAGGGTAGCATCCCGCAACGGTTCGTATACAAGGTTACACAGCCTACCAGCTTTGCTGTTTTCTGTAAGCGAAGTAATTTGTTGATCACCAATCTTAGCCAAAGCTAAATTGCATATTTGAACTTCAGAAGCCATTGTTTGTGTTCCTAAATACTAAACCGTTGTCGCGCATAAAATTACGCCCCATAGTTGAGGCCTTGCGTACTCCCTTTGTTTCTTTTTCTTCTAATGCAAACCCGTACTCTAAAAATTTTTGCACCCAGTAATGTTGATCCTGACAATTAACATGATGATGACCATCTGTTCCTGGAAGAGCAAATGTTACAACTGCATATTTGCATTGTTTAAAAGCAGCCATGTAATGACTAATGTGTTGCTCCTCAACGTGTTCTAAAAACTCAACGCTCCAAGCTAAATCTATTTTTTTGTCAAACGCTGCCGGACCCGTAGTAAAATCATGTATAAGAATTGGTGCGCGGCGTACAATTGTAGAGTCACCGTCTATTCCAAACGCTTCCATGCCGCTATCGTGCGCGACTTCTACCATGCCGCCTGTGCCACACCCTATATCTATAAAACTATGCAAACCATATTCTTTGTTTAAATATTGCAACGCCCCTTGATCTATATGACAACGACCAAAAGAACCGCCTAAATGCGGAGGAGGTTTTATTTTTGGCTTTGTCTTTTGAACAATAGGTTTAATTAAATATCCGTAAAATTGTTCTAGTACTGTTAAATCAGCATCTAATAACGGACTAGCTGGGCAAACAATTACGTTCATTCCTTTAGCTTCGCAATGGCCTAGCCAATACGTCATGCACGCTAAATACCGTGCTATTGTTTCTGTTTGTCGTGGGTGCTTTGTTCCCATGCCGCCGTATATGTAATCGCATCCAAATATAGTAAGTTCTTCTACGCCTATTAATGCAGCATAAGCCGCAACGTAAGATACAGACCCGTTAAAATACGGCCTTGCTCCCGGCATATTTAAAACGTCTTGTAATGGATACGCAATAGCGTTGGGCGTTCTAGGAGTAGAAGTAAACACGGGGTGATCTGCCTCCTCAAAGAACTTTGCAAAAGTCGGTGTTCTGTCAGGGCAAATTAAATAATCGTCCATTGCAAATGAACAATCTACTTTAATAACATTACCAGCCCCGTTTATGCCCCACACTTCATCGTGGTTTATTCCTAAAGAATCAGAAGCCATAATATTCATATATTCTGATTTTGACGGGCCAAGCCCAATTAGGATAACTTTCTTTGGTTTTTTTCCCGTAGGATGATCCATTTTTAGTTCCGTAGTAAATGGGGTGGCAAGTAAATTCCCACCACCCCACTAATATTATACTACAGAGTAGTTAAGCACCATAGTCATTGTGCCACCACCTACGGGAGGAGCGTCAACAATTGCAACTTTGATATCAACTTCTGTAACTGGGTCTGCTGTTGCACCATTTACATAGTCCCAAACAGGTTGGCCCAAGTTAGAAATACCGGCAGCAAGAGTTAAAACACTTGCATTGCCTGCACTTGTTACATCGTGTGCGCTAGATAAAGCGTCTGGGTCATCTGTAAAATCAGAATTGCCTGACATATTATAAACACCAATGTCTGCGGTAGGCGAACCAGTTGTGGTTAAGTCATCCCAATACAATGTGCTTGTTGGTGAGATAACTGCATTAGACGGAATACGTGCCATCAAATACGTAGAGTTTGCACTATCATCTGCGGCAACTTCTACAGTTTCAATCCATTGTCGTACTCCACCACCCGCTTCTGCGGCAGTTGCAAGCACTACAGGGGTTGCTTCTAGCCCGGTCATAATGCGTGAACCAACTAAATTTACTACAGCCATAATTTATTCTCCTTTCAAATTAGTGATCAAGTAGGATCACAAGTAATAATGCCAACTTGCTTTTCTTCCATGCGGGTTGCCCCAATAGACATAGAATAATAAACCTGAGTAGCATGGTTTTTATCAGAGCGTTCAGAGATACGAGCTACTGGATTTATGCCAACAGCAAGTTTCATTCCGGGCTGTGTAAAATATAGCACTTTATCATCAGAGTTAGAATCAACACCAATAAGTTGTGTCCTTATAAAACGGAACCCAAGAAATTCATTTACTTCGCCTTGGACTAAAGCTTTTACAGTATTAAAGTCAGATGACGTTACTTCTGTTTGTGCTAATAGATTGCGAAGTTGAGTTGCGTTTAGTATACAAACACGTTTTGCGTCTGGGTCTACTTCATTAGCGTCTAGTACTTCTTTAGCTGCACGGAGCTTGCCAATGTTTAGGCCTGTGTCAGCCGCAGGCGAAATGCCAACTTGCACACCAATAGTATTGGCTGTGTCGTATGCCGTTGATGTAGAACCCGTTGTGCCAGTAAAAGCTGTGCCATCTGCGGCTTCAATAATAGCCGTATCCATAGCACGCCCCATTGCGTTTGAAGCAGCGGTAACATACGGAGAAGTAGGATCAATAAGCATTCTTACTCGATCTTCGTTATCGATCAAATCAGCCCAATCATAATCCTCAAGCGAAACACGCCTACGAGCGTGAGGCGTGTCCATTTGTGGAGTGTCGCTGTGCCGCGCAGGGCGTTTTCTTGCTGCTACGCTTCCAATTTGCTCAAAAAATGCATTCTTGCCTGTAATAGTTTCTACATCTACGCAAGCGCGAAGACGAGAACCCTTTTGTTGGGCAAGATGCTGTACGTTTGCAGAATACTGTTCTACAAATGCGGTAGTAATCTGAGTAGACATAATTGTCCCTCCATTAAAAGTTAAAACCAAAAGTGAAAACCCGTTTTTCGTAGGGTATCGGTTTCCCGGCCTAACCTAAATGGGACGTAGTGCTAAGGCGACTATGTCGGTATCTTAGGCTTTATGTTTTAAAGGCGGTTTAATCTCTGGACGTTTTAGCGAAGAGACCGTGCGCTGATCTAAAACAAAATCTGATAGTATTTTAACCTTCTCTATCATATTGTCAATATCATTCCAATCACGAGCAGAGCCATTCCTGGCTACTGCTTCTAGTGTCCTCATACGGACTTCTGTTTTATCCAATTGAAATACTCTGTGTTTGTGTAGTTCCATGCAATTCTTCCATTAAGTTTTGCATTTTTCTAACCATAGCTGGACGTTCTAAATTTTCTGTGTCGTAAAATTTAGGATCATTTTGTATTGATGCTATTTGTTCTTTAACTTGCGCTGGGGTCATTGCTCCTGCTGTTGTGCCAGCTAATTGAGTGTCGCCACTAATTTTTTCTCCCGCTAACGCAAATGCCTTTATTAGCTTAGGGTTGTTGCCTAGACCGCTTGCGTTTAATTCTTCTACAAGTTCGTCACCACCAAATTCTCTTACAGCACGTATAGCCGTTCCCATTTTCTGATCATAAGCATTGCCCCATTCTTTACGCATAGCCTGTTCAGTATCTGTTAATTGCTGTTCAGTGTTTTGTACCATTTGGTCAAATTGCTCTACATTGTTAGAGGTATACCAATCATAAAGAGTTTTAGCTTGCTCTGAAGACAAACCTGCACCGTGTGCGGCATTACGAAAATTTTCAACTAACCCTTCGTCAATTTCGTACCCCTCTGGCGCATCAAAAGAATTAAACTCATATCCTGATGCATCTTCTGGCCGCCCCATTTCTTTGTAAAATTCATTCCATTCATCTTCATTGCTAGGTTTTAACACTTTGTCTTTGCCTAACATTGAAGTTGCGTTGATATATCCTTTTGCCAAAGAATCAACTGAGGTGTATTTTTCTAAATTTGCATTGCCCCGCAAATCTTCCGACAATGCGTCTTGCCAAGATTCGCTGTTTTGAGAAGCAGTTTCATTTGATTGGTTAGACAATCCTTCAACTGGGACTTCTGTTACAGTTTCTTCAGTTACATCAATACTCATTAGTTTCTACTCCAGTAGGCAATTTTAAAAAATCTTGGGGTTTGTAATGTAGGATAGAAAGAATACGTAATATTCCATTCCTCATACCCTCGTTAAATGCAGTTGTGTGCGGGTCTGGGTCAAAAGTTGAATCCAAGGCAAACGAATGGGAAACTAAGTCTCGCAAGACCCGTTTTCCTTCTTCTGTACCAAACACAATCTGATATTCTTCTTGTCGTTGTCTCAGTTTTGCTGTGGTCATTGTTCCATTTTGTTTACTGTATCAAGGACATCCGCACCTTGCTGGGCTGCTTGCAACCCTTGTTGTGCGGTTTGTAACCCTTGCTGCAACTGCTGCTCTTGTTGCTGCTGTTGCCTCATCTGCTCCATATCTTCGCGTGATTTAAAGAGACTATTTGGCACACCAAACATATCTCCTAACCAGCGAATCGTGTCCTCTCCATTAATAATCTGGGCAGATTCGGGTTGCATTTGTATAATAGGTGAACCAATTTCAAACACACGTAATAGACCATTTGCGTCTGCTTGTTTTTGCGCTCTTGCAAGCGGCGAAACATATTCAATGTCATATTCTGCGTCAGCTAAAATTTCTGGAGCCGGTGGCAATTTTCCTCGCCGTAGCATTAAACCAAAGACACGCTCCACCATTGGTCCTAACAACTCAGATTGCAAACGCCCCAATACTGGCCCCATCATACGTAGTTTTTCTTCTTGACGTTGTAAGACCTCTGTAGCGGTCATCTGCGGACCTTGCTGTAGCTGTAGTTGATCTATGTAGAAACCCTGCCTAATACGCATCCTTACGTCATTTAATAGCTCTAATCCAATAGGAATATTGCCGCCAGTTTGAAGCGGTGTTATAGGGTCTGACCCGGCTCTACGAAAGTTTAATCCTCCAGGAACTGTCTTTACTGGATTTAGCGCACCGTCATCTGGAACTTGCAAAGGAGGATCAACAATTTTTTGTGCAGCCTTTAAAACTGTTTTTGACATTTCTTGTAACATTTTAATGTCAGGTAAATTGCTAACTCCCGGTCCCCTGCCGTAAGTTTCTCCACTCACTTTTGCCCAACGGGGTGCAACGTAAGGCATTTCTTCAAACCCGCCTTCTTCTAAAATGTGTTTTTCGTTTTTCATAATATACACAGAAGCAATTGGCATATCTTGTCGCGCCAATGAACCGTGTATAAAATCTGATCTTGGTTGCACGGCGTGAATAATAACAAACTTTGTGTCAAATTCTTGTTTGTCAAAAGCAGCTTTTACATCCCTAGATGCTTTTTCAATTCCCCATTTTTGTACAATTTGTCGTGCAGTAAACTCAAACCTGCGATATATAGTATCTATAAATCCTTGTGTGTTTTCTGCTAAATAACATTCTTTTAAATGTTTAGTAGAAAAATTTAAATCTCCTGTTTTTGGGTCTTCTCCTACAAACATAGCTCCTGTTCCAAACGCAGTCATGTCTAAATATAACTCGTGAATGTGCGAGGAAAATTGCGCTCTTGGATTATTTAAAGCGATGTACATTCTTCGCTCTACTTCTTCTAGCCACTTTTTAACTTCATCGTCTTCCATCATTTGGCTATCAGTCATGCGAAGCTTAAACCATTTAGACGCTGGGTTTGTTAACATACCGTGGAGACCCGCACCCAATAGTTCATTAGCAATAACAGCAGTAGAATCTACAATTTTAGTATTTTTTCTTTCGCCACGAGTAACTTCTTTATTAAAGTCAGCTCTGCGCGGAAAAACAACTTCTGCAATTTCTTGCCAATGGTCATCCCAGTTGCGCCTGTCTCCTTCTAATTTTTCAAGACGGGCTATGTATTGCTCTGGTTTTATTGGCATTAAATAGTTCCTTTAATACGAAGATGTCTTAGGCTTGGATTTGCCAGCTTTTCGCATAGCTATAGCCACAGCGGTTTTGTGTGTTTTTTGTTTGCGAGATTTTAGTTTTTTTACATTCTCGCTAATAACTGTTTTTGAATAACCTCGCATTAGCACAACTAGCCTCCTAATAAAGTTTTTTTGTTTACTGGAGCAGTTCCAAGCACACCTTCAGCAGACGTTAGAATACCTGCTGTTCGTTTTCTTTTTTTTGATCCATCGTATTGCGACCTTATTAAAGGACTAGCTGGAGCCTTAACAGGTGCTGGTGGTGGTGCTGGTGCTGGACTTCTGCCGCCGCCGCACACGTTACGTACCTAACAATGTTGGTTTAACTACAGCAGCTTCTTCTTTGACACCTTCTCCTGATGTAAGAACAGTAGATTGCCTACCAGCCGCTGCTAACCTTCGTTTTCGTTCGTTTTCACGCGATGCCATAATATCTGCGTCAGATTTTTGCGGAGCCACTGGAGCAGGTAGTGGCGCAGGCATTGGTGCTGCTGCTGGTGCAGAAAGCAAACCACCCATGTTATAATTCCTTCCTTAACATTGTTGCATTGCTAGTGTAACCTAAAGCCTTATAAAAACCAACAACTCTATCAGGCGTGATACCTGCGGACACTCCTACCCGAATATCAATAGCATTCATGCTATGCGCCCAAGCTTCAAACGCAGAAACTAGTCGTTTTCCAATTAATGCGCCTCTGCGATCTTGGCTTACAAATAGAAAAAGTTCTCCGGCTGATTTGTCTAAAGAAAAATATTGTTCGTGTACCATTCCGTACATCATTCCTTGTATACCATTTTTGTCATATACAATACATATGCTATCTGGTTCTGTAATTGCCCAATGCCCTAGTGTATGCAACTTGTCTTCATTAAAAGAAAACCGTTTGTATTCTGGGGACTCTTCGTAAAATTTTTTTCCCATTCGTATTAAATCTGGCATATCGTCCAGTGTCATTGGTCTAATCACCAAGGAACCCAATCGTTTGACCCAACAATATGATTGTCATGGCCCATAGGATCAAAAATGTCATAGTCTTGTTGGGCTAATTGCGGGACAGAAGCTGGGTCAATTGGATCACGCAACGAAATAGCAAGGTAACGAAAAGCGTCACACGGATGCGAAGTCCAATCATGCAAAGGACGATTGCGAAATGTTTGCGTCCTGTCATCGTAATCTGTGCGGTATTGTCGCAACGCTTCTACGCCCCGGTTACAACTTTGTTCATCAAACCAACATCTAGGAAGTATTGTTCTTACAGCGTTAATGCCGTCTTCTAAACCAACCTTTGGCACAACTCGTACTTGCGTTAAACCTAATGAACGAAGAACGTCTAGGCGAGATTTTCCAGAAGACATTTCTTTGACGCGAACGTCATGGGGCAGATAATGGTCCCCGTATGTGTAATCTCTTTCTCGCAACACTTGCACATAGTGGTTTAATCCAACACCCGAACTTTCGTAGTAATCAATTAATCTTATTTCTTTTCCTACTAATTGACAGAACCAAATTGCAGTCATGTCATCTATTCCTAAATCCCAACTTGTTATTACAGGAACAGAACTTTCATAAGGAACAGAGGTAACTTGATTTTTCTTTGTAAGCCTTTCCATAATTTTTCCAAAATACGCGCCCCTAATAGCTGCTTCCCAAGAGCATTCATATTCCTGGGCGTACTCTTCCTCAGACATATCTCCAGCAGCAAAAACTAATTCTCCTGCATCAACGTATCCAGTGTCAGAAGCTTTATATAAATACCCTGCCCATTGACCAGACTCATCTTTGATTGACCGTTCATAAATATCAAAAAAATTATTTTTGCCTTTAGGCGTGCCTATAAAACTAGCTGTTCCTCGTCTGTCTGATAATGCCGGACGTATAATTTCAGACCACATTTTAGGTGACATCTGTGCGTATTCGTCCAAAACTACATCATCTAAATAAATTCCACGAGCAGCGTCTGGGTTGTCCGATCCATATAGGTTAAGCCTACAGCCGTTTAAAAAATCAATATGCAAGTTACCTTCGTTTGGTTTATATCCCGGCATAGTAGAAAGAAATTCTTTAGCGTAATCCCAAGCAACTGTACGTGCTTGTTTTAATAAAGGAGCAATATAAGCAACTCGTGGGTTTTTAAGGCCGTTACCGTAACATTCGATAGCACGAGCAATAGCTTGGTTAATCGCCCAAACGGTTTTGCCGAATCTCCTGTGACATACTAATACCTTAAATCTTGTAGAATTCATGTGCAGGTCTTGCTGCAAAGGCCTAGGAGCATACGGAATAGTAAGATTAACTACTTCTTCTTTCATTTGCTTGCAAAGAACATTATCAATGCCTTTCTCCCGCCAGAATTACGTTTTACGCAATGTCGGTTTTTAGCATGGCTATCATACATTAATAAATCACAATAGTGAAATGTAGGCTCTTTGTCTCCGTCAAAGTAAAAACCCCCGCCTTTAAACTTGTCTGGGCTAGTCAATAAAATACTTGCAGAATAATTACACCAAGACATATGCCCGTTGTTTCCTTGATCTATATGCCAAGGATGACCGCTTTTGTTTTCTTCCACTCGCACGTAAGACGGGGCCAATAAACTAACATTAGCAATGCCTTGGATAGTCCCCAATATATTATCCAACCGATGGTCAGTAAAATCAATGTACCCAACAAAACGGGACAGATTAGCAGCTTCAATAGGGTTGATAATGTTAACAATGCGTTGCCTCACTGTTGTCCTTTTTAAAAAAAATTAGTTAAAAGACGCTTTTCTTTTAGGATTATCAGGGTCTAAATGCTGTATTACCTCCGCATTAGCAGCCTTCACATCCTTAATGTTTTCATTAGGAGACATAAACCTAACCATAAGCTTGCTTAACTGAGGGCCAGCTTCAATACCTACTAAACTTTGACCCTGCGGTTTGCCATGTCCATAAGCTAACACTAACTCTAAAGCTTTCATCAAAGCAGTCCCATTGCTGTCAGGGTCAGTAATAATATTACGAAGACGATTAACCGCCATAGGACTTAACTCATCACGCATTGTAAGCTTTAAGTCGTAAGGAACTTTGTTCTTAGAACCTTTTTTTTTCGCCGGGGGTTTACTCATATACAAAATATACAGGCATACCCCCCAAATGTACATTCTAAAAAAGTATCTTGCGTGGGAGGGTACTTTACTTTAAGAAAATCGTTTTTTGGGGGTGGGGGCCTCTTTTTTCCGCAGAATTCCGCCGATTTTTATTCATTTTCTTTTTTGTTGGGCCTATATGAATTCATTATTTTCTGGGTTGGGCCATTGTTTTATTGCGAGCAACATTTGTTTTCTGAGGACACGGTCCCGCTCTTTGTTTATCGCCTATTCACCTATATAGATTGTTGTCTTATCCTCTATGTATTTGTATGCAATTTGCGTTAGCGGTTTCCTTCTTCTTTTCCCCGGCGAATATACAAGATGATATTAACGCTGGACTCTATCTATAGAAGTAAGGCATTATGCTTTGAGTCTACACCAACAAGGAGTCTAAGTTATGTTCGACACTACTTATTATCTACTATCAATTTTGTTAGCCGTAGGTTTTATCACCGGCATCATGGGGTTTATTTGTTTCTTATCTGAAATAGTCATGGCCCTTTTAAAGGGGTTTAAAGCATGAGCAATTTAAACGTTTTAATTGATGGGGCTGTATTTGGCATTATTGATAACGCTGTTTTAATCGTTGGGGCTTTCACTGGCTTGGAAGTCGAACGATTCTTGCCCCTTAAAACTGTCGGCCTTGGTGCTGTTATAGGCGCTGGCATTGGTAACGCAGTCTCCGATTTTCTAGGGGGGATGGCTATTGATCCTATTTTTGGCTTAGGGACTTTCATAGGCTGTATTGTCGGCCTTGTTATCATTCCGGCCTTTGTTTGCTGGAAGGGCCGCCCTGCATGATCAATTTAATTTTTAGTTTGACCCTATACCTTGTCGCTACTGCCATTGTTTTTGGTAGTTGGTTTTTTTTAATTTTGGGAGGCTTCTAATATGTTTAAAACTAAACTAGGCACTAACAAAGGCACGCCACTGTCTAGAATTTGGATAGAAGGGAAACGTTTGGATTCTGTCGGATTTACTAAGGGCAGCCACTACTGTAAATTTTGGGGAAATGGCAGGCTTATCCTACATCTTGCGCCAGATGGCCCTTTGAAGGTTTCAGGCAAGGGCGAGTCCCATCCAATTATTGACATTACCGGCAAAGCTATTGTTTCTAATTTTGGCAGCAAGAGTGAATATGTTCACGTTGATTATAGCAAAATGGGGTTTGTTATAATATCCCCTGCATAAAGGCCTTTTCCA
>TARA_R110000765_G_scaffold133548_3_pt1 | contig 15146 bp, 15 predicted proteins | sample TARA_R110000765 | Tara Oceans TARA_R110000765 (sample SAMEA4398168) | marine metagenome | biome: Polar Biome; feature: [MES] marine water layer (ENVO:01000295) within the mesopelagic zone...; material: water (ENVO:00002006), including particulate matter (ENVO:01000060) such... | reverse complement strand
ATTCCCAATCTATACAGCCATCGGTGATCGATACACCATACTCTAGCTCGTTAGCTGTTTTCCCCTTATTGCTTTGATTACCGGATTTTAAATGGCTTTCTAGCATAATACCAATAACAGACTGATTACCCTCGAGTATTTGATTAACCACATTTTTGGCCACTAAGGGTTGACGGCGGTAGTCTTTACTTGAGTTAGCATGACTGCAATCTACCACTAAACCAGCACTGAGTTTCGCGCTGCGCATTTCTTCTTCGCAATCAGCCACACAGACTGAATCATAGTTCGGCTGTCTACCGCCACGAAGAATAATATGTCCGTCAGGGTTACCTTGCGTTTTGATCACGCTAACTTGCCCTTCACCATTAATTCCCATAAAACTGTGGCCTGATGCTGCAGACTGCAAAGCGTTTATTGCTATATCTAAACTACCATCCGTACCATTTTTAAAACCTACGGGCATAGACAAGCCACTGGCCATTTCACGGTGAGTCTGAGACTCAGACGTGCGAGCACCAATTGCTGACCAACTAAATAACTCAGCAAGATACTGTGGGCTAATAGGATCAAGGGCTTCAGTGGCAACGGGAATTTCTAATTCCGCTAACCAAATAAGTAATTCTCGTGCTTTGCGCAATCCTGTTTCAATATCGAAAGTATCATCAATATGTGGATCGTTGATCAAGCCTTTCCAGCCCACTGTCGTACGTGGCTTTTCAAAGTACACCCGCATCACGATATACAGAGTATCTTTGCAGGATTCATGCAACTCTTTAAGTTTGAGGGCATACTCTTTTGCCGCATCAATATCATGGATAGAACACGGGCCACTGATAACCAAAAAACGATGATCTTTACGATGGATGATATCGGAAATAATTTGTCGAGATGATTGAATAACTGACAGTGCATGATCCGTAACAGGAAGCTCATTTTTTAAGGCTTCAGGGGTAATCAATACGGTTTCAGAGGTAACGTTAATATTGTTAATGTTGTCGCGTAACATAATCTTGACTCACAATAGTAATGGATAAACACGATCTGCGGAGCAGTCGCACTGGAAATAACACGTATGAAGTAAGCGGCCGATTAAATGTAAACATATAATTACAACTGCAAATTAACTTTTTATGTAATTTAATTGACTTTTTAACAGTTGATGATTTTTTTCGCAAGATTTAATTAATTTATTCGACATTTTGCTCACTTTACGCACTATTGGGTGCCAATAAATAAGCGCGGCTTATACTTGCACATTATCGCTTACACTTCGCCGTATAAGTATAGAGCAACAAATTTGCGGTTATAAGGGAGATCGCGATAGTCTTTAGTATTACTCGCATTTATGGCAGTGCGGGAATGAAACCGAACGGCAACATAGCCGTCACTCTATTGATATCAGGGATCCTTATGAACAAAGCAATACTCAGCCCAATCGCAATGGCTGTCATGCTTAGTGCGTGTCAACCAGACACCACAAGCCAAACGAATGCAAACCAAGTTGGCCAGCAAAAACATTCTGCAGAAACAAAAAGTTCGGTAGAAAAAAGTAATCCATTGCTAATTGCATCAAACGCCCCATTTGGCGTACCAGAATTTACAAAAATTAAAATTGAGCATTACGAACCCGCATTTGATTTCGCCATCGCGCAAAATAAACAACAAATTGCAGATATCGCCACCAATGCCGAAGCCCCTAATTTTAAAAACACCATTGAATCTATCGAAAAGTCAGGCCAAGCATTGAATCATGTAACAACGGTTTTTTATGCGCTTAACGGCACCGATACCAACGCACAAATGCAAACCGTTGCTAAGAAGATGTCTCCTCGCCTATCTGCGCTTAACGATGATATTTATCTAAATGCCGCACTGTTTGCTCGCGTTAAGGCTGTCTACGAGCAAAAAGATAAACTTGAGTTACGCGCCGATCAGAAAACGTTACTTGATGATAGTTATCAATCGTTTGTACGTGGCGGAGCAAACCTTAATGATACTGATAAGACCACGTTACGCGACCTCAATGCACAGCTGTCTAAGTTGTCTGTTCAATTCGGTGAAAACCTATTAGCAGAAACCAATGCATTTGAATTAGTCGTTGATACTGAAGAAGAATTAGCTGGCTTGCCACTAGATATTATAGCTGCCGCAGCCGTAACGGCCACCGAACGTGGTCATGATGGGAAATGGGTTTTCACGACTCACCGCCCAAGCAAAAATCCATTTTTAACGTATGCTGAAAATCGCCAGCTGCGCAAAGCCTTGTATGAAGGATATATTCAACGTGGCGACAACGATAACGGCAATGATAATAAAAAATTAGCGTCTGAAATCGCATCGTTACGCTACCAAAAAGCCCATTTACTTGGCTATAAAACCTATGCTGACTTCGTGCTTGAAAAAGCCATGGCCAAAACGCCCCAGAATGTTTACGGGTTGCTTGACCAAGTTTGGCCAGCGGCGCTTGCACAAGCGAAAAAAGAAGCCGCCGATATGCAACAAATGATTGATGCACAAGGCGGTAATTTTAAATTAGCTGGATATGATTGGTGGTACTACGCCGAAAAAATCCGCAAAGAACGTTATGATCTTGATGCAGCCCAAACTAAGCCTTATTTTTCATTGGATGCAACGCGTGATGGCGTCTTCTTTACCGCTAATAAATTATGGGGTGTAACCTTCAAAGAACGCCAAGACATTCCTAAATATCATCCGGACGTACGCACGTTTGAAGTTTTTGATAAAGATGGCTTAAGCATCGGCGTATACATGACCGACTACTACGTACGCGAAAGTAAACGTGGCGGCGCCTGGATGAACTCATTCCGCAAGCAACAGAAAATGTTCGGCGAGAATGTTAAGCCGATTATTTTTAATGTACTCAACTTCCCTCGTCCCGTTGGCGACAGCCCTGTTCTACTGACTTTTGATCAAGCATCAACGCTATTCCATGAATTTGGTCATGCTATTCAAGGCTTACTATCCGATGGATATTACCAGTCGCAAACAGGCACGGCTTTACCCAGGGACTATGTGGAATATCCCTCTCAGGTTATGGAAAACTGGATGATGGAACCTGAAGTATTAGGCCAATTTGCTAAACATTATCAAACTGGTGAAGTGATCCCGCAAACGTTAATTGATAAAATTCAAGCGGCGGGTAAATTCAATCAAGGCTTTTCTACCACTGAATATATGGCAGCGGCATTGTTGGACATGAAGTGGCACACAATTGAAACAGCCACTGAACAGGATGCAGATGCATTTGAAAAGGCAGCCATGGATGAGATTGGGTTAATTCCCGAAATCGCCCCTAGGTATCGTACAAGCTACTTCTCTCATATATTTTCTGGTGGATACGCATCAGGTTACTACGGCTATATTTGGTCGAATATTTATGACGCAGATACGTGGCAAGTATTTAGTCAAAACGGTATTTTCGATCAGGACACAGCTAATGGTTACCGCAAGCATGTTCTGGAGACTGGTGGTACTGAGGACCCGATGATTATGTATCGTCGTTTTCGCGGAAAAGACCCACAAGTTTGGCCCTTGCTAGAACGTCGCGGTCTATTGAACGAAGAAGCGTTAAAGGCTGCTAAGGGCCAGTAGTTTATTTTTCAGCACCCACTTTAATGTTTGAACACCATGAAGCCCTGTATTACAGGGCTTTTTAATTACGCTATATTTCAAGATATAAAAAAGTGATTTAGATAAGAGCCCGTGAGGAACTATCCAAAGCGACGTATATAGGCATAGGCGATTTGTAGCGTTTGCGCATAAGGTGTATCGCCACCTTTATCAGGATGATATTGATGGATCAATTTATGATATTGTCGTTTAACCTCATCAGGACTGGAATTAAACGGAAGCTTAAGCACGGCATAACTGAGTTCAAGCTGCTGGTCGGTCTTACTGAAATGTTGATTGACAACCGCGATTTCGTCACGGGCAAAATGCAACCAAAAATCATTCAGAAGGTGGTTTACATCCTCAGTTGTCGTACCTAGCAAGTTTTGCCAATCTAAGTAATATTCAGCTAACGGGTCAACAGCTACCATCGCGTTTTTATCATAAATGTGTGTATATGCTATGGCTTGGATTTTAAGGGTATGAATACTGATATCGCCTTGGCCTGATGCGCGCCATTCTTCACGCAAATGATACAAAGCGTGAAATAACAAAAAATGGCTTTGGAACATAGCTAAAGGATCCGTTAGCGATATATAGCTAGATATTTCGTCATCACCCGCTTCATTTTGCAAATATTTTAATAACGCATATTCACTTATACCCTTGGGATGGGTAATTAGTAAGCGCTCAAGTATCGCTAACAAGCGTTGGGCTGGCAAACCCTGCGTTATGGCGACCCTATTCATATCTATTTGCCTTTAACGTGAAATATTCGATTAATTCGTTACGCTAAAGTCATTGTCTATGTGCCGTATAACAACAGCTGGCACCCCAGCGACAACCGTATTAGCAGGTACATCTTTATTGACTAACGCCCCTGCAGCAATAACAGCGTTATCACCTATTGTAACGCCATCAAGTATTTTTGCGCCCATGCCTATCCATACACTATTACCAATGGTGATAGCTTTTGCGGTTTCTAACCCCTTATTGCGCCTTTTTGCATCTAGCGGATGGGATGCCGTGGAAATCAATACCCCAGGGGCAAGCATTACATCGTCTCCGAAAATCACTGGCGCAGCATCAAGGATCACCACATTATGGTTGGCATAAAAATTTTTTCCCATTTGAATGTTATACCCATAATCGCAAAAAAAAGTTGGCTCAATCCATGAGTTAGGAGACGCCGAAAACAAGCTTTGAAGTGCTTTACGTGCTGCTTTTCTCTCAGCTTCAGGGGCTATATTAAATAGCTGACATATTGCTTTTGCTCTAGCTCTGTCTTGCTGCAATATTTTGTTACTTGGAAAATAGTGCTGCCCACTGAGCATCTTTTCTTTTTCAGTTAATGTTTGCATTTATGTTCCTTGGTCAGTAGACATACTGTTGTTTTGTCTTTTTTCTTGGAAGGTCCAAGCCACAAAGCGACTTTGCTTTTGCCCCTGCCCCATATCCATTTTTAAAAAAGTTCTCGCACCATAATAATTAACACTGGTTTCAATCGCCTTGAGATGGGCACTTTTAGAAACCAAACACGTAAACCAATCTACTTGCTCCTTAAAAGCGATGCTTTGACTAATCATGCGCTGAATAAATGCTAACTCACCTCCCTCGCACCATAGCTCGTTAGCCGTGCCTGAGAAATTAAGTGCCGCCGCTAACGGTGAATTATGTCTCGCTTTAACGTTACGTTTGTGACGGTTTTTTTCTAGACCTTTTGTTTTACGATTGCTGCCAAGCGCAGCGTCTTCGGCAGATTTATGAAAAGGTGGATTACACATAGTAAAGGCGAAGTGTTCATCAGGTTTGATAATACCGCGAAAAATCTGCTCTTTATCCACTTGCTTGCGTACCATCAATAACGGAGCTAAGTTTGAATTGGCGCTGGCCAACGCTTTGGCTGACTTTACGGATAAGTCATCAATATCACTGCCGATAAAACGCCAACCGTAACTAGCACTGCCAATGATCGGGTAAATTGCATTTGCACCAATGCCCACATCAAGCCCGTTAACTTGATTTCCTATTGGGATAAGTCCACCATTTTGAGTGGCTAAGAGATCCGCTATACCATGAATGTAGTCCGCTCTACCCGGTACCGGTGGGCATAGATACCCTTGGGGTATATCCCATGTTTTTATACCGTAATAATGGACAAGTAACGCCGCATTTAGGGCTTTAACCGCATCAGGTTGCGAAAAATTAACACTCTGCTTACCACTATTCGCGCTAATTAAGTACGCTTTCAAGGCGGGATAATCTTCACACAAAGCAGCCATAGGATATCCGTCTTTGTGCACATTGCGAACATGCATACTATTCGTTGAATGTATTATGGCCAATTGGACATTCCTTTTTAATCATTAAGCGCATTACTATGAATCAATATTGTCTAGCAATTTCAGTTTACTCATTACTATAGAAATATGTCTGACGTCTACATTCAACGCGTTGGAGTATCACCAAGTAAATACCGCGCTCCGTTACCTTTTAAGGCGATCTTATCTTCTTTATTGAACAGACGACACTTTTGTAAAGACAGACAACCGCAACCGATACACCCTGCTAGCGAAGATTTCAGCAAATTTAACTCTGCTATCTTTTGCTCGATGTGTACATTAAACACCTTACTTAAACGTGCCCAATCCGCTTTATTCGGCGTACGGTTATCCGGTAAAGCGCTCAATAGTTGGCGAATATCATCTAACGCATAGCCCATATTTTGTGCGATTAAAATAAATGACACACGCCGTATCACCGAACGAGGAAATACCCGATTTCCTCCGTCAGTGCGAATAGAAGGGATAAGGTTTTGATTCGCATAATAACGGATAAGCGAAACAGCATTCCCTGTCCGCTTGGCGATAAATCCGATGCTAACCAAAGGTTCTGGGGCCATAAAATTATCTCAATATTTATCTTGATCTAAAGTTAGCTTTAGATATTAAGCTGTTGCCTTACAATAATCCAGTCACATAAAAGGAAATATTATGCGCGCAGCAATGCTTGAACATTTAAATTTAACCGTCAGCGATCCAGATAAAATAGCCCACATACTTTGTCAGCTATTTAATTGGCATATCCGTTGGTGCGGTCCAGCCAAAGATGACGGATACACGGTGCATGTAGGTTCAGAGACAGCTTATCTAGCTTTATACAAACCCAAAAGGTTCAACACTGAAGTCTGTGATCATTTGAATATAGCCCATGTTAATCATGTTGGTATTCTAGTGAATGAGTTAAGTGAAGTTGAGAAAAAGGTACTAGCAATGGGGTTTAACACGTTTAATCACGGTGATTATACGCCCGGAAAGCGTTTTTACTTTATGCTCAGTGACGGGATAGAGGCTGAGGTGGTCAGTTACGCTAATTAAATTTATACCAGTAAAAAGCCCGCAAGATGCGGGCTTTTTTATAAGTTAACGGTAACGCAAAATTAATATTAGTTAAGCTTTTCTTTGATACGTGCAGAACGACCTGAACGGTCACGCAAGTAATAAAGCTTAGCACGACGAACATCGCCACGACGTTTCACAGCAATTGAACCAATTGCAGGGCTGTGGGTCTGGAACGTACGCTCAACACCTTCGCCGTTTGAAATCTTACGAACTGTAAAAGCAGAGTGTAGGCCACGGTTACGTTTAGCGATTACAACGCCTTCGTATGCCTGAAGACGCTCTTTCTCGCCTTCTTTAACGCGTACTTGAACAACAACTGTATCACCAGGGCCAAATGCAGGAACATCAGTTTTTAACTGAGCTTCTTCAATGCGCTTGATGATATCTTGATTGACTTTACTCATCATATCCTCTCATCCCAGAATAACTGCCATTTTGCTGCAACAACTCTTGCTGATATTCATCTAACAAACGTTGTTGCTCCTCAGTCAGAGCTAGGTCGTTTAATAATTCAGGGCGTCGTTGCCAGGTTCTACCTAACGACTGTTTTTCCCGCCACTGTTTGATTTTTTGATGATCACCGCTCAACAACACAGGAGGAACTGATTGACCGTGCAAATTTTCTGGCCGTGTATAGTGCGGACAATCTAGCAAACCGTCGCTAAACGAATCTTGCTCAGCAGATTGTGCATGCCCTAATACGCCTGGTACCAGTCTTGCTACAGCATCCATCAACACCATCGCAGGTAGTTCACCACCACTGAGAATGTAGTCGCCAACAGACCATTCTTCGTCTATTTCAGCTTCTATCACTCTCTCGTCGATACCTTCGTAGCGACCGGCGACTAGAATCACACTTTCATTTTCAGAAAGTTGTTTCACACCACGTTGCGTTAATGTTTTCCCCTGAGGTGAGAGATAAATCACCTTAGTTTTTTTCTCGGCCGCCTGTTTGGCTGCACGAATTGCGTCTAATAACGGCTGAACCATCATCAGCATTCCTGGGCCACCACCGTATGGTCGGTCGTCAACAGTGCGATGTTTGTCGTGAGTAAAATCTCTTGGATTAAAGAAATCTACTTTCAACTTACCGTTTTTAACGGCTCGCCCTGTTACGCCCTGTTCGGTAAAAATCTGAAACATTTCTGGAAACAGACTTACTACACCAAACCAACGTTGTGTATCCGAGCTCATTAAAAGCTGGGATCCCAATCAACCTGTATGGTCTTTGCCTCACGATCCACTCGCTTAACGACTTGGTCGATTAAGTAAGGCACCATGCGTTCTTTTTGACCGAAAGCGTCCTTTAAATTGGCTTTGATTAACATGACGTCATTCGCACCCGTTTCAAACAACTCTTTAACGACACCCAAGTTGTAACCCTGTTCGGTCACGACTTGCATGCCAACTAACTCTCTCCAATAAAATTCATCACCATCTAATTGAGGTAGCTGTTGTGCTTTAATTGAAATATCGAGATTTTTGACACCTTCGGCATCATCTCTAGTTTCAACCCCAACCAGTTTGGCAACTAATCCCTTATTGTGGGTTCGCCATTGGTCAACGACAATTTCTTTAGTATCACCTTCTTGACCCACGAGCCAAGGGGAATAACCAAAAATACCGTCTAATTCATCGGTATATGATGTGATTTTGACCCAACCTTTTACACCATAAGGTGCGCCGATTTTGCCCATCACTAATGTGTCAGACGCGTGACTCATTTATACCTCAATCTTTCTTAACAATTGCAATTAAGCAGCTGCTTTTTGTGCATCTTTAACCAAGCGAGCAACACGGTCAGATAAGCCTGCGCCATTTCCTACCCAATGCTCTACACGGTCAAGGTCAAGACGTAAACGCTCTTCTTGACCTTGTGCTGTTGGATTAAAGAAACCAATGTTTTCAATAAAACGACCATCGCGTGAACGACGGCTGTCAGCAACCACTACTTGATAAAATGGACGCTTTTTAGCGCCACCACGCTGTAAACGAATAGTAACCATAAATGCCTCAAACTCGTTAGAGCGTTAACGTTAACTTATATCCCTTTTTAACTACCTAACGATTTATTGCTAGATAAAAGGACGCCGTATTGTACGGATTTTGTGCTTGATTGCAAGTATAGTTAGCAATGAATAGTCTTTAGATTTCAAATGCTAATATTAATTGCTTTCGATAATAGGTCTGCTGTACTGGCAACCAGAATATCAAGGTAGAGTGAGTCGCCTTTGAATTAGCGGGATAAATGCTGTTAGTTACTCAATATCGCGTAGCGCATAATTCTCTAACGGGATCCGCTGACTATTTTCGTCAAATAACAGAATGTCCTGTAATCTAAAAGTTACGTAAACCATTTGATTTACCGACATCTGGTCGTCATCTGCAACCACGGCTATATTTTTATGACTTCCTTCTAGCGGTGATAAGTAGAGATATTGCGTATCCCCTAAGTATTCGATTTGAGTGAGCAGCATCCTTAGGCCATGATTTTTTGCATCAACACTCAAACTAAAGGCCCTAGGACGCAACCCAACGGTCAAAACTGAGTTGTATAGTTCACTTGGTAAATCGCATTTAAGGCTATAAGTAGTACCACAATCGATATGCACCCCTTCACGGTCGGCCCAGGCTTTGAATTCGTTGATTTTAGGATCGCCAAAAAAGCGTGCGACATACAGATTACTGGGATACTGGTAGATATTTTGCGGTGTGTCGAATTGTTCGATACCGGTTTCACTCAGCAATAGAATGCGTTGAGCAAGTGCCATCGCTTCATGCTGATCATGGGTTACGAATAAGGTGGTAGCGGCCAAACTAAGGTGTAAATCCTTTAACTGCTGACGCATCTGTTTTCTAAGTTCAGGGTCAAGATTAGAAAAAGGCTCGTCAAACAAAAAAAGCTGCGGTTTTGACAACATCGCTCTGCCTATAGCCACTCTTTGTCTCTGACCTCCGGATAACTGTCTTGGATATCGGTCGAGTAAATCACCGATAGCCAAACGTTTAGCAACATCTTTAACATCACTGGATATAAGTGCTTTACCCACATTTTTGACACTTAAAGAGTAACCCAAATTTTCCGCCACGGTTAGGTGCGGAAACAACGCGTAGTTTTGAAAGACCATGCCGACATTTCGTTCATGGCTAGATAGACTGTCTACTTTGACATTGTCGAAGTGTATTTCTCCGCTATCGTGGGTTTCAAGCCCAGCGATAAGGCGCAGCAAGGTTGATTTCCCAACACCTGAAGGACCGACTATAGCCACAAACTCTCCAGTGGCAAATTCCACCGTTATACTCGGAAAATGATATTGATTAGCACCACTTCCTAAAATCTTTGTGACTTGTCGTAGACTAACTTGACTCATAATTAACCAATTTTAAATAACGATTAGCCGAATAGCGGCACAAAAGCTTCAGCAATAAAAAAGGGCCGTAACTCACGTTACGGCCCTTTTCTTTTAAATGGTGCGGATGGGGAGACTCGAACTCCCACGGCCTAAGCCACAGCCCCCTCAAGGCTGCGTGTCTACCAATTCCACCACATCCGCGTGGTAATTTTTTTAGCTTTGAGGTATATCGCTTGCAGGTGCATCTGATGTGGTAACGGGTACATCAGATTCCTGTGGCGTAGTCATAGACTCAACCGGCTCATCTAAAACCGGAACTTCAATATTCTGCCAATCATCAACTGCTTTTTCTTTATCAGCAGTTTGATTGCCTAAGATTAAACTAATCACGAAGAATAATGTAGCTAATATCGCAGTAGTACGTGTAAGGAAATTGCCCGAACCCGACGAACCAAAAACAGTGTTTGAACCACCACTACCAAATGATGCGCCCATATCTGCGCCTTTGCCTTGTTGAACAAGAACAAAGCCGACCAACATAATCGCTACAATTAAATAAACTACAATCAATACTTCGTAAAACATGTGTCGCCTCTATCGCTTTGCCGCTAGGCAAATGCTTAAAAAATCTTCTGGGTTTAAACTGGCACCGCCAATCAAACCGCCATCAACATCAGGTTGGGAGAACAGTTCAACAGCATTGCTGCCTTTTACACTACCGCCATATAAAATTACACATTGCTTGGCGATATTACTGTCTTGCTTTGCCAAATGTTGACGTATAAATGCATGCACTTCTTGTGCTTGCTCTGGGCTCGCTGTTTTACCAGTGCCTATTGCCCAAATCGGCTCATAGGCAATAACAATGTCGTTAAACGCAGCGATACCAACTTCTTTTATCACCGCATTTAATTGCGCAGCGATAAAATCAAAAAACTGACCATTATCACGAATATCTTCTGGTTCGCCAACACAAAACAACGGAGTCAATTTGTGTTTTAAAGCTAGCTCTACTTTATTAGCAACAAGTTCATTTGATTCATAATTGTCAGCACGTCTTTCTGAATGTCCCAAAATAACATATTGGCAATTCATTTCTTTCAACATACTGACGGCCGTTTCACCGGTATGTGCGCCTGATTCAAAGTGACTAATATTCTGCCCACCTAAAGCAAAATCATTATCACCAAATCCACCTAGATAAGGAAATGGAGGACAGACAACAACATCTACGTGAGAAATATCCGTTTTTGAAAATGTTTGCTCAATCTGCTTAATTAATGCCAGATTTCCGTTCATTTTCCAATTACCTGCCACTAATGGCCGACGGTCATTCATTTGCAATCTAACTCCTGTAGTGCCAGTGAAAAGCGCGCGAGATATTAACCAACCTACCACTAATATACAAGTGGCAGAATTGAATTTTAACGACTTTTATTCAGTAAATAGTCAGTCTGGTTTAATATTGCTGACTTATTGTCCAGTTGCTTTACGCACAGCGTCTGCAATGTGCTCAGCCCACTTCTTTGAGTCAGTGGCGTCATTCGCTTCAACCATAACCCGGATCAAAGGTTCAGTACCACTTTTACGCAGTAAAACACGCCCTCTGTGACCCAGTGCTTTTTCAGCTTCCAGTACGCTATTTTGCACTTCGTCGCTCTGTAAAGGGGTATCACCTACATTGAAGCGGACGTTAATAAGTGTCTGTGGGAACTTTGTCATTCCGCGACTCAGTTCACTTAAGGTCATGTTAGCATTCAACATAGCAGCTAACACTTGTAAGCCAGCGACAATTCCATCCCCCGTGGAGGCGGCGTCTAGATTTAATACATGCCCAGAACCTTCCCCACCAATCGACCAACCCTTTTGACGCAGCAACTCAAGTACATAACGATCGCCAACGTTACTGCGCTCGAACGGCACCCCTAATGTGCCAAGCGCCACTTCTAAGCCTAGGTTACTCATAACCGTACCCACTACGCCACCTTTCAATTTACCTGATTTAAGCGCATCGCGTGCAATAATATAAACAATCTGATCACCATCGATGACATTACCGTTGTGGTCAACCAACATAAGGCGGTCACCATCACCGTCAAGCGCAAACCCCAGATCAGCTTTATTTTTTATAACACTATCTACGATCGCTTTCATCGACGTAGCGCCAACCTTTCGGTTAATGTTAAGGCCATCGGGTTGAGTGCCGATTTCAATCACATCAGCACCTAATTCACTCAATACATTCGGCGCTATGTGGTAGGTAGCACCGTGGGCGCAATCGACAACGATTTTTAACCCTTTAAGTGACAAGTTTGAAGGAAAGTTTCCTTTGCAGAACTCTATGTAGCGCCCCGCTGCGTCAGAAATACGAACTGCTTTACCTAGTTTGTCAGAAGCAACACATTCCATTGGTAAATCCATTTGCGCTTCGATCGCTAATTCGATGTCATCATCTAATTTAGTGCCATCGGCTGAAAAAAACTTAATGCCATTGTCGTAATAAGGATTATGTGAAGCACTAATAACAATGCCGGCTTCTGAACGAAATGTCTTTGTAAGATAAGCAATGGCTGGAGTGGGCATAGGTCCGAGTAGACCAATGTTTATGCCGGCTGCGGATAAACCCGCCTCGAGAGCAGATTCAAGCATATAACCAGATATTCGGGTGTCTTTACCGATAAGAACTTTATTAGTGCCGCTGCTAGCTAACACTTTACCCGCGGCCCAGCCTAATTTCATTACAAATTCGGGATTGATTAGCTTTTCTCCGACTTTGCCGCGAATACCATCGGTACCAAAATATTTTCTGTCACTCATTATTATTTTTCCTTTTGTATCATCGACACGATTTTTACCGCATCGACGGTTTCTCTTACATCATGTACTCGAATAATGTGCGCGCCTTTCAAAGCCGCAATAGTGGCAAGTGCCACACTACCCGCTAAGCGTTCTTCCACCGGTCTATTGAGAAGCTGACCTATCATGGATTTTCGCGACATTCCTACCAATAATGGATATCCCAAACGATGCAGTTCATCTAATTGGGCAAGCAACTGGTAATTATGCGCCAAATTTTTACCAAAGCCAAAACCCGGATCGAACAATATGTTGTCTTGCCTGACCCCAGCCTGAACACATTCACGGGCGCGGGTTAGTAAAAAAGCTTCTACATCGAGGCGCACGTTATCGTAATAAGGCGCATCTTGCATACTGCGGGGTTGTCCACGCATGTGCATTAAACAAACTGGAACGCCTAGCTGCGCTGCAATAAGTAAAGCATTAGGCTCTTGCAGTGCTCTTACGTCGTTAATAAGGCCCGCTCCAGCACCCACTGCGGCCTGCATGACTATCGCTTTGCTGCTGTCGATAGAAATGATGGTATCAAATCTAGCGTTTAAGGCCTCTACTACCGGGATAACTCGGTCTAATTCTTCTTGTTCAGAAACATCCATGGCCCCTGGTCGAGTCGATTCACCACCGATATCGATAAATTCAGCGCCCGCCTCAATCATAACCCTGGCATGGTCAATCGCTTCGTCGATGTGCCCAAAAGCGCCTCCATCAGAAAAAGAGTCAGGCGTAACATTGAGAATTCCCATGACTTTGGGACTATCGAGTTCCAGTGTTTTATTGTTAAATTTCATCGTTTAATTGTCTTTACTGATTGACTTTAAGCGTAGTAAAAAAAACGCTTTGTTGATTTCTCAACAAAGCGTTTTTATTCACTAAAACACCAATTGGTTAGTTAGTCGCATCACCCGGTTTACCAACCGTAGTATCAGGCTTCTTAGGCTCATCTTTTTCAGTAGACTCGTCTTTAACAGCCGAGCCGCCAGTAGGAGGCGTACTATCGTTCTTTTCGTCTTCAATCCAATCAGCTGGAGGACGAACATCCGTACGTGCCATTAAATCATCGATTTGTTTGGCATCAATCGTTTCATACTTCATCAAACAATCTTTCATTGAATGTAAAATATCAATATTATCAGTCAATATTTTCTCAGCGCGAGCATAGTTTCTATCAATTAATGACTTCACTTCTGCATCGATAGCGCGCGCTGTATCATCAGACATATGCTTGGACTTAGCCATACTGCGCCCAAGGAACACTTCACCCTCTTCTTCAGCGTAAAGCATGGGTCCCATCTTAGTTGACAAGCCCCACTGCGTCACCATTTTGCGAGCGATATCAGTAGCACGTTCAATATCATTCGACGCCCCTGTGGTAACGCGTTCTTCGCCTAAGGTTAATGCTTCGGCTATTCGACCACCAAACAAACTAGATATCATGCTTTCTAGATGTTGCTTACTGTGGCTGTATCGATCTTGTTCCGGTAGATACATGGTCACGCCCAAAGCACGTCCACGAGGAATAATCGATACTTTGTAAACAGGGTCATGCTCAGGTACTAAACGGCCCACAATAGCGTGGCCTGCTTCGTGATAAGCGGTATTGGTTTTCTCTTCTTCAGACATCACCATGTTTTTGCGCTCAGAGCCCATCATGATTTTATCTTTAGCTTTATCAAACTCTTCCATCGAGACAGTACGTTTGCCACCACGAGCAGCAAAAAGTGCCGCTTCATTTACCAAGTTAGCCAAGTCCGCACCTGAGAAGCCTGGTGTACCACGGGCGATAAATGACGGTTCTACATTATCTCCTAGCGGAACTTTACGCATGTGCACTTTCAATATTTGCTCGCGTCCGCGAATATCGGGTAAACCAACATGAACCTGACGGTCAAAACGACCTGGACGCAAC
>TARA_R110000765_G_scaffold424862_1_pt1 | contig 15184 bp, 15 predicted proteins | sample TARA_R110000765 | Tara Oceans TARA_R110000765 (sample SAMEA4398168) | marine metagenome | biome: Polar Biome; feature: [MES] marine water layer (ENVO:01000295) within the mesopelagic zone...; material: water (ENVO:00002006), including particulate matter (ENVO:01000060) such... | reverse complement strand
TCAGTTCTCGATGAAAAACCCGGGTCACTTCTGAGTGGAAATCAACAGATAGGGGCATGACGAACGCAAGTTTTAGCGATTTTGGCCCGCCTCGCTTCGCCGGAACGCTTTATCACGTCGTCAAAACATCCATGCCAGGTGCCTTCCACCCTAAAATTACTCTGCTGGTAGGTGAGAAAAAGGGACGCCTTTTAGTTGGGTCAGCGAACCTGACAGCTCTGGGCCTCGGTGGAAACAGAGAGCTCGTTGCCGATATTTCATTTACTGATGAATTGCCCGAGTTGGTATCATCGTTTGGCCAAGCGTTAGCCTACATCCAGAGACATGTGCCGGAAGGGGATCCATGGTTTGATACCGCGCTGAAACGCGCATTGCGCCATGCGCCGTGGCTGCAAAGCGCTATTGCCGAGACTGCGGATTCAGAAGAAGGTCAGCCGCAGTTTCTCTGCGATCAGCCCGAGAAAACTATACTTGATCAGGTCATTGCTGCAGTGGGTGACGACCCGATCCACAAACTGACCGTTCTGTCACCATTTTGGGACGAACGTCTGGAAGGACTCAAGCAGCTTCGAGACGCGTTTGGAACGCCGCCAACAAACATCCTCTTGCAACCCGCCGCAGGGCTGTTCCCAGTGGAGAGCCTTGAGCGGTTTCAGGAGACGCAGGTCTTCGATGTGGATGCTTATGAAAGCTCGCGGTTTAGCCACGCGAAGCTGTTCATCGCGCACGGCGCGGCATGGGACCATGTGATTTCTGGCAGCATGAATTGCTCATTGCCAGCGCTCCTTGGTCAAACGACGCCATCGGGTAACGCAGAGGCTGGCATCTACAAACGTGTTCCGCGTGATACGGCGCTTGCCGAACTTAAATTGGAAAAGCATGAAGACGCGCCTATTAGTCTGGCAGATTTGCCCAAGCGTGAGGAACGTGAGGCCCAAAAAACCGAGACTGAGGCTGTATTTGATCCCGGAAACTTCGAATTGCGTGAAGGGCGCTTGTTTTGGGATGCTCGAACGGATGGCGATCGTGTGCCGATTGAAGTTCAGCTGTTCGATCGTGGGGAAGAGCATCTTCTCGATGTGTTAGAGGTCGACAAAACTCAGTCCTCACAAAGCTGGATAATCGATCTAGGCCGTGGCCGTCCCAGAGTAGCCCGTGTCTTGGGGGAGGGTGGGCATTTGTCCGCGCCGACATCAGTCGTGGACCTGGCGATCTTGTCTTCCTCAACGCTCCCGGCGATGCGTGGCCGTAAGCGAACCATTGTCGATGGGCTTGCAGAGCTCGATCATGAAGACCTGATGATTTTGGAAGCTTTGATTGAGCTGGAAACACTGGATGCGCCAGCACAATTAGAAACTGGCGCAATCAACTCCCGACCTCAGAACGCGTCGACTGCGTCTGAGCAGCAGATCGTTCATCAAACTCTTCCCTATGAAGCCTTTGTCGTCGCCAGAAACCGGTCCCAGTCAGATGGTGCAACCCCACTATTCCTGCGAACGCATGGTGAGACACCTGCCAGCCTTATCAACGGTTGCTTGAACCGATTGGTTGGCCTCGTTTCTGAAGATTTATCGAAAGACGAAGAACATGCACTCGATCAGGAGGGTGAGACAGATTTTAGGACAACTGAACCAGCTGATGGCCCTGAGGACGATGAATCTGCCAATGATACTATTGAGCGGGAGGCAAAGTTAGCACGCCGTGCGCGCGTGGCGTCAACTTCAAAGAAGTATATCCAAGCCATTTCTGCCTTTGAACAACGCACACGTAGTTTGTCTGATGCCCATATCACAACTGCCGAATTGGTGCGGTTGCGTGTTCTTCTGCAAGTGGTGCTTGCTGGAGCGATGCCGATTGATGGTGCACCGAAACCGCATCAAATTTTGCCCCTTTCTGGAAAAGATGGAAACGATTGGCCACGGCTTTTGGGTCGGTTGCTACAGCAGCATTTTGGCACAATCCATGCGCTGAGAAAACTTCAAGTCGAGGCGGATGAAAGTGAGCACAGCCGTGTTCTAGACTACCTTGCAACTGCTCAATTTGCAGCCAGGGCTGCATTGGAAGGTGCATTGTCTGACACAGGGCCCATGGCATTGCGTAAACCATTGGCGATGCTTGCAAAAGACCTGGAGTCTCAGATTGAAGGTGTCATTGGTTCAAACCAGGATGACCAAAACTACCTCGAGGCTTTGCACAAGAAATTGGAAGATCGTTTTGCGAGTGCTCTTGGATTGGCGGGCAGTTAGGAAACGGTGCTGATTTTTGTGTCAGTTTCAATAATTAGCCTCGCCTAATGTGCTATTTCGGCTGTTCACCGTCTGAGATCAGCTGCGCGGTCACCGGCTTTCTCCTGATGTGTTGAGTTGCTCGATAATGCTGGTCGCAGCTGTCGCCCCGTCCACAAAGGTTGTCCCCGCTCTTTTTCCCCTGTCCCTGCGGGCCATTCCTCGCGGAGCAAAAAGAGCGGCGCCTGCCCCCCTCCGCTGCGCTTCGCCTTCGGTGTGTCCGGGCCTTAGCCAGCTGCAAAGTGACCATCATTGCAACGCAAACAAGGAGAAAAGCAATGACCACGAACTGTATCAAATTCACAAGCGACGATATCGAAACAGCAAAAGGCGTAGGGTCCATTTCAACCCTGAACTTCGACCTCGACATCACAGTTGAACCCATCGCCAGCAGCAATCCCATGGCACCGACACACCGCGTCCTTGGCCGCTCCCCTCGCGGCAAACTGGTCGAGTGCGGTGGCATCTGGAAGAAGCAGAACAAGGACACCGGTTCTGACTACTTCACCCTGACGGTCCGCGATCACGCCTTCAACGCCAATCTTGGAAAAGCTGCGAGCCAAGATGATATGTCGCTGCAGGCAATCATCCCTTGGGGCCCAAAAGAGGCTGCTTAACAAAAAAGCCAGACCGCTTTGGCGGTCTGGCTGCCGTCTCTGCACCAAAAGGAGATTTTCAGCGCGATGAGATTGCAAGTTCAGAGGACTAAAGGCCGTGCTTGATTGGTTTTCTCTGTGCTAAGGTATGATTTAAAGGGCTCTAAGTTACGGTGAAGTGAGTGCCTAAAGGCACGGCTCGGAAACAGCGGTGTTGCTCTGTGATAGAGAGAACGTAACAGGGAGTAGTTGATTATTAACCCCACCCATGCTATCTAATGCTCAGACAGGAAACTGTCGGCGACCCGTTATGCCGTGCGCAGGGCGAGCGTCGCGGTGACCCGAGCCATAAAAGGTAAGGTTGCAAGCCGCTCCTAAAAGCCGCCCCTTGGGCGGTTTTTTTGATTCAGATGACACGAATGCCAAAGTTCTCATGAAGACCCTTCGCGTTGTCCTCGCCCTTATGAATCCACGTTCGAGAATACGCCACTAGATCCGCCAGCTGTAGCAATCGTGACGCCGCTGAGTCGATCTGGCTGATCTGATTGACCGCTTGGAAGCGCCCGTCATTGTCACAGGCCTCTTGAAGCAACCTCTGGCATTCTGGGTCAGTGTTGTGATGGTTCTGGTCAAGGATCAGCTCAACATTCCCCAAACCACGATTGTTGATATTGTGCAGTTTGCGAAATTGCCCAATCGCAACCTTCACAGTCTCAATCACATTGCCAGCATAGATTGCTGGTGCTGTCCCATCGATAACTGTCCCCAACCGGTTCATCAAAACCATCTCGGGCCTGTCAGTTTGCGCATATCGCCCCAGAAGACTTTGCAGATACTCTTTCTTGAGATTGACCGCATGCAATTCGTTTGCATTGGGTTCAAGTAGGTCACTCAAAGATTTGTCTGCCTTACCGCATTCTCGCGCCCATGCCATGACGCAGCCTAGCGCAAAACCATTCTGACCCGCCGTTCCGCATTCATCAATGAAGCAGAGGATACGCTTATTCTGGGCTGCCATCGGTCTTGCCCTTCGTATTTCTGGCGTTGGCTCTTGCGTTCGGCTTCTCGGTCAGAGTCGTTGATTGCCTCCGCTCCTTTCGTTCTTCATCAAAATCAGGCTCAAGCTTCTTAAGTGCTTTAACCAATCCATCAAGATGGTACCTATTCGATCCGTAATCGCCTGCCGCAGTTTTCCATTGCTCACGCATCACAAGGCCGCGCTCTTCAAGCGCCTTGATATTTATGCGCAACGTTTGCTCCGTAATTCCCATTCTTTGTGCGAGATCACGCTTGGACGGGAACGGGGGGCGGGCAGGGTCAAACCAATAGCTCATAAGTTGCGCAACAATGTTAAATTGCGTCGTGCTAATTCCGAGCCGCTTTTGTCCGCGCATCAAGATGTTCGGCAAAGCCGTGTAGCCATGGTCCATGACCTTCGCGCCAAAGATTCTCTGGGTCGACGACTTCTTCTCAGCGTCGTTTTCCGAACCAAGTTCTGGCGCTACTTTCACCCCTACCTGTTTTCTAGTTGGTTTTGCCATCCTGGGCCTCCTTGGCAATTGATCTACGGAGGCTTTAGCGAGTTCTCAATACGCTGGCGGGGCCTACGGCTGGTGACTTTTCCACCCTACCCGAATTACGATATTGCGCTACTCATGACTCGCGCTTATCGAATGACGTTACTTAGCTGCTTTAAAATCAACGTCAGGTGGGTACGATAATCGCACCTACCGTATGGTGGAAAATATATCAACGCCAATGTGGGGATTTCACCCTAAAAACCCGACTTTACGTGTCTGCAGCAGAATACTTTGCATGTTAGATCGTATCAACTGCAATCGGTTCTGATTTTTTCTACCAGAATATCGTGCATTTTTGATGTTTGCCTCCCGTCGCGCTACCGACAATTGGTCTAACGGTCGCAGTTGATGGTCAACACTGCGGTTGATTGCATTGGCAGACCCACTCAGGACCTGTGAGTTCAAGGCATAGAGTATTCGTTGGGTTTTCAATGTCTGAAATTTGTAGTATATTTCGGACATGCTAGACGTTGCTCGCACGCAAACCTTACCAGATCGCCTCCGCGCGCGCATTGATGATGCGCCGCGCCAAGTGTGGACACCGTCTGATTTTGCCGACGTCGGTGTTCGCGGCGCTGTCGACAAGGCTCTCCAGCGCATGGTCACGTCTGGCCAGCTGCGCCGCATTCAGCGCGGGCTTTACGACAAGTCGTCCCAGAATGCGCTTACAGGCAAATCTACCGTACCAGACTACCGCGCCGTCATCGATGCAATCGCGCGCCGAGATCAAGTTCGCTGGTTGATCGATGGTATGACGGCTGCCAACACGCTTGGCCTTACAAACGCGGTGCCAGCCAAAATCGAGGTGCTGGTGGATGCGCGCCTCAAGCCCGTCACTCTGGATAATCAAAAGATTGTTTTCAAACAGGCAGCCCCAAGTCGGCTGTATTGGGCAGGGCGGTCTGGCATGTATCTGGTGCAGGCGTTGCATTGGCTTCATGATGTCATGTCGAATGACGTAGAGCGAGAGGCCGTACGCAAAACGGTCCGCCGCATGCTTGCCGATAAAGAAACGGGTCCGGCTCTGTTGGATGATCTGAAGGGCGGCTTGTCAGCCATGCCAATCTGGATGCAGGAGATTTTGCGTGGGCCTCTGTTTGATGCGGCTGCGGGTGATCGGGGATGAGCATGGACGGTTTGAACGCCCCGCTCGCTCCACATGATGACTTGGGTGCGCGGCAGGGCGGCGATGACAAAAACACTGAAGCGATGATCTTCGGTGAAGCCCCGCCCTTCGATGCAATCTTGGCGTCGATTGGGTCTGTCGAGGACCTATTGAACCGACCATGATCCTGCGACTTTGAGGCTGTGATCAAATGTTGCGCGGCGGTTTGGCTTGTGTGTGGCATGCCGCACCTTCGCATTTGAGCAGTGTAATACTGCCCTTTGTCGTCCGCAAGAAAACTGATTAGCGATGGTTCAATTCATCACCCCGTTGTGATCCTTTCCATTGACCTGTTGGCCCATCAGATCGCTAGCCCGGAGGCGAGCGGGCTGCAACGCTTGGGCAAGGTTTCTGGACGGCTGACGCCTTGCGCGCTGCTTTGCATCGCCCACAACAAACATCGCCCTTCACGTGCTCCATTTCATTGCGCCCCAAGTTGGGTGCAGCCCGCTCTGATGCCTCCGGTCTTTTCCACGATCCGTCCAACGACGATCAATGGAAAGGATCACAACATGACATACGAACAATCCCTCGACCTCGCAGAACTGCAAGCTGACATGGCATTTGAAACCTACCTCTCAGCCTTTGAAGAGGGTGACCATCCCGAAGTCATAGACAGCCTCGCAACCGAGGCTCTGATTGCCCAAGATCGCTGCGCAGATTTGCGCTCTCAGGATCTGGCTCATTGAGCCAGATACCCCTGCGTATTGAGTGATCCGCAGGGGAGGGCTACCTCCTGTGGGAGGCCCCAGACAGGCAGTTGTAGAAGCTGACACCGACGCGGTCGGGCGTCAGCTTTTTTGCTGTTTTCATGTTGATCACTTGATGCGCCTTGGGGGCGCATATCCTTGCGTGTTGTTTTGTAGGTGAAGGCCCGCGCTCGCTTTGTGTGAGCAGCCAATAGAGGCCGCCAGAATAGGTCTGATGCTTGGTGTGGCCTCTGGGAGGCGGCGTGAAGCGCATAGAAATTGAACTCATGCGAAAAGATAGATTGTGCAATATGTATTATTGATATATGAAGGAAAGAGAAGAGAAGGACGTTGGCAGGATATGCTACTTGTCTGCGACATTTGTCCGAGGGGTCTAGAGATGAAAACTGGAAGACCAAAACGCCTCAAGCTGGAGCAGCGCATTGAACTGGCGCGGCGCTACCATTCAGGTGAAACCCCAAAGATCTTGGCGGAAGCCTACGGCGTGTCGCGCAGGCATGTGACGCGGCTGGCAAAGGAAGAGCAGGGCGAAGGACTGGCCGTGCGTGATCCCTCTGAACGGGTCAGTTTCCGCGCCTCAGCGTCAGAGCTCGCAGCTTTTGATGCGGAGTGGCAGACACGTGGTTTTGCCAACCGGTCCCAAGCCCTCAATGCAGTGCTGCGGGGACGGTGTGGGTTCCTTGATGTGCCGCGCGATTTGGTTGCTGAATTCTGTGCCAGCTGGCGACAAGCCAAGGACGTCAGTGATGCCGGTTTGGCGCTCGCAAAGGCGGTGCATCGCGGCAAGGTGTCTGTGTCATCTGAGGATCGGGCCTTGCTCGTTTCACTGCTTGATCTGGCGCAGAGCATGAGCCGTGAGCTTGGCCTGATGAAGGATGCAGCGCAGGTTCGGCGCAAGCAGGATTGGCCGTTAAAGGAAGAAGGGGATGCCGCCCTGCGGGCGCATCCAGATGAACCTACGCGCGCGGCATCGGGATTGCGCTTGGTGGCAGGGGAGGGCGGACGCGAAGGGGTGCGGGCGTCGGCGGCTTCGGCTCCGAACGATAGGGCTGCGCTGCAAGTGGGCGCGCCTATCATTGATCGGAACATCTCCAATGGCTGATCCGCTCGCCCTTTACAGTTCCGTTATGGGGAAGCTCTGGGAGGATGAGCAGATCCGGGGCAAGGCGGCGGCGCGGATTGATGCGCGCATCGCGGGTCGGCGGCAGGGGCGCAGCTTTGGGCGTGTGGGATCCATGTCGGCGCGCAACGTTGCCAAGGCCGCCAGTGGCCAGAGCCGGGCCGCCGTGTTCAAGCGGATCAGAGCAGGGGGCTGCAAGACGCAAAGCTCTCTTGGCAATCAGCTTGCCTATATCAATGACAAGGCCGTCTACACCTATTCGACCATGACCAACGCGCTCACTGACGCAGCCGTGCTGTCTGAAGATCAGAAGTCAGATATCATCGTGGCCTGGTCCGAGACATGGCGCGGATCGACCAAACTCGGGTTCACCTCGCACATGCTGCTGTCGTTCCCAACAGATGTCACTGTCGATCAGGTGCGCGACATCGCCATGGACTGGACCGAGCATTTCTTCGAGAGTGGTGAGTACGGTGATCAGTGGGATTATGTTCTCGCCGTGCACGACGACCGGGCGCACAAACACGCGCACATCATTCTGAACAACCGTGGCCTTGATCAGGGCACATGGTTTTCCTGTTGGGCCGAGGGTGTGATGTCGCCGCAGCTGATGCGCGAAAAGCAAGCCGAGATCGCAGAAGGCTACGGCGTCATGTTGGACGCCACAACGCGGCTTGAGCGCGGCATCTTCGAGAAACCCCCAGGCCTCGCTGAAATCTACCGCGCCAAAGAAGAAGCGCGTCTGCCTCGCGAGATCATCATGACCGCCGAAGAGTCCGCGGTCGCACAAGCCCAGGTCGTTGGCTTTGCCAAAGACTACACAGAGTTTGCAGACCTGCTGGACCGCATGGATCAGCGCCATCTGGCCCGCGCCGTGCGCGGCATGGCCGCCAACCTTGGCACAGGCACCCCTTGGACATTCACCGAAGGAGAGATCGATATGAAGGACATCAAAACCGTCGGTGATGCCATCGACTATTCCGAGCGCACGATTGAGGCGTTGCGGCTCAAAGCGGAGGAGCTGGACGTGTCCGAGCGCGCAGCCTTTGAGGCGAAAGCAGCACCTGTCATCGCGGATCTGTCGCAGATGGTGCCGGACCCAGAATTGCGTGCGCGGTTTGGTAAGCAACTGGAAGAGCCCTATCCGCCCGGTGCTGGAAACGAGGTCCTGATCGCAGCGCTGCAATCGGGCAATGATGACGCCCTGAAAGATGTTCTCACGCAGGCCGATGAAGCGGGCATGGACAGCAATGAGTTGGTTGCGCGGATCACCGCAGGCGGCACCAAAAACTACGGCATGGCGCAAGACTGGGTTGAGCGGGACATGAATGCTGTCCTGAGCAAAGATGGGTTGACCGTCGAGAGTGCCAGCGATGAGCAACTCGATGGGGCGTTGGAACGTGTGGATGGGGTTATGGAGGCGCTGACCGAGCGGGCTAAAGAACTGGGTGTCGCAATTGGACTCAGCCTTGCAGAGGAGGAAGCAGCGGATCTGCCCCTGATCGATGACGATGATCGCACGCCAAATACCTATCTGCAGGATTTAGCCGATATGCTGCGGGATGGTCAGCTGTCGGAAGCCCAAGAAGAAACCGTTGAGCGGACCCTGCAGGCTGAGCTGTTCAAAGAGTTGGGCGAGGAAGGTCTCGGTGAGCTGCGGCGCGGCAACTACGAAGTCCTTGATGACGTGCTGCCGAGCAAGATCGATCAGATCAACGTCACACAAGAATTCTTGGAAATGACCTTTGAAGAAACTGGTGATCAGGTTTTCACGGATCGTGCATCCAGCCTGCAGCAGGACAAGGCAACGGAAGTGGCGCAGCTCAAAGGGCAGCAAGAGGCGCAGACTTTAGGCAAAGACCTTGGGCGTGATCGTGGACTCGACGACGAGATGGAATTCTAGAGGAAGGATGAACAGATGAACAAAGCAATTCCTCTCTGGGCCGCGCTGCCTTTTGGCGCAATCTGCGGCGCGATCCTTGGGACCATCGTGGCCAGCTTCTATCTGACCTTGGCGCTGCGCACAGGGTTTGGGAATTTCGACATGTTGGCGGTTTGGAATGCCAGCACGGGATTGCGCGCGGCACACCCCGAGGCCTTCAAGGTCGCTTACGGTGCAGTTGGGTTTGGCGCACTTGGGCTCGGTGTGCTGGCACTTGCCTGGACTTGGAAGAAAGAACGCGATGACTATGGCTCGGCCCATTGGCAGACCAAACCAGAGCTGATGAAAAACGATATGCTTCACAAGCCGGGGGAGGGATTTGTGTGTGGCAAGCTCGGACCGCCAAAATCAAAGGGTGGGTTCATTTCTTCAGCGGCAATTCCCCATGTGATGATGGTGGCCCCAACGCGGGCCGGTAAGGGTGTTGGCTTCGTGATACCGAACTTGATGGCCTTCGCAGGCTCGGTTGTGGTGCTCGATGTCAAAGGCGAGAACTTTGAGAAAACGTCCCGCTTGCGCGCACTGAATGGCGATGAAGTCTATCGGTTCAGCCCGTTTGATTGGTCCAATGCCACGCATCGCTACAATCCGCTGTCGCGCATTGCCAAAGCCCCAACCTTTGCGCAGCGATTCACGGAAGTTAGCATCCTGGCCGATCTGTTCCTCGATAAGGACAACAAGACGCTGGATACGTTTTCTGAAGCGGGCAAGTCGATCTTTGTCGCCGCTTGTCTGCTGGCGATCCAACGCGGGACGGCAAACCTCGGCGAGGTCAACAAGATCGTCGCGGGTGGGGAGTATAAGAATGCGCAATACAAGACCTATGCCGATGAAGCGGAAGAAGCCATTCTACGGGAGCTTTGGACCAACGCGGCGAGTGCGTCATCGCGGTTGCTTACGTCGAATATTCAGGCGCTGATGACTGCGGGTCTAAAGCAATGGGACAATCCGGCGGTACGCTCAGCCACGCAGGACAGCGATTTTGACTTTGCGACGTTCCGCAAGACGCCGCAGTCGCTCTATATTGCGGTGTCTGAGGATCATATCGCGACGCTGGCACCACTGTTGCGGCTAATGTTCGCGGACTTGATCGCGTCAATCCGGTTGAAAGAGCCGGGACCAGACGAGCCATGGCCCGTTATGATGATGATTGATGAATTCCAGCAGATGGGCGCGATGCCATATCTGGAGCGCGCGATCCATTCGTTGGCGAGCTACGGTGGCAGGGTGGCGATGATCGCGCAGTCCCTGGCGTCGCTGGATCGGATTTATGGATCTGAAGGTCGCGAGAGCTTGGAGAACGGGGCAGGGCTGAAGCTTTACATCACGCCGCGGGATCAGCGGACGGTGAAGGAGGTGTCGGCTGCCGTGGGGAGCACAACGCGGGAAGCTGTGACGCGGATGTATGGGCGGAACAAGGGGATATTGGGTGCGACCTCGACATCGGCGCGATTGGAAGAGCGGCCGTTGTTGTCAGAAACTGAGGCGCGTCTGATGGATCCTGATGAGGTGATCATTCTCGCTTCACCGCAGCATCCGATCAAAGCGCAAAGGGTGAAGTATTTCGATGATCCGGTGTTTAAGGCGATGGACGCCAAACAGAAGGACATGCCGTTTCCTTATCCGCCAAGTGTGGAAGGTGTTGGGCCATGGGGTGTCGGAAGTGACGAAGACAGAGCGCAGGGGGCGAATGATACCGCGGGCCATCCGCCGGCGCGAGAACGTGCGGAACGGCGCGAGGCGCGGGGGATGCGGGTCATGGCCGAAGGGGTTGAGATGGAGCAGCAGCCTACGCCGGAGACGTTGGAGCGCGAGGCGGATGTACCGAAGGCTTGGGAGCGAACGCTAGATATGCGGGAAGAGATGATTGAGGAGATGTTAGGGGAATAGAACCTGCCGTCGCGACCAACAGCGGACGTTGGAGCAAGCCATAGCGAATTCACAAATTGAGCCCAGAGTCACCGATGCTGCGGCATGCATGAATGTTAGCTATCGTGCCCGAGCCAAAACTTTCGACGATCCCGCTGACATTTTTGAGGCATTCGCAAAAGATCAGATATTGGCCTTTCGACCTTGATGACCTCGGCCAATCATGTAGCTCTGGCTCGATTGAAACCCCTAATGAAGGGACCCGCTATGCGTCCGCTTGAAGGAAAAGTCGCGTTCGTTACTGGCGCATCTGCGCCGCATGGCATTGGTCGCGCTATCGCTCTGCGGCTTGCGCAAGATGGTGCAGCGGTCGTTGTCTCGGACATTGACGGTCAAATGGAGGTGGGCGGCAAGACAGTGTCGCGGTTGGAATTGCTACAGAACACTGTCGCGGAGATTGTTAGCTCAGATGGGATAGCGATTTCTCTCATTTTGGACGTTACGGACGCTGAGAGCATTGAAGCTGGGATAAAACAGTCGCTGGCGGAATTTGGGCGCTTAGATATTCTCGTCAATAATGCTGGATCGTTGGCTGGGTCCAATAGTTTTCTATCGACAACGCCCGAGCAGTGGAGCGCAAGTTTTGGTGTGAACCTGTTGGGTCCTATGATGCTTTCGCAAGCGGTCATACCTCACATGCGCCAAATTGGGGGTGGGCGAATTATCAACATCGGATCTACGGGCAGCCTTGGAGCGGAGCCGGGTTTTGGGGCCTACACGACGATGAAGCACGGACTGGTAGGATTCTCTAAAACACTTGCCGCAGAGTTCGGACCTGACGGCATTCTGTGTAACACGGTTTGCCCCGGTTACATCGCGACGGACATGCATACTGCCGCTAACAATCGCCTCGCAAAAGAACGCGACATTTCAGTCGTTGAGATTAAAAAGGAGCGATACGCTAATGTGGCGTTGAGAGACGCTGGGTTGCCCGTCGATGTCGCCAATGCAGTGGCTTATCTTGCAGGACCACAAGCAAATTACGTCACCGGAATGAACCTTCCTGTAACTGGCGGTGTTCCCTTTGGTATTTAATCGTATCGGCATTTATGCGATAACTTGAGGCTTTTCGAAACAGACTCGTCTGCAAAACACAGTTTGGCCGAACCGGACTTTAGCGCAGTTGCAGCGAAAGCTAACTTCGTCCGCAGACTGTGAGTTTGCCGTCGGCTCGATTTTGCGGATGCAGCGAACGGCCGGTTCGACGGGCCGCGCCGCAGCATCTAGGTGACATGGCCAAGGTCGGCAATGGGCCGTCTGTGTCAAGGCGATCTGAACAAGTCCATCATGATGCTGCTAGGCGGCTAACGGCAGCTGTGAGCCCATTTTGCCGGATGCTGCATCCTGAACGAATGGCCGCTCAACAGAGTATTCTGGCCACCAACCAATTCGATTGAAGGATATTCAGGGTTTCTAGCCGAGTAAACTTGTTCGACAACGTTGGCGAAGCCGCGCTCATATTTCGGTTCGCAAGCCAGGCCGAGCCGTAGTCACTCAGTCACAGGCTCGTATTTCCAGTTGTCGGTGTCCGGCGTAACTTCGTCCACATCGTAGTCCACTTCTTGCAGGCGTTTGGCGATATCCAACCCGCCTTCCACGGCTTGGTCAATGTATTGCCGCCCAAGAGTCTCGTCTTTAGCAACGCCATGTCCCCGCATTAAATTGAGTCCATAGTTGTACATCCCGACCGGATCCCCTGCCTCGGCGGCACGACGATCCCATTCAGCGGCCGCAACTGGGTTGTATTCTCCACCTATTCCATTGGCTTCAAATTGGCTCATCCAGGTCATCGCCTTGGTAAAACCCGCTTCCGCACATTGCGTGGCTAGTCTCCTCGCAAGTCCGTGATCATCATACTTGGAGGTATTTATACCAAGTGAACAAGTCACGGAATCTATAACTCCCATCTCTATCTTACGCACCAGCATCTCTCGGCCCGTGTCGTCGGGATTGAGAATGCCATACTCGTCTTCAGCTTTGACGGGTGTCTCGGCATGACCCGTGCCTGCCAAAGCCACCAGCAACAGCGTCTGTAAGTAGAGTCTCATTACGTGTCCTCCCCATCGGGAATGTCAATGCGCGACCGGATCAGGTCAGTCTGATTGGTTGATTAAATTCACGCTGTCACGAATTGCCTAGCGGCCTGCACCGGTAATTGCCAAACCTCAGTACAGCTTCTTTTCATATTTCCATTCGTCGGCATCAGGCGTGACGGAGTCCAAGTCAAAGTCGTTGTCTATCAAATGCTGCGCATGTGGACTTCCCATGTTTGCTGCTTTCTTGATGATCGCTTCGCCCAACGCGCGGTCGTAGGGCACGCCGCGACCTCTCAGAACATCAAGACCAAAATTGAAAGCGCCAATTTCCGAGCCGAGCTCCATGGCACGGCGGTCCCAAAGTGCGGCAGCTTCCGGGTTTTCAGGTCCAGCCAAGCCGTTATCTTCCATCCAGGAAAGCCATGTCATGCCTTGCACATTATCACGCGCTGCACTGTCAGCAAAAATCTCTCGGGCGACCTCGTGCATTCCCGCTTTCGCAGCCCCATATCCAAGAGCGCTTGTCATTGGATGCCATTCACCGTGTCGCAGCCGATCAAGCGCGCCACGCAGCGACAGCTCTTCGGGGTTCTTTGTGCCAAATTCATCGGAGATGTGGCTGTCGCGGTCATCAGCCAGCGCGTGTGGCCCAGCCAAACCAATTGCAACCGATAGTATCGCAAGATTCGTTTTCATCGTGGGTCTCCATTCGTCCAAACATGGATCATTGAAGCAAATCTGATCAACGGATGTGTGAGGTTTGTGCAAATCAATTGCAAAAAATATGCAAGGCAACCCTATTGGACAAGGCGATATCCGATTCCGTGAACGGTCTCTATCAGAACTGGCCGAGATTTATCGGGGTCTAGTTTGCGACGCAGGTTTATCATGTGCTGGTCCAAAGCACGGGAGTTCGGCATAAAATCACGCCCCCATCCCGCATCATACAATTCGTCTTTGGTAACAACAGCACCATCGCGTTCTGTAAGGAGGGAGAGTAATTTCAGATCACGCGGGGTCAAAGAGACCTCCAGCGCGCCGCGTGTCGCACTGTGGCGCTCTGGAACGATTTCTAGTGTCGAAGTCGAACGACCTGACCTTCGCTTCAGCCAAATTCCGAGGCCCCCGAAAAAGCTAGATAGCACGGCGAGCAATAGGGACATTCCGCGCGCGTAATTAGCGGATAACAACTCCCCCGGTCGCGCTTGAAGTGTCTGCTCCAGTAGCTTGCGATCATAAATCAGGCATACGGCGGGTGTCGCGCGACAATAGAGGATTTCACGACCAGCCGTGTCAAACGATGCCCATTCAGCCGACCCGATCTCGGACTGTATTAGGGTTAATTTTCGGGTCAGATCATCGGAAAAATCGTATGCTAAAGGTGTCAGGCCGCCTGGTGGCGGATATTGACGCGCGCCCTCGGCGTCCCAAACCATGGCACGAAGCAAAGAAATATCTTCCGACATCCGCCACCCAATTCTGTCGGGACTCCCGATGAGATCGGCAAGTTTCCTTGCGTCCAGAGCCGCCTTCTGCTCTGCCTTGGCCCAAGGGTCGGGTCGCAAAGCGAATATGACCGCGCTTGTCAGGCAGACCAAGCAAAATATCGCCATCAATCGAACCATCCTCACAAGCCTATAGAAAACCTCCAGAGAACTTAAGACAGGCTTTAGTCCAATTGTTTTCGGTATGGGACAAGCAAATACACTGCAACATGAACTGCCGAAAAAACGCCAAACCAGACCTACGCGACGGGCTGATGAATGGCGGCTGTGTCTAAGGTTTGTGGCTGCTGTCAGCGTGAGCTGCAGCGGCGACAAA
>TARA_R110000765_G_scaffold13590_4_pt1 | contig 15193 bp, 10 predicted proteins | sample TARA_R110000765 | Tara Oceans TARA_R110000765 (sample SAMEA4398168) | marine metagenome | biome: Polar Biome; feature: [MES] marine water layer (ENVO:01000295) within the mesopelagic zone...; material: water (ENVO:00002006), including particulate matter (ENVO:01000060) such as...... | reverse complement strand
CGGTCTCCTAACTTTTCTTTAATAGTTTCAATAGTTACTACGTTTGTTGTAACAGGGGATCCTGGGGTATTATATTTACTCATTGAACCTTCAGAATTAACATTCTCGTTTAAATCCACAATCTCCACCTGCTCAAATTTACCGTTATCTAGTTCTCTTAACAACACTTCTTTACCATTTACTCTTACCTTCTTTACATCAGCGGGTAATGAAGCTCCTGATTGTTTAGTATCGTATGTAAGTCCAAGACCATCATTCCATTCAAACTTATCTCCTGAGAAATCAACAAATGTATCATTTGCTCTAGCCCAGTCGTATACGTCCTTGTTGTACGCATTAATTTGGTTATCATTTCTAATAAAAGAAAAATCATTTGGAGCTAACCTTCTTCCTTCATTCGCTGCCTTAACTAAAGTACCATACACATCATCTATAAGACTAGCCGTCTTTGTAGCATTACTTTTTGATGAACCCTGGTCAGGAATAAATATAGGGCCGCTCATAAGTTCAGGATAATAAATCTCTATACTCGAAGCACCACCTACCGCCCAGTCATAATTATCTCCTGTAAGATAACTTTCTAAGTCTCTCTCAGCATCATTCTGTTTATCATCATCTATCACTGTGACTACCGCGTTCGTATCATTTAAACTACCAATATTTAAACCTTTCACTACTTTGGTTATACCTATACGAATATCATCTAATCTGTTTATATCTCTATCTTTTAATCTTACATCATCTCCTACACCTATAGCGTTCTGCAGGATTTCTAAAGGTTTTGCCGTTACAGGAGTCTCAGTATCAACCTCCTTGCCAGCGGCATTTAATTTCTTTTTCCATTCTCCAGTCTTAATTTCAATCTCATTATAATTAATTACTTTAGGAACATTAGCTGGAGTTTCAAAGCTTCCTTGTTCTCTTATTCGAGGACTATCACCTGCTTGCTGAGTATATAATGTGTTAAAACCTTCTGAATTAGTTCCCAACATATAGGCTAATCCTTTTTCTAGATGAGTGTCAGCTCCTATTAATTGAGAAGAACCATCTAATAACGTATCAGGGTTTTGATTCCATGGCACAAAAGAACTACTTGTCTCACCATCTACTGTTTTAGTAACATTATAACCTTTACCATCAGCAGTCTTCTCAATATTTGTTATACTAGTGTCAACAGCTTTAAAATGCCCTACTGCCGCATCGAATTGAGCCTGAGTTCCATAAGCCATATTTAACATAGCCTCAACATTTCTTGACCCTTTAATTTCCTCTGAAGTGGCTTTATTCCACGTCCACCCTGGCTCTTTTGTCTCCGCCATTGTAATCTTTCTTGGAAGCTTAACATCTACCGCAGCTTCTAACACTTTTCCTGCTTGTTTTTGTAGCTCTCTACCTTTGGGTGTATCTAAATCAATACTATATCCTCCATTATTATTAGGAGATAGATAAATCATATTCGTCCCTGTTTTAGCAACATCTGTAGTAAATTGCCATGGTTTTTTATTAGGAGCCATTCCTGCGTGGTCAGCCAATATACTAGCTACCTCTCTCGGGTCTTCGAGATAAGACGCTATATAATTACTCATAGCTGTGTCATAATTCTCATTAAGACGCACATTGTCTTCTCCAGATATCCTAGGGTCTGTATCGTTTAAATCCTGATAACTAACAGCCATATTTCCAGCTATATTATCAATTGCTCCCGTCATATCAAACTTACTATATGTCTCTCCCATCCAACTAAGTAGTTGGTTAACAGGTCTGAAGTCTCCCGTATTACTAGATAAAGTACGCACATCGTGTCCGTCAATATTTTCAGTAACCGTTTTTCCTTGAGAAACTTTCATTGTTATAGGGTCAATATATAAAGCTGTATTGTTGAAGTCTGCAAATCCTTGGATAAGCGCTCCAGTAAATAATCTTTCTGCTGGAAGAGTTCCTTCTTTTCTTTCTTTTTCTTGGTCAATAAAATATTGATTGTATTTGTTTGCTACTGCAAGAGCTTGATTGGTACCTGCAGTTAGATTATTCATAGCTTGAGTATATTGCTTTCTACTCATATTCCCATTCTGAACACTTCTATGAAGCATTAATGAATAATTAGATGCATTATTACCATAATCTAAAATCCAATTATGAAGTTCTTTATTTTCACTACTAGGAGCTGTGGAAAGTAATGTAGCTAAATCAGTGTTAGCTTTGTCTAAGGAAGCTTCTCTCTCTTCTTTTGCTTTAACCTCATCATCCAACATTGTAGTAAATTTTCGTGCTACTCCACTCCAATCTACTTGTTCTGCTGCTTCCCTTTGGGCGTATCCGTAATAAGTATTTGCCATATTTTATATATTATTGTGCTACACCTGATGTGTCTAAAGTGAGTTTGGATTGTTGTTTTAAATATTTTTTAAAGGCCTGTAATCCTTGAGGGCCTAATTGTCTCAATAAATCTTCTTGCATTGCGTCTGTTCCTTGTATTTGAGATTGACCAAAATTAGGATTCTTAACTAACTTTGCGTCATCTAGGAATGGTCTTTCGTCTATTGCAGGACGTTTTTCAATACTTAATGATTTAGTGAATGCATCTGCATCTAACCCTAAGTCTATAGCTTCTGGCGTTGCTGCAAATCCTGCTAATTGAGTGTCTAATGTTCCTGGGGCATCATTCTGTCTAAATAACCCCTCTTTCCCATCGGAATATTTAGCTATTCCTGCAAAGTCTCCTCCTGCAGCTGCTTTAGCCTCTCCTATAGCACCACCTAAACCTGCTCCTGCTTTGGCCGTATCTAAAGCTCCTTGTACTCCTGCTGCTTGCATTTGTGCTGCTTGTGTCTCTGCTCTTCCTGCAGCTACTTGTGCCCCTGCTACTTCTTCTAAATCTAACTGAACTCCAACATCTCTTAAACGAGACTCTTCTGTTTGAACTAATAAGTCTAATTTGTTCTGCTCTTTAGACATCGCTACTCTTTGTTGTGCTTGAGCTTGATTTTGTGCAGCTAATACTCTACCTGCTACAGCCGCTGCTCCTCTTTCACTTTCAGCTCCTGCTGCCGTTGCTTGAGCTCCAGCTGATAATAAAGCCTCGCGCTCTAGTTCATACGCTTCTTTATTTATAGAAAGGTTTTCGTAAAAATTTACATTAAGTTTTTTTCTTGCTCTTTTTAATGCTTGTTGAGCATCATACTCCGCATCGGCTTGCCTTCTTCTGGCTGCTGCGGCTCCTGCAAAATTTATACCCATTCCTGTGGCAGATAAAATAAACCCTACTCCTGCAATAATGACTGCTGCTCCTGACATAATTTTTTATTTTTATTTATTACTTCTTGTGGAAGCTCCACATATTTATCAGCATATATATCTAACTCCGCATCCTCTACTGTAGTAGCGTCTGTTTTATAGACACACGTCCATATACTTTCTTGGTGTACATAAAAAACTCTCTGAGTTCCTTCTTGCGTAAACACCGTATCTGGAGCTGTTATTTTTTTTATCTCTCCTTCATCAGTCAGATATGATACTTCTCCTTGTAATAAAAAAGAAGGATGCTGCTGCTTATGTATCATACTAACTATTATAGACCCTTTAGGCATATACATTGTTCTGGTATATAACCCTCCTTCAAAATTATGTTTTAAAGGAGCTAATTTTTTAAGCCCATCACTTTGCGTTTCACCTGCTTTATGAGTTAACACCCCTTCAATCTCTTCTAATTGAGACTGAAACTCCGCAATTTTTTCCCACATCATACCTCGGTTAGAGGTTACTTTTCCTAAAATTTGCTCGGCAATTATTGTTTCTATATTACTCATCTAAATAATTATCACAAAGATACTAATTTTAAGGGAAACTTTTCATAATGTCAGAATCCACGGCAAACAACTCTACAGCTGCTGCATTACTGTTTGTTAACGTAAATTCTCCATAATGCCCTATTATTCCGTTAGACTCTCCAACTTGACTTTTGATGTACATAATATAAGCTGCAGTGTTAGTAGCTGGAAAGGCCGTTGTCCCTACACCTGTGTTATTTACTACTATCACATTAGTAGTATTATTTACACTTACTACAGATCCCGCTTGCACAGGAGTCATGCTCCCAGTAAAAGGAGCGATAGTATAGTATGCTATATCTCCTTGGTTTATCATTGAGCTTAGCTCCACGCCTGCTGCGAAAGTTAAATCACAAGTGGTTGTTCCTTGTCCCACACGGAGGGTGTCATCATCTTGTCCTATTCCTTGCACTGAACGTAAAGGAAACTCCCCGCTTATAGGATTAGCATCGTCATTTCTTAGATAAGCAAACCATTCTCCTTCTTTCTTTTCAAAAAAGTTTGTGCCTCCACTATCCCCATCTATAGTACCTGTTGTTTGTATATCTGAAGTTAAAGTACACGACCAACTGTCATCAGATTGAATACCTATATTTTTAAATATTTTATTTTCTAATGGTGATTCATTAAATACACTAGTTATTGAGGAGTTAAATCTAACTCCATAATATTCATTTCTTTGAACGGTGCTATCATTGTGTTGATAAAGTTTTCCATTTTTGAATGTATATAAAAACCCATTCATTCCTAATATTTTTTCTGGTAGATATGAATAAAAAGATGGAAACCCTTGTACTGATTCACTATATGTTATGGTTTGATTACTAAATGGCATAATTTAATTTTTAAGGCGCACAACTTGTGCTGGTTGCTATTACTATACTTTCATCATTTAACTCTATTGCAGTTACATTATTTGGTTGCTCTTCTATTCTTACCCAACCACCCGCACTAAATGCTCTATTCCCATGTCCTGGAGAAGAAGCGTCTGTATTAACGGCTAAATCGCCATTATTGTTAGCAAAAATTTGGTCGTGCACACCTACACTAGCAGATGTGTAAATTGCAGGCAGTCTGTATAAATTAATATCATCATTTGCATCCAAGCAAGCAGCTCCTACAGTAGTTCTAGTGGTATTACTCGAAGTAAATCCAAGTAAATTGTCAGGGCAATATACCTTATAACCTTTCTCTAAATATTCTGAGGGAGCCGAAATTAAGTTATATATTTCTATGTTTAAATACTTTATAGATGTGCTTGTTGCAGGTACTACTAAATAGCAAGATTGAGGGACGGCTAGGGTTGTTTTTATTTGACCCGCACCAACACTTACATATTGAGTTGTGTTGGGTATTACTTGATAATGCCCTTGAGAATTTAATTCTGCCACTGTATAATTACCCGTCGTTGGCACAGTTCCTGACCCTGTTTTACCTAAAAACACTGGCGTATTTAAGCTGTTTGGAGCAACGTCTCCATAAGAACTCGATACCCATTTATTGTAAACCGTACCAGCAACTATTCCATCGTAAGTTACTTTAATACCTACAGGAGCTTCATTAGGATTAAACCATATTACTACTGCTCCAACTGTAGTCCAAGTATGAGTAGACCTATATACAACAAGAGGTTCTGTTTTAAATACTATATAAGTTCCTACAGGAAGGTCACAAGCAAGTCCACAAGCACACGCGTCTGTTGATTGTAGTATACCAAGTTTTTGTAATCTTACCCACTCTCCATCACTATAATATCCGTCTGCTGCAACAACATTTAGGTTTATATCTGTGTAAACTACACTAGAACTAGATAAAGTAGCTCCGTCTAAGAAATAAGCAACCTGAGTATTTTCACAACAAGCAGCAAATATATCAGCATTATAATCTGATGTACCTGCTTGATAACTTAACATCGTAGCTTTTACAGTACGATAATCCCATATTAAATATAAATAAGTGTTATTAATAGTTCTAGCAAATTGACCACTATATCTAACCCCTGCTTCTTCTTCTGTTTTGTTAGCTGTTAGACTAGCTGCCGTTAGTAATAGTTGTATATCGTTTGTATTGTTCTCGTATAGAGTATTACTCTCTAACCAATAAAAATAATCTTGTGTGAAACTAAAAACGAAGTTAGCTGGTGGAATTTTATTTGACACCATTGTTACATAAGAGGTGTTAGGGGGGAATGAAGCTAGCCCTGTTAGACCTGTAGTTATAGCGTATTGAGATACTACTGGTGATGAGCCTTCCGCAAAATCTACAAAGGTTGAAGTTGTAGTAGATGTAAATGTTGGATTAGTATAATAAGGAGGTGCAGGTTGTGGGTCATTATCAAAAGTATTCCAGTAATATTGATTGTAGGATGACAATAAATTTTCATCATCATTTGTTAAACAAACTTGCACAACCTTTAATGTATTTGCTAGTGGACAAGCTTGGTTTATTGTTAAGTTTTGACTTCCTGCTGTTTGTGTTATAGTAATTTGAACCTGAGTAATAGTTGGCACATCACGAAGTACAGTTATATACCCATCAACACTCACAGCTCCACTGCTTACAGTTTGGGTTACTCCAGACCCGTCTACATATTCTGCTTCAATAGTTGTGGTGCTTCCAGTCCCCTCGTTGAAAGAATAATCTAATCTCGCATTTCCAGATACTTCAGTTAACTGATACAATATTATTACAGGGGAAGTTGCTGTAACAAGAAAAGTATTACTCACTCCACACGCATATCTTATATCTTCTGATGGTAATACGTTATTGTTTATACTTAAAACATATTCATTCATATAAGGATCAAAACCACCTATTTTTTGATACAGAAAAGACTCATTAAATAAATCTCTAAAATAACCTCGCATACCTACTTCCGATATTACTCCTAATCTTTCACTGTCTGCACTTGCTCCTTTAAGCTGAATAATCGCTCCTCTTTTAACATCAGTAAAAAATTTATCGGCACCCCATTCAGTATAACTTTCAGGATTATTACTAATACCATATTTTTCTATTCTAGATATTTGCATTCCTAAAACTTCTGGGACAGAAGTTAATGCACTTCCTCCAGCCGCGTCTGATAGTAAGTTTTTGCCAGCTAAGACATAAGATATTTTATCTTCTTGTAGACATAATACATCAGTTTTTCTGCCCGCAAGAACTTCAATGGTACCATAAGAATCTTCTAAAGGTTTAAAATTAATTAAACCTAAATTAAATTCGTTTAATTTATTGATATTTGATTCATCATTATATATTCCACTATAGGTTATGTCGGCAAATCTATGTGCTCTTTTATATATTTGTTCGCTTGCCCCATACACTCTATTACCTAAATTAAAACCTTTTCCTGCGATAGAATCTCTTATTTTATTACTTTCTACTCCATTTCCAAAAGCATAACAATTAGATGCATCAATAGTAATTAAAGCTGGGTCGGAAGCAGTTTGATTTTGGTCGTCGTCAGCTGTTCCAGATTCATGAAAATTATTTGTTATATTAAATGTGTCTGAACCTTCAAAAAATATACCAGGCGCTGCATCAGTAGGCTCTGTTTCAAAAACAAGAGTGTTGTCGCTTTTAAATACTTGTATTGACATAGTAATTCTACTTCTTCTGTTTTCACTACTCCCACAAGCTCTTCCTCCACGAACACTTATACCAAACTCATTAGTGGTACTATTAGTACCTAATGTGTCATTATTTCTCCAAAACCTTATTTTAAATCCTTTAACCTCTTGAGTTGCAGTATACAGTGCTCCACTTGCAGTGGCTTGGTAAGTAGTTCCAACTCCTCCCGTACTATAGTACAGATCAGGGACAAGGACAAATGTACCGTCACTCCCAGAATCTCCTACTTCCCAATCTCCATCATCTAATAATGATTCTATATTATCTCCAACAAACCAATCATACATATTGGAATAAGAATTTTGAGATACTAATCCGTTTAATTCTAACTCATATATTACTCTTTCACAACTTTTGTCTCCGTCTCCAGGCCCGATTCTAGCAAAACGAAAATTCATATTTATTATACTTCCTTGGGGTACGTCAACGTCAGCATATTCAGGGTCAGTTGTAGTAGGCGAATCCGAATTAACTTTAGTACAAAGTAGGTAACCTACTTGAGGCCCGTAATCACTATCTTTGGAAGGGTTTTTAAAATAGGCTTGAGAACTTGTAAACATACCATTTGTCCCTGGATTAAATAGTGCCGAAGGGTCTATAGATGCTGTCCAGTTTAGAGGTGTAACTGCCATATAAGCACCAGCTGGTATTACAGCATCAATATCAGACCCTGGTACAGACACCGCTATAAAATCTTCAGTTTGAACTTCTTTCTCCAATACCGTAGTATATATACAAGAACTAGTCGGGCCGTTACTACCTCTTTTTACAATTAATCTATCTCCTTTTTCTACTTTTTGTGCGTTTTCACCTTCTAATAAACACCATATTCTTGCACTTTTAGGGTCATTAAAAAATAAATTAGTATATACGGTTTCATAGCCACTTCTATCTGGTTGTACACAAAACTTATATCTTGTCGCCCAGTTTGGCGGATGCATAGTTACAGGTATTTCTATTCGGATTTCATTACGGCTTATAGAATTACTACAAGGTACCGCAACAGTGTTGTTGGGGCTTGTAATAGGAGTGCTACTTCTGAGAAAATCATCCATATACACAATAGCTACTTCATAGTTTCTATTGCTTTTTAAACTTGGTAGAGTACCTATAGTTTTTAAAGTTGCCTCTATCGCACTAAACTGATAATATTCATATACCACTTGTGTAGCAGATACACCACCGCTTTGCATACAAGTATCTACATAGGCCATAGCCATTAATTGAATCCCTAAAGAGGTCGTGTTTGCGCCGTTAGTTATTATACCTAAAGTAGCAAATTCCGTATCAAATAGAAGGGAATTACCTGTGCAAAACTGATCTTTTGTTCCACTCCAGCATTTAGTTAAATTAGTTGTAGTACCACCACTCGCTCCCGCTAATGTTTGAGGAATCAAACAGTTAAACCTATCCGATATCGTAGTTCCTTCAGCACAATCTACAACTTTTTGTATATTAGTAGGGGATCCCATAAAAGCCACAAACTCAGAACTAGTTGCTAAATCATATGCAGAAACATAATCTCTAGGGAATGTAAACGATAGAGACATGTTGGTTAAAGGCGTTGTAGCTGTAGGTGCGGTAAAACCTCCACTCGTGTCCCCTGTAAATTGCTGATGTAAAAAATCTACATCAAAATCTAGAACCATTCCACTTAGTAAGTCTAGTGGGCCTCCTGTCGATAATCCATCATCAGTTAAATAGATAGTCATAACTGCATTAACAGAACTTGTAGTAGCAGCACTACCTCCTGAACAATCTATGTCATAACTCCCTAGAGAGAAAGTAGCGGGTAAGGTTTCTTCATTTATAACTGTTTCTTTTAAGGAAGCTAAGTAGTTAAATTGTATTGCCGCGTCTGAGGTGTTAAGTAAGTCGTATCCTTCTATGTAATTTCCATACATCAATCTATTACCCATTACTGTTTGAGCTTTAGCCAATAACGGCACATTGTCATATAATCTTAAAATTTCAGAATCAGCCAATATTGTAAAAATTTTATTATTATCAAACATCATTGTTTCATTATTGTCATCACCTAAACCAAGGTCACTCTTGTTAAATGATTCTATAACATTAATAGTATTGCTTGCTGACTCTTTATAAAGAACTTCTATTTCGGTAACTAAAGAGCTTCCTGTATTGTATGTTAGTTCAACACTGTTAAAAGCATTTATCATTCCTTCATTTAAAGAACTTTCTAAACTTAAAGTAAAAGGTTTAGGTGTAAACGCTGGTAAAGTCCATTGAGAAGTAGCCGAGTATTCATTGTTTGCGTATTTATACCTATATGCAAAACATACAAGCCTTTCGTTCATATACGTATCTTTTTGGCTAGTTGAAAACTGCCTCAAAGAAGGGGCTGTAACGGGGGGTTTTTTAATTACTAAAATGCTTTCTGCCGTAAACTGGTCTATATTACCAATAGGGTCAGCATAGTTTTTGGTTAAATCTATAAATCTAGGGGGATTAATATTGTCAGAAAAAAACAATAAATTTTCTACTTTATTTATACTGTTTATTAAATATTTGGAATTAAAATTTAATGTTGTATTTACACTCCCTCCATCATCTAAACTTACTACGTGATTAGTAATTACGGAACTCTGCTTGTTGTAAGACACAATCATATCAAGTTTCCCAGCAGCTCCTAGGCCTGTGTCATTAGCGTGCACAAACCAATAAATTGTTTCATTAGCAGCATCAGCCAAAGCACCTAAACACGTAAAAGCATAAGTAGTCCCCGCAGGGTATTCAGGAGTAACTATAAGTTTGTTTCCTTTGGAGTTTTCAACAGACCCTATTTCAGAACTTTCTGTTGAACCTAAACGTACATTTTCTGCGTGGATATACTCTCCATTAGGAACAAGCCTTTCGTCTACAGACTTATTCATTCTACCGACAATAAAATTTCGTGTTGTTTTAGCCATTTTATTTAATCCACTTATCTTTACCTCTCATATTCATTAACAATCTACCTGGATGAATATTACTCATTCTTATTTTGGCATTTCTTAATAAAGATGATTTGTTTTTTCTAGCACGAGTAACTATATATTCTTGAACTCCTTGTTTGCTGTTTAAAATAGCATATTGAATATACGCATAAACATAATCCTCAAAAAGTTTATTAACAGTCACATCACTATCTACTCCGCCTTCCATTCCGTCTGTTATGTATTCTAGTATACATAATTCTTCCTTCATATTAGAACTAAATGTTATTACTCCATTTTTTTTATCTATATTGAAAGTAGGATTAGCATTTGCAGTTTCAGTATTCAATCCATAGTGATTTCCTACAGGTAAATCAAAGTACCAGCAACCATTATAGTTATACCCCATAAGCCCATCAAACATACTCCCTTGATTCATGTACATCGTTCTGTCTATTCCTTTTATACGATCAAAATCTAAAGTAGAATGTTCTGGTCTTAACACGTTTCCATCAATGTCAAATAATAGATTAGAATCATTGTCTTGTAAATACGCAGATGAAGTGTTAATTTGAATGTTTTCAGTTAATGGTCTCAATACACCATCTTTAAATAAAGATATTCTAACCCAATTTACAAAATCTTGCGGTAGAATAAATCTTAACTGCTCTCCCACATTTAATTCTAAAGCTTTTATTTCTTTAAAAGCATCATAGTTTAATTCTTGGATTGCTCGTTTAGCGTGAAAAAGTATTTTATACCTCTCTTCGTTATTAACTAAAGAGTGGTTACCATAATACATCAATAAAAAGTTATTGACTATATCAGCTAAACTCACAAACTGGTATGATCCCCAATTAGCGTCTTCTGGCGGATTGCCATCGTTTTGGTAATATTGATAATCGTTTAAATAAGCCATTATTGTTCTGATGTATTTTCGTTAATTTCCGCTTGATTAGCCCACTGCACTACAGATGCCTCTCTAATTGATACTCCTGCGTATTGTAAAATCTTTACTACTAAATCTGTTTCATAATCTGCCGATAATTCAAAATCTTGATAAGAGGATGAAGAACTGTCAAATACAGGAGCTCCATCTGTTATAGATAAATATGTCCATACTGGGTCGAGAGGGTATCTTATGTATTGTGCTTGCATTTGATTAACTCCCGTAATTGTTGCAGGATATACAGTTAATACACTTACTTCTGTTGTATAAGCAGGATATGTTGCTGTAGGGGTAGTTAAATTAGAATTAGTCAGCATTGTAACTTTACTATGACTCACTCTTTCCGCCTCCCCTGTAAAGGCAGTCCCTGCGGTATCATAACATAAAACTTTATTTATTAAATAATAATCAAGAGGCATTGTATATTGATTAGTGCCTAGTTGCGGCGCAGTTTGTGTAAGGAGGGCAGTAGTAGAAAACAAGTCTATTACCTCTACAATACCTTTAGATATATCTGCATAGCCGCTGCCTGATTGTCTAACATTTTCTTTTACTAGTTGATAATTATACTCATAAAACAAATCCTCAAATAAATCAAGTTGAGCTTGCTTGGCATATAAGTTAAAATCGTTAGGAGGTATGTATCCGTAATTATTTTTGTTTAATATTGCTAAGACTGTATTTCTTACTGAATTAATCATTATAAAATCTTTCTACAAAGATAAACAAAAAAAAAGAGGTTACTTTTTTTTAGCAACCTCTTAAATTCTAGTTAGTTTTAATTATATTTTCGATACATCTAGCACCTTATAAGCTGCCGAAGATAAGCCGCTGTTGTTTTCTTTTAAATCCCATTTTGTAGAGATCTCTGGCCAATTTTTACCCAATATACGTGTTACTGAGGTTTGTAATCCATTTCTCATATCTTCATTTCCTTGAACTGTTCCAGTATACGCATAATTGACTTGACACGTAATTCCTGATGCTCCGCTATATATTACATTAAACTTAGTATTTGAGGTAGCAGTACCAACATTTTCTGCCCATACTACATTGCTAGCCGATAACATTTGAGAATAAGTTACAGTATTGGAGTATATGTAAAAATCTCCCGTATCTACTACTCCTGTTCCTTGACCTGCTGTTGCACCTTTTGGTGTTAAAGTCAATAGGACATCGCTATCTATTGTAGCTACTTCATATAAGTGGCCTCCTGCTGCTTGTGCAGTTCCGTTTACTCCCCAAATGAATACCCAATCACCTACAGTTACATTCGCTGTAAATCCACCTGTTGAGTAATTTAATTTATTAGGGCCATTTCCTCCTGCTGTTCCGTCCGCTGTAGCTTGTCCTGATAGAACCATTGTTGCTACATCTATTTCTATATATTTTTCCATTGTATTATTCATTTTAAGCTATTCCTATTCCTGATAAATACCCGTCTGATTTAGGTAAATAATCATATTTGACACTTGTCCATCCCGTTGCTAAAGCTAATTTTACAGCTTTTTCTACAGAATTCTGTAAAGCTGGTGAAGCCTCTCCTGTTGGCCAAGTTAATGTAATAACTTTACCATTCCCATAATTTAACTTTACTGTAGTAGTAGTATCTTGTTCTACAAGTTTTAAGTCTTTAACAGAAACTATTTGGGAAGGCCCTCCTGCACTTTCGACTGTAATATTTAAAAATTTTTCCATAATAAAAATGTAATTAAGGTTATTAAATTAGGATATATCTACTCCAGATATTGTAATCATTTCTCCTGCTGTGTTAGATAATACTCCTTGAGGTGGCCATTCGCGTGTTAAATTTGTCCACGATGTAGCTAATGCGCTTGTTAGAGCATCTTGTAAACTACTTCTAACTTCTACATTTGCTGCTGCTACTGCAGGAGTAAATGTTACATCTACCACTTTTCCTGAACCATAAAATACCGCTACATGAGTAGTTGTATTTGCTCCAGCTTCATCTCCCATTTCTACACACTTTACGTCGTTACACGAAACCAATTGGTTTCCTTCATTTGTAACAGGCATACTTAAAAATTTTTCCATAATAATAATAACATTAGGTTAATAAAGTACAAAGATAAACAAAAAAAAAGAGAGTGCTTTGAGCTCTCTCTTTCTTATAAAGTATGTGCCTACACTCGAATATTTATTTCAACTTTTCTAACATTGTCAAAGTACTAACTCCTTCATCAGTTTTAAAATATTGACCTATAATAGCATTTTTATCTTCACCAAAAGGAACCGTCATCATTCTTTTCTTATTACTCTTAGTGTTGAAATGAACATTTTGGTTCTTCATCATTAACTTGCCTTCATCAAAAAATGATTGAACTTTGGCTTGTAATTTCAACATAGGGTCTTTAAGTATACTTAAAAACACTTCAGGTTCTGTTTTAGAGAAAACCAAAATATCTCTTTTCAATTCAGCTGTAGACATTTTTGTAACATCTTTACTAAATAATACTCTCCCTATATTTTCCATTTGTGGAATTGATAAAGATCGAGCTTCAACTAATGCATCTACTTGAGCGCTTAATACTTCAACATCTTCTGCTGCATCTCTTTCGGTATTTACTTTACGAAATAGGTTATTATAGCCAGGATGAAATTCTAAAAATTGTTGGAGCATAGGATTTGTAGATGGTACATTTAACATTCCATCTTCAAAAATTATGGGTTCCAAAACTTTATTCCCATCTTGTTCGTCTACAAAAATTGATTTTTGATTTTTAGCGTAACATAATTCTCTATTAACTTGTTTTTCCTCATCAAAATACAGTAGTGTATTTCTTTTGTTATGATGAGTCGCTAACATAAAAGCTAGCGGAGATTTTCCGCTGGTTAAGACATACGTCTCGTTTCTTAATATATTCTTTTTCATTGTATTTAAATTTAATTAGATTAAAAAAAAAGGAGGAGGATTAACTCCCCCTTTTAGTTATTTACTCTTCTTATGATTTGAATAAGAAGAAGTTATTTGCACCCAATGTGCATACACATCTTTCAGATAAGAAGTTGACGTTCATTACGTCATCACCACTTGTTGTAGCTCCTCCTGCTCCACCAGTTATCCACGTTTTATATCTTCTGTCTTCAGTTTCTGAAGCTCTATATCTAACGTGTAAAAATGGTCTCTTAGCATTTTTACCTAAAATTTGGTCATATACAGTAGTAGATCCTGCTGGAACCATAAGTCCATTTATTGATCCTCCTACTAAACCACCTCTCATTGTAGGGTCATTTAGATATTTCCAATCAGTTTTATAGAAGTCGTAACCTCTTCTAAAACCTCTGAAACCTAAATTTAAAGCCATATCTTCGTCATTATCAAATAATCCGTAAGATGAGCCTCCGCCACCATAAGAGTTTTGTGAAGCTAACATATCGTCAATATCAAATCCAAAACCTCTGTTTAAGAAAATTACATTTTCTTCAATAGAACCTTGTTTATCTAATCTTTCGATAATTTGGTCAAATTCACTTAATGCGACTGGATTACCTCCAGACCATACATTTCCTCTGGTACCAACCACATGGAAGACACCTTCAGAACCCTTGTTTCCTACTGGAGCAGCTGCTGCAACCGCACCAGAGCCTACTTCCGCAGGTACTGCTTCGATCATTGCTGTTTCCAGGTAGTCGTCAAAACGTAATCTTGTGTCATGCTCTGATTTTAAATACCATAGGTATCCACTTGCACCATCTTCACCAGTTACTTCAATCCATCCGATTTGAGCCATATCTGAACCATTTACTCTATAAGTATCTTTTAAGATAATTGGAGAGTTGGAAAAGATAGAGTCATCAGAGATTAAAGTTTCAGCCATAGATGCTTG
>TARA_R110000765_G_scaffold350777_2_pt1 | contig 15194 bp, 8 predicted proteins | sample TARA_R110000765 | Tara Oceans TARA_R110000765 (sample SAMEA4398168) | marine metagenome | biome: Polar Biome; feature: [MES] marine water layer (ENVO:01000295) within the mesopelagic zone...; material: water (ENVO:00002006), including particulate matter (ENVO:01000060) such as...... | reverse complement strand
GCAGTCGCAGCGAGGCAAAAGCAACTTAAAAAAGATAACACAGAAGACGTAGTGCAGATTAATCCACAGTCTCCTGCAACTGCGATGCTTATTCCGAATATTGGAGCTAGAGAGCGTATTCCTATGGGAACCCGTGGCAGGTTTAAGTTCAAGGGTAAGCAAATGGGGTTTGAATATACGAAAGGATTAGCTGTTGAGGGACCAAAGGTTCCAAGAGCTGTTGATCAAGCTGCCGACCCGCATGATGAAAATCTAAGGAAAAATATAACTAGAAGTGTTACTACTAATGCTGCTAATTTCTCAGGATTGCTTAAACCTATTTTAGGAAAACCATCACCAGCAAAAATACTTCAAAAACTAAAAAGACAAGGGGGGGGGAAAGGTGCTCTAAAGGGGATTGTCGGCGCGGCTTTTGAAGCTTCGGTTAATGCGGCTCTAGATATTAGCCCCGCAAGGAAAGTTGATGGCGGAGATTTTGATGTAAAAAACGTTGAAGGAGGAAAGGGGAAAGCAATAAGAGGTCTTTTTGGCGTTAAGAACGAAGCAACAAAAATATTTGATTATAAACAAGCTAAAGGAGGAGGCTCTGCCGCTAGTTTTGCTAAAAAAATAGCTAATGAAGATAAAGCAAAAGGTAGATTTAAAACTGAAAGTAGACCGAAAAGAAGAAGTCGAAATTATGCTGGAGGCTATATGCCTAAATTTGCGGAAGGAGCTTCAAAAGGAACTTCGAAAGGATTTACAGGAAGACTTGGGGGAGGGGGAATGTTGGGGCTTTTCTTTGGTTTACAGGGTATTCTTGGAGCCGTGTCCTCTAAATACGGACAAAACTCGGATGCGATAGACAAAGAGACAGAGGAAAAAATCAAGTTGATAGAGGCATCTGGGAAACAATACGCTGAAATTAAGAAACTGACAAAAGCCATAAAAGAGCAAGCGAAAGCAACGAAGGAAGCAAAACCCGCCACGGTTTCGGTATCGGAAGGAATAGGGCATGCTATGAGTGCCGCTATGACGCTAGGTTCTTTGAGTTCATTAGTTGGAAAGGGAGGGATGGGAAACATAAAAAAAGTTTTGACGGGAAGCACTGCTAATCTTAAACCAAAAGGCCACGCAGAGCTTCTAAAAGCGAAACAAGACATCGCTTTTAAGAAAAACCGAAAAGGTTTCAAGATGCCAGCTAAAGACGCTTTAGATGACGCTAAGATAAAGGCAGCCGCATCAACAAAGGCAGGGGGAGGAATGATGAGAGGAGCGTCAGCTGTAGGGAAAATTGCAGGAGCATTGGCTGTCGTCGTCGGGGCTGTATCACTAATAAAAACAGCTTCTGACGACACTTTAGAAGACAAACAAAAAAAAGAAAGATACAAAAGCACTGGGGGGGCTATGACTGGATCAGTGATAGGGGCAGCTGTATTCGGAGCACTTGGATCAATCGTCCCAGTATTAGGCACAGCGGTTGGAGTCGCTGTGGGAGGAGCTATTGGCGGCTGGGTAGGAAGCAGCTTAGGAGATGCAGAAGGAGCAGATCAAGAAGTTATGGATAGACTAACTGATAGTCGAGATACAGTGATAAATTCTACAGCGGGCTCGCTGAGAAATACGAGAGCCTCCAAGGAAGACGGAGGCGAGTTGTTGAACGACGGGCTTTTTAAAAATTATAATTCTTTTCAAGATGCGGTAAATAAGAACTTAAATAAGGTCGCTGCTGGGGAAGGGGGCATCGAAGCGGCAGATGCTCTTAAGGCGAATTATGATCGAGCTGTAGCTGTGATGGCAGACATAGTTGATAGAAAAAAAACAGGCCGAGTTTCAAATGAAGAAGAAGAAGACGCGAATACTCAGTTAACGAAAGCCTCCTTAAAGCTTGCTGGGAGAAGATTCTTGACGGAAGAAAGAGAAGAGCAACACTTTAAGCAACTTACTTCTGTCAACAATAGATTAACAAAAACCACCGACCGATTAACTGCGGCGAGAGAAGCATTAGCATTAAGGGAAGGACGATCAGAGGCAGCGGTTAAGAAAGATCAGATCAAAGGCAACATAAGAAATAGTTTAGCAAGTTCAATTTCTGGCCCATTTGCAGGGGCTGTTGGGTTAGCCTCTGAACAAAACATGATGTTTAGAGATATCAACGCAGCCAAATTAGAACAGTCGCAAGCTAATTCAAAGCTCAAGTCCGCTGAGAAAGATCCTAGCTCTACTCCAGAAAAAATAACTGAATTACAGAAGGCTGCGACAGCAGCTGGGGATAGTTTTAGTAAAGCAGTAACTGGTGCTGCGGTCTCATTTAAAAACAAAATAGTTTCTCTTGAAAAGGGTATAGAAAACATAAAAAAACAAAGAACTCAATTAGAGGATAAGCAAAACAAAGCATCGGAAGCGTTCATGCTCGACATAGCTACAGGGAAAACGACGGGGTCGGCGAGCGGTTTGATTGACTCGATAAAAGAAGCTGAAGATTACGAAAAACACATGGGGGCTAAGCGTAGAGGAGCTAAGGGAAGCGGATACAGATATCAAATGACCGCTGAAGAAAGTGCCGAAGGCGCTCGATTAATGAAAAACATTGACGATAATGCAGTGGCTATGGGCTTTGAAGAAGGAACGGCTTTCAAAACCGTGGACCAAACTTTATATAAAAAGTTCACGGAAGGCCCAAATGTTGGGAGAAGTGCGAGGGAGGAGGCAAGCTCGCGAGAGGCAAGGACAGCTATCGATAAATTCGGCGGCGAAGGCACTTACAAAGAACTTCATGACCAAAAAACATCAGAAGAAGAGGGTATTACAAAGTTAAATGAACAACTAGGCGACTTGGGGCAGCAATTAGAACAGGCTAATGGAAACTGGAAGAAATTACAAAACGATGCTGACACTGCCCGTCTTGCTGCAAATGTTAATAGTCTTGCAGCGGAAATGGAGACGGCTGCTGGGAGTGTGCATGAACTCACTCTATTTTCTAAGAAAATCACCACAACAGTTGCGGATACTTCTGGGTTGATAACTACTAACGCATTGTTTGTAGAAGAGCAAAAAGATTTAATGAAGTTACTTGCTAAGCAGATCGAATGGCTCACTAAGAGAATATCAGGTCTAAGTAAAGAAGGAGATGATAACTAAATTGAATTATGGCTAATTTAATAATCACCAACGTTTTATCCTCTTCTGTCCAGATACAGTATAGTTATCTAGATACTGAAGAACTATTTGGATATAAAGTTATTGGGACTTATGAAATAGATGTTTCGGATATCAATGTCGAACAAAACGAAACAGGATTATTAAATGGCAGAGAGGCTATTGAGAATGCCTATAATAGGCCAAATATTACAGCAAGAATAGGGGCTGATGATTATATAAATGGCCAAATAACTAATTACAACTTTGAAGCTGGGACTTTAGTCGGATCTGAGACTGTGTCTATTTCAATAGAAGAATATAGAAGACTAGACGATTATTCGTCCACAGAATTTGCTAAGTATATCCCAAATCCTCATACTATATCTAACTTCTCTGAGTCTTATAATTTCTCTAGGTTTGGGGCTGAATACACTTCAAGTAGAAAAATATCTTTAACGTATACTCAAGAAGCAGGAGGGCAATTCTTAAATAATGCTAAAACATTTTTAACAAATTATTACTTTTCTAACAGGCCTAGTTTTGGGTACCAAGAAGATGGAATATCTGAAAATGCAAAAATTAGTGACAACTTTCGTGGCTTAATTAATGAAACTTATGATCTTATAGGCCTCACTATTTCTTTAGAAGAGAACGTTACTTCTGCTATAGTAGACGATGCTAATAAAGTTAGTAAAAAAGAGACCCAAAGCCTAAACGTTGATGAAAGAGGTTTTTTAAATAAGACTGTTAATATAGATTTAACTTCTCTTAGACTGGATTCTCAAAATATTATTAATTTGGCCATAGCGAATATCATAGATGCCAAAAAGACTGAAGAACAAGCGGAATTTGGCAGCCCTCACTCAATATCAAAAGCTCTATCTGTGGATGGGAATAAAGCTACTATAACAATTTCTTTTTCTACAGACCCTGCAAAATCACAAGAAAACTCTATTACTTACTCTGGGTCTGAATCTAAAGACGGTAGATTTATAAATTATTCTTTAAATGTAGAATTCACATCAGACGGCAAGAACCAAATAGCTAAATTTAATAACGCAAGATCTTCTTGGGGAAATGAACAAGGATTATACACAACTAAAATTAGACGTTTATTCCATCCAACTGTAGCTTTTTTCGAGAAAAGCAGATCAACAAACTTCTTAAAAACAGAAGGCAAAATAAGTGAGAGCCTTAAATATACTACTGATGATTCTTATCAACCTTTAGGCGACGGACTGCTCAAGCTAAAGAAAACTATAAGCAAGACTCACCAGATTAAAAGAATAGAAAAGTTTTTAAATTTAGAAAGTCTAGAAGACCAGATTGTCCAAAGTAATATGAAGACAGTTGGGCAAGCGAGTGTTTCTGCTGAAGCTATAGTTAGCCAAAGTGCAGGTATATACAAAGCTAAAGAGATTTTGGAATCCAAGACAGAAGAGTTAAATCAATTAGTTGACGAAGACGTTATCCATATAACATCTGATACAATTACTACTAACCTTGGGCAAGGAACAGCGAACAGAACTTTAAACTATTTATTTATTAAAGAATAATGTCTGAGCAGATCACATATGGAAGTTATTCATTCCCAGCCCCGACTCCTTTTGTAGGACAAGGGGTTGAACCTGTTTATATCGCTGGAAAAGCAGACCACTTCAGAGACTCTATTGAATTGGTTGGTAACTTAACAGGTGAAAATTTAAGCGGGTTACATTTACAAAAAATGCAAATGGTTAGTGGGCTGATGTCTACATTTCAAACATTAACTATTTCACATGAATTAGAAGACAAAACGTTTGCTCAAGCGAAACCAGAAACTATCTCTTTTTCAGATTCAGACTTGACCACGGTTCTCCCTTATTCTGTGTCCTTTAGTTCTTACGAATCTAGAAGTTTCTCAGAGTTTTTTGGAATATCTGACCCAACAGATACTTGGTCATTTAACGAGCAAGATGGCCGCATTATAGATGCCACTCACAATGTTTCTGCGAAAGGGGTCAAGGTGGATTCCGCATCCCCATTGGTAAATGCGAGGCATTTTGTAACAGGGAGAGTTACAGGATATCGTGACTTGAGTCTGTTTTTAACAGGATCGACAGGTTACTTGATGTCTAGGACCGAAGATATAGATAAGAGTAAAAACACATATGGCTTGCAGGAGACTTATCGTTATAATACGAGCGAATATATAAACACAGATTTATCTGGAGTATTCCGATCTGATTGCTCAATATCTTATGGGAAAAGCGAAGGCTTAAGCGTTAATGTGAACGCTAGTATCCAAGGAGACTTTGATGCCATTAAAAACTCTGAAGGCATAATTTCGACAGGATTATTTACAGCCTCGATGGCTCAAGAAATTGCGGTTAATTCAGTGGTTTCATCTCTATCCGATTATGAAAGTGGAGTCTATACATTTATAGATAGGGGGCCTTCTACAGCATCTTATAATATAGATACTGGAACAAATGTCATTTCATTCCATTATGTTTTTTCCGACCCTGAAAACTTAGACCAAGTAGGGAATGTCTTGCATACAAGAAGATCTACAGTTAGCGCTAGCAAAGATAATTCTAAAGTGCAAGTTTCTGTGCAAGGCGACTTTAAATACAACTCTCCATTTGAGATCATTCCTACTGGAGACCCCGCAACTGGCCAGAGATTTATAGAAATAGACGAACAATATAGTGGGATGGCTACTGGCTCAGGATTTTTAAATTCAGCCATTGAGGCTCTGCAAGAATTTACTGGATATGCACTTGGGTATCATATAAGCGGAGATTATATTAATCCCCAACCAATTAGTAGATCTATTTCAAAAAACCCTAATCAAAGTAGTATTACTTACTCTTTAGAGTTTGATAATAGCCTAGATCTTTCTAATGGTAGTTTAACTGGATTGCAAGTTTCTTTGACAGACAAGAAGCCTTTGGTGCGAAGCGGGATTCTACCAAGCCTAGGAGGTTTTGCGAAACAAAAAATCAATAACCGCACTGCAGGAGAGTTGTCGGCGGAATCATCTTGCGAGGCTTCTACAGGCCAACTTCAAGAACTTAAAAACGTAGTAAGTGGACATATGACAGGCATATTTATATTTTCCGAATCTAGCAGTTTAAATGATAAAAGTATTTCTTATAATATAAGTAGATATTACTAGTATGAGCGAAAAAGGTTTGAATTATTCTTTAAAGGAATCATTAGGAAGAAAAGACAATCTGCTTGTCTTTTATGATTTCTCTGGGCTCAGCGGTAGGCATATAGGAATTGATAATAGAGGAGTAACAGAAAACTACGCGGTTATTGAAAATTGCGACCCTGCAATAGATACAGGAGTATATAGTGGGATTCTTGTTGGTCTTAGTTCTTCGGTTACATTGGCGAAGACTTTTGCTACAGGAGAATTCTTACTCAATGACAAAGGAAATTTAGCTAAATCAAATTTACACATTACTGGGACGAATATTCTTCCTTACTCTAATTGCTCAGTCGTTATGGACTTTGAGTTTAATGGAGAGGTTAATAATTGCGTGTTATTTGGGTCTCTTGAAAAAGGGTCAAGCACTATCAACGAGCAAGTTATAACAGGAGCCAAAGGATTCAACTTTGGGATAACAGACAGGGGAAAATTATTTTACCAAGGATTTGGAAAAGATGGAGATTTTATCTATACCTCCACGGAACTAGAATTAAGCAAACGAAATATTATTAGTTTTTCTCTTGGCTTTAATCAGGTGACTATGTGCAGGTATGATTTCTTAAATCAAGAAATAGAAAAAGACGACTTTTCTCTTGACACTTCTTTTATAGCTAATAATTCAGGCTTTTATATAGGCGGTTCTAATCAATATTTTAGAGGTGACGATGGGTCATTTGAAACTTCAAATATAAGTTTAAATTCTTTTGCTTTGTTGTCTGGTTATATTTCTCCTTCCACTATATTTGGTTTGGGGAGTGGAATGATAGGAAATTATTTTGTCGGGGTGGGTTCTGCAAGCACAGATGCGAGAATCACAGGGTACGATCAAACTATTGTTTTTAAAACGGGGATTACAGGCTACGATTATAAAGATACTGGCAGCATCAACTTATCTACAGGCAGGGATATGCTTACAGGAAACTTTATTTATCAAGCGACCGCAAATATTGAAGAGGGAGATAGATATTTTGTTTATAGATCCTGTGATGTCGGAGGCACTACAAACTTTGTCAAAGAAGAGATTGGTTTTTTACATCCAGATTCTGGATACCAATACCTACCAACTGGAGACACTTCTGCATTTGACACCTTGGGGCTGCAAGATGTGGATGAATATATTGGCGAATATATAGAGCATAGAGGAATCTCAGGAGAAGCTGAGATCTCAGTTCAACTTTTTGGGTCTAGGATGCAAGCAGGAACACTAGATGAAATTAGCGGAGTCATCCAGACTCCCCGCTATGAGACAATTACAACAATCCCAGAATCTAAAAATTCAGGAATTAGAATGGACGTTAGTTCGGAAGATTTAAAGAAAAACTACATTTACTATTTAGGAGAAAGAATATGATTTACGATTCTGTTATATTTACTGGCGACTCAACTATTTCTGGATGCTCTTCTATAGATTTGCATACTGATAATTATTCTTTATTAAACCAAGAGGCAGCAGGTTCTCAAGATACCTTTTATTATGATAGTAAAATATCTATTGAAGATAGAAGGTTCCAATTCTCTTTAAATGGGCAAACTTTAGTCCAAGAAATTCCAATCACAGGGCAAGCGATCAACGAGATTTCATATCAAATAAATACAGGAGATTTTTTTATAAAAAACGTAGAAATTGATCCATTCCAAAGAGCAAAGTTGTTTTTCGATAATACCACTCCAGTTAACTCGTCTTCTGATATTTACTATAACTTTGTGTCTGGCTCGGGAATTATTGCAGCAACAGGAGATTACGGCCAATCTCTAAAAGCATCTATTACAAATTCTGTGGGGTCGGTGAATTTTTCAGATTGCGACTATTTTTTAAATGGCCAAAAAGTATATTCTGGAGTTGGCGTTGGGGTTTCTGTTGGGACGGAGGCTAATTTCATACCTCTTTTTGGAGGCGCTGGATCAGAGGCGGCTAATGTGGGAGGAGTAGTGACTGCCGCTAATCTAACTGGATTTAAATATAGCGCCTATAAAAAAAGATTTAGATCAGATTCTATAACAGGAGAAAATCCTGAAGTTTTTGGATCTGGATTCATTGAAAAAAGAACTAATTATTACATTAATGGAGTATCAGAACTTCAATCCAACTATCTAGAGCTTTATACAGGTGTAACTATAGTTAGATCGGGCGAGAACGCTTTAATTAGCGGGTCTATTGAAGGTAAAAGCTTTGCGGTCACAACCAAAGAAGAGAATATTATTTTATGAGAGAGGGGATTACAAAAGTAGATTTGAATTTCACAAATGCTGGAGGAGGTCACACGGCATCTGTAACTTCTGTGGCTAATCCAAAATCTATAGAGAGTGGAGAAAACCTAGGAATTGTTGTGGGAGAGTTGGGAGAATCAAACAATTTCTCAAATTCTAAAATTACTGATATGTTAGGCAATTTTATCTGCACTTCAAAAACAGTGTCTGCCAATGCTACTAGAAAAGTTGTAACCAGAAGGTATGTAGACCGCACGTCCTTGATTTTAGAATCTTATATAATTTTAGTTAGAGGAGTTAATGCTGGGCCTGATGGAGGAAATCAATTTGAAGGGCCTGTGTCTTATTTTACAGAGGTAAAGGGCTCACCTTTAAAATCTTTTAGGTCTCAAGGACCAGTAGTAGATAGTTCTGTAATCTATCTTGGAAGAATTTATAATGTAGAATCTGCGGCAAACTTTGAAGGCGTAAAGATGAGTTTAGTTTATAATAACGGAGAGTTAAAAGAAAACCTATGTTTAAATTCGGAATTCATAAGCGACAGCTACAAAAATGCTCCTGATTTATCTCAATATGATTTAAAATTTGGATACACACTATCTGATTTCAAGTCGGCTTTGGAAAGGGCTAATATAAGAATAAATGGTTTGCCTTCGGATGATAAAATCTTATTTGAAATAAGCGGAACCTTGTCTAGCGTGATAAGTAGCGTAGCAGGAAGTTTGGGGTATTTTTGGTATGTTAATCCTAAAACTGGGACTGTTGAATTTGTTAATTCTGATATCGCAAGCCAATTGCCAATCGATAGTTATGTAAATACTACCGACTCTAATATTTTAAATGCTTCTTATACAGAAAGCACTGTCTTCAATAAGATTGTTAATACCTACTCTGGATCGACAGAAAAAGATTCAAATAACCCAAAGGATGACGATAGACCTAGGCCAATATTCTTTAAAAGATGTAGGTGGGAAAAATATGGAGTTTTAGAAAAGGCATCTATTAATGTTTTGGGATCTTACTTTAGTTTATTTGAGCAAGAAGAAAATAATGATATTTTTGATAAATTCACTTACTTTTGCACTGCTATAGCTAAAAATGCGGAGCTGAAGGCAGAACTTTGGGATTCCCCTAACGCAGAACCAAATGAAAAAAATTCAGCATTTGATTTGTCAAAATTATATCCATATGAACCTTTATTTAACGCAGATAACACATTACCATTTTGGGATTTTGTAAAGACTGATAATTCAACAAAATCTATATTCAAATTGAATGACGTAGGGCAACCCACTGGAGAGGCTATTAAGGCTGCTAGAAAAACCAGACTTAAAGGAATGAATAGAATAACAAATAAATTTAAATATTTGAATCTTACATACAAAGACATAATTTCCAATAAAAAAATGCCTAGACCACACACAACTGAATTGTATGGGTTTTTAAAGTTATATTTCCAAATTGCTGGAGGAGTCTATATCTCAAATGGCTACTCTGATTATAAATCAGAGCGCATGGAATTTTCGAACAGCAATATGATTGCTATTGTCGGGCCAGTAAAAGGCGACAAATTGATCGCAGAAATTCCAGAACTATCTACAGTTAGTAGTTTCCTTGAGAACTTGGATGTCCCTATAAAAGATGTGACAGTTAAAAAGTTGGCACTCAAAACTCAAGCAGAAGGAGAAGGTGGACGGAAGACTTTTGAAATTGGGAGGCCAGTAGAGACTTTACATGATAATTTTTTTATTGCTATTAGGTCGCTACCTAAACTAGAACGAGATATTCCTTTAAATAATCAGAAAATAGTTCAGAACGGTGCTAAAGTTGATTTTACTCCGTTAGAAAAGTATTATGAGATTTTAGATAGGCCAAAAGAGTTATTTATAGGTGGCCCTAGCTTTCCAGATAATATTCTTGATAATACTCTAGTTGAGGGAATCAAAAATTTAATAAAACAGTCGACGGATAACTTTATAAAAGCCGTTTCTACAAAGAAGAGTTTACGCTTGTCTTATAAAAGAAGCAAAACAAGAGTTAATAAAACTAACGAAGATGGAGAAGAGCAAGAAGATGACCAGATCGCAGGTGCCTCCGAAAGGGACCAGAAAATAGCTGATCTTTTTGACAGATACGACTTGAAATATAATTCTATTGAAAGCCCTTCTTATAATGCACTTAATAAATTAAGTTTATCAAGTGCTTCTGGATCTACAGCCGAAATGAAAGTTTTACAACAAATGAGGGGGAAATATCGCGATAGATACGATAAGCCTCAGAGTTCTAGTAGAACTTTTTACGGATTACATATCCCAGAGTTTTCTCCCACGATGAACTCCGTATCTATTTCCGTTGGGAATGATGGGATTACCACAACCGTAAGCGAATCTACAATTAAGCTCATCCCACCAGAGCAAAGCTTCATGATAACAGAGGGGATGGAGGCCTTAACGCCGAAGTCGATGCTTCCGAAAGCCTTCAACGCTAGACAGAGAAATACTTTGGGCCTATGAGTTTTTGCAAATTGCGATCAATTTTCTGCACTCTTTGGCTGGAATGTCGTCATAAGATTTCCAACTTTTAATTTCCTTCGACATTTCTTTCTCTTTCTCTTTGTCAGGGAACTCTCCAGAAACGGCGGGGCGGTAAGACTCCTTCGCCCAAAAGGTTCTTAGAAGCGTTTTAAACTCCTCAAAGGAGTTTATCCCACGATTCTCGCCCAAGGCCTTCTGGAGCGATCCTGAAGGCGTTAATGGGAACATCACAGCATCGCTAGATGCATCATACTCCACCGTATTGGAGTTATCAGCCCCTTTTGACTTATCAATCTCATCTGCTCCCACAATATGGACGTTTAAGAAATTGCGGACACAACGAACAAAGGCCCTATTACAAGCAATAGTTTCTAAAAATTTAGCGCAAAAAGCGTCAGTATTGTCTAGAGAAGCATTCGCTACGTCTTCGTATACTGTGTCCGCTTCATTGCTCTCATAGTTTTCACTCCAAATGATTCTACAAGTTGCTTTGACATACCCGCTTGCTACATTTTCTGTAGCAAATGACACAGATTTAAAACCCCTCAGTTTAGCTAGCTCTTTGATGCCGCCCAGCATGATCAAAAGTTGATTGTCTTTCAACCCTTCAACCGAATTTGGGACAGGTTTTTTTCTTGCTTCGAACCAACCCTTGTTCGGATAAAGAAAATTGTCTTTGATCATAGACCTCCAGTTTACAGAACCGTCTTCATTGAAATCATAATTGGCATTTGCAAGTAACCCATGCTCATTGCGCTTGTAAATATCTGGTCCGTAAATTTTATTCTTGCTCATCGGGATTAATGTAAACGTTAAGGAACTCCAAGTCAACATAAAAGTGATCTAAATTTTTTCTTTCGTTCAAATCAAAGTAACTTTTGTAAAGTTTGTCTCCACAAACAATCTGTTTATTGCTCTTAATTTTAATTTTATTAAAATCATCAATATTAATCTTCTTTTTACTATTTTCTATTGACTCCTTAATGTCAAGGTGACTGATTAAGTTGTCAAAATTTTTAGTCCTTTCTTCGGAGAGATTTTCTGAGGAAGTGCATACTAAAACATGCGGTATCCCTTCTTTTTTTATGAGTTTGCAGAAATCTTGATCAAAAGAATCTGCTTTATAAATGATTTTTTTAATTCTGTTTGACTTAATTATATTTTCACCAATAGGCTTTGAGAGAGTGACTTCTACTATATTTCTTTTTAAGATTTCTAATAACACGTTCTCGTTATGAGCATAGTCCATCCTTACATCTATATTCTCAGCTTTTATGGTGGTGTTTTTGATTGGAATAATCTCAAAGAAATTACTTTTATAATGTTCTCCAATATAAATGGTTTCATGGTTTATTTTTTCATCTATATTTAAGACATCAAGAACTGCCTGTGCAATCTTTTCAGGATTAATAAAATTAATTGTTTTAGGATTCTCATTTAATGAGAAAGAGGGTTTATTCCCTCTTCTGTCAGATTCAATTGTTATAGCTTTTGCATTCTCATTCCATAGCGGAGAGCATGTGCTAGCATAAGTGTGAGAATAAATTCCTACAACAGGCTTGTCTAAGGCGGAAGCCATATGAACAGGGACGCTGTCAATACCTACATGAGCTAAAGAATTTTCAATAAGATAAGCAGATTGCTTGAGAGTTTCGGTAGGCATATGTGCGTCTACTCCCTTAATAGTTTCTTCTCCTTTCGCTCCAATTTGTATTACTTTTATATCTTTTAGATATGGCTTGAGAAGTTCAATAACTTCGGGCCACATATCATATTCTTTTGATTGGACTTTCTTATCATTATGTATTGTGATATACTTGTCATACAATATGGGGAAATAGTGAGGCCTTAAGACTGGCTTGCCTATTTTAACTCCACATGACTTAGCGTATTCTTCTGCTAGATGGCTCATCTTAATTCAAATTGCGTTTTATCTTTCCCGTTATGCAGATAATTTAAACATTTTTGTGTTCCGATGTTTGGCAGAAAAGCCATATCAAAGTATCCTTGATGAGAGCCTCTCCCCTCAAGCATTAAGAGATTTTGTAAATTGTCTTGATATGGTAAAATCTTATGAACACTAGGATTATCTTCGATCATTTGATAAAACTCAGGCTTTGTAAATACATAGATGTTTTTCTCTGGATAAAGCTCTTTTAAGTTTCCCATTAAAGAGTTTAATATAAGTATATCTCCCGCTGATTCTGGAAGGACGACCGCTATCCTGTTTTCCATCCCTTCGTCTCCCAAGATACTCTCAAAACTCAAGGTATTCGAAGGCTTCTTGGTCTCTTCTTCTTTTGGTTCTGGTTTTTTTAAACTAAATAGAATTTCTTTTAATTTATTTATAATTACTGGAACTGAAAATTCCTCCTTCACATACTCCATCCCTTTTTCTGCTAACGTCAATTTATCAATATCAGTCATATGATAAGCTAATTTTAATTTATCAGCAATATCTATCGGGCATGTAGAAGCTTTGATGAACTGAGTACTTGGCTCCCTATATTCATTCCATTTTAAGGGGATGCCTCCTTGATGTTCGTAACAGGAGTCTGTCCCACAAGAATAGTCTGTAACTAAAGTTACTAGTCCTGCAGCCTTAGCTTCTTGAATTGGCAATTCTTGTCCTCCGCTAGTAAAGGGATGACAATAAACGTCCATGCAATTATAAAGTTCATTTAATTGATTTTCATCAATTCCTTTGGCGCTACTTTTTGTTTTAAATGTTTTTTCTTTTTTGCAGTTCGGGCAATTTTTATCCTCACCTTGATATGGAGCCACATGATAATGTCCACAAGCGTGACACACATATGTTGAGAGAACATCATCTTGGTCAATATCTAATTCTTTTAGATATTTGGGTATATCCCATCCATGATTTTTTTCTCCCCAATCTGTATGCAAAAGTAACTTGGGCTTTATTTGAGGGTTTTCTTCTTTGAAAATCTTAAATCCTTTTAGTAAATTTGGGACAGATTTTCTTAATTGGTTCTTAAATACAAACCCTATCACATAATTTAAATCCAAGCCAAACCTTTTTCTAATTTCACATCTATAGGCTAGGGGTTCAAAATGAGTATAATCAACAGCTCCGTGAAGGGTATCTACATTTTTATGACCCAGCTTTTTCATCTGCTCTTCTGCAAAAGAAGCCCACACTAACATTTTGTCACAGAGAGGTTCCATTTGCAAAGCTTGGTCCAAAATAGGCAAACTATCTAATGTTGTCCAAAGGACTTTATTGATTTTATTCCACCAAGGTTTTTTGTGATATTCGGAAAATGCCCAAATATCTTCAATGCCAAGATAAACATCTGGCTTGCACTTGTCAACAATCTCGTCGATAGTGTAATATCCATATTGAGACATTCTTTCTTTTTGGCTATCCCCTTGAATACCTTGCAATACAAGTGGATCAGTAGGGTGAGTCCCGTAAGATTCCCAAGGGGTCAATAAGTCAGCCCCAAATTTAGCTCCATTTCCAGCTTCAATAACTTCAATTTGCGGATCGGAATGCAATGCTAAAAGAATATTCTTTGCATTTTTCCCAAATCCCGTGACAAGCCTACTATGATTAGAGTGGACTAGAACCCTGAGTTTTTTAAAATGGGACTCCATAGTCTTCGTCTTCGACTTCTTCTTGCTTTGGAGCTTCTTGCTTCGGTTTTTGCTCTTGATAAGACGCTTTATACGAATCGACCACAACAAAAGAATTTAAAATGTATTTTTTCATTAGTTCTGCTAGGACTTCCGTTTCTCCAGCTTCAAGTGGAAGTTTGAATACTTGAGATGAATTTCGGGTAACGGAAAAGCCAAAGGCAGGTGTTTCGATCCATTCTTCTCCATTTTTGTTCATAATTTTCCTTTTCTTGTCCCAAGGGGTAAATTTAATAATGGTGGTGTCCTTATCGCGCCTATGAAATGCCACAAAAGGAATTCTTGTTTTCAGCGAGGACAGAACTTCTCCAGCTTCTGAGGGAGTCAGTTTGATGGTCCCAGATCTTTCTGGATTTTTAGCGTTCTCTTTAAAAGAACCGCTTTTAGTTTGGTCGTTCCAGCTGTGTTGCTGAATCATAGAGACATACATAACAGCATTTCCTTTCTTATCTTTGGTGATGTCGAAACTGAAC
>TARA_R110000765_G_scaffold331021_1_pt1 | contig 15215 bp, 15 predicted proteins | sample TARA_R110000765 | Tara Oceans TARA_R110000765 (sample SAMEA4398168) | marine metagenome | biome: Polar Biome; feature: [MES] marine water layer (ENVO:01000295) within the mesopelagic zone...; material: water (ENVO:00002006), including particulate matter (ENVO:01000060) such... | reverse complement strand
CCATAACTTTTCATACTCTGCATCGTATCCTTCCGTGCCAGCTTCGTGGGCTCCCGTATTGTAACTAATATCTTTCGTAATCGCGCCGTTAGTCGATTCAATTACGCTTCCCCTGTCCAGCATTCCTGTGTTTCCATAGGTTTCTCTATCTCTAATATTCGCTGCCATAGGTGCTGCCTTCATCTCACTTGTCTTACTCATCTGCGCGATACCAGCACCAGCTATCGCCACCCCAGCTATCTTACCGATATTCTGCTGAAGAAAGGCTCCCATACCTCCCATTTTACCTCCCAGACCTCCCAGACGACTACCACCACCTCTTGATGCGTTCGCTGTTTTATTACCCGCATCCGTAACTGCCTTGACAACTTTCTCAGTCCTTGAGTTGTCCCTTTTATCCTTTATCATGGCGGGACCAATAAAGGCGGCAATCATACCCCCTCCCATAATAAATGGAGCTACGGGACCTAACTTCTCAATCCAACCTGCCATTGCCTGAAGGACAGGAACAACCAACATCTTCAGGCTGCGCAGGGTTTCATCGAAAGATGCCATAGTATCATTTTGCTTACGTAGCTCTACATCCTGAGCAACCATCCCTTGAACGGCGTCCTCAAGAGACCCGCCGTGTTCATTCATCATCTTATCAGCAAGGTTGAACTGTTCGGTAGTAATACCATATTGCTTCTCCATCGCTTCTAGAATGAAGGGTGTAGATACATCATTACCTGCTTGTTGGCGCAGCTCAACAATACGTCTGGAAATCTGCTCCATTCCAGCAGCCATACCTTCATCCCCACCTTGTGTCATTTGTGTGGGGTCTACCCCAAGCATCATACTTCGAATCATGCCTTGCGACCCTGTAGTATAGTCACTCACCATCTTCGTAGAAGCATCAGCGAACTCTTGTCCTAGAGTACCTATCATGCGGGCGGACACAACTTGCATGGCTTTAGCGGCGTCAGGACCAAAAGCTACAGTAGCTTTAAGCAAAGATGCTTTCATCCCGTTCATAGCAGCTACCATTTTATCAGAGCTGATACCGTAAGTCTTACCTGTACTATACAAAGTATCAGCTAAACCCACAGATTTCTCTTCTCCTAAACCAAGAGCTTGTGTATTGGTAACAATATTCTGAGCGAAGACACCTGTGGCTAAACCAAGGGATTTAGTGCCCCCGAGGAATCTTAAAGTAGCTTCACTCATTTGACCCATACCCATACCGGCTGCCTCTTTAAATACAGCAATACTATCAGAAAGTCCTATACCTTGGTCTTTAAAACTGCGGTTAAACTTTTCCATGCCCGCATTACCCATTTGACTGGTAGTAACTAAGGTTTTGGTTAGGTCTGTATTCGCTTGGGCTAACCCTCCAAAGACTTTTTGAACGGAAAATAGGCTTGTAGTCCATGCGGCAATACCTGTAATCAGCTTATTGTTAATGCCTGTTAACCCTTTAGTGGCATTCTTAGCCTCCTTAGCATCTTTCTTCTTATCATCTGATTCAGCAGCCTGACTTTCAAGTCCAAGCGCGACCCGTTCTAGCAAATCAGCTAGACGGGCATCTTGGGCGGCGCGTTTGTTTTTAGCCATTATTCAATATCTTTGCCAAGGTAGGTAGCAATGTCTATAGTATGTAGGCTTCTTATCTTACGTAGGTCATATGTGCGTACGTACTTCTCCCTTTCTGGGAACGATACATCATCCATCCCCTCGACATCCTGTAGAGATACAGTTGGATGTGGACCAAACTCCTTAACTAATGCTCTGCGGTCCTCTTCTGAGAACGCCTTCAGATTTACACCCATGTAATATCTTCTGGATGGTCTAGACTTTCGTTTACCGTTAGACTTCCAAGCTCCTCCATCCAACAATAAAATAAATGCTGGTGATGTGCTAGCACCTGTGCTCCTGTAATAAAAGGTGTAAACACAGCCTACAACAGCCTTTACACGAGAGGTAGTCCCTAAGTGTACCGCTCCTTCTTCCCTTCCTGGTAAATCTTTTGGTAATATTCGGTTCGTTTTAGAATCAATCATGACTATATTATATTTATATAATAGAAAACAACGTGGATACAAATACAGAAATATTAGAGTTCTTAGACCAAGTAGAGTATTGTCTCTCTCTTAGGTTTAAAGAAAAATGGAGACATAGATTTTCATCTCACTTTATCTCAATATTCCAGGATAAAATCTTAGTATCGATGAAGAACCAGAAGCCTGTAAAGATGTCTTCATTAATATCTACCTATACTAAAAAATATAAGTATAACGAAGACGTCGTCCGGGACTTTCTCCAGGCTATTGACATAGGTACCTATTACCCTATAGTTTATGATGACTCTTTCTCTAAACGAAGAAAAGCCCGATTAGCCGAAGAGAAGCAGCGCTTCAAGGAAGAAAACCCAGGTCAGCGACGCCCATGTGGTCCAGGGAATAAGTCCCAGATAGGACCAGACTACTAGGCTTTCCACTTCTTTCTAGGTTTACGGTTCTTGATAGCCTCTTCCAGCATAGGAACTGTCCCACCAAACTTAGGACACAATTCCTTGTATCCACACCAGTCACAGAACTGATTCAAAGTAGGAGGGAACTCATGCTTTTTTCGCTTACGAATCTCCCATACCTTGCGCGTAAGCTTTTTCATGTGTAGACCCACATGGTTACCCGTATACTTCACTGATACTAGTTTGTCCAGGTGAGGGTAGTAATGTGCTAAAGTAATATCTTCAATAGGGATTTTGTACATTTGAGATATTGCATAAGCGTAAATTATCATCTGATGGTCATTGAACAAGTCCTTCTTTGTAGCAGGGCGCTTTGAAGTCTTATAATCAATTACTAGGTATTTACCTGTTTTGCCTTTTACAACACGGTCAATAATTCCGTTCACGGCATAGTCATCTATTACGTCGACGCTAAACACTTGCTCTGTAGAGACATGCTCCGTTAGGGTGTTATTGAAGCGCAAAAAGTTTTCAAGGCACTTAATTATTTTTTCGTCGGAATAACCTTTAAAGTGATATTTAGGTCGCAAATCGGTTGCAATCTCCTTTAATGATTCTAATGACGAACACATTACGCCATCCTCAAAAATCTTGTGAATATATGACCCGAATTGAAGGGCGTCCTTCGACGTGTTTTGGTTGTACTCGTCCTTCAGGTAAAACACGTACTTGTACATGTACTTCGCCTTGCATTCGTCGTAGACCTTTATCTTAGATGGTGATACTTTATTTATAAACATGAAAATTCCTCCTAATATTATAGTCGACTACCTCGTAGAAAAGTTCCCGGATAATCGCCGTAGTAACCAAGAATTCGTCGTAAACTCCATATTTTCCGAGGACTATAAGTTCCACATGTCTATTAACCTAGACACGGGATTGTGGCAGGATTTCAAATCAGGTGAAAACGGTAACTTTGAGCAGCTAGTATCCCATGTAGAGGGAATACCTTTTCAGTCTGCAAGGAATTGGATAAGAAAAAAGATGTTAGCTGACCCAACAAGTTTGTTTGAGGTTTCTAGTATTGCGGTTAGAAATAAAGCTATCGGCGGGAAAAACGTTTCTTCTGAATTTGATGCGTTTAAAATTTTTAACTCCAAAAAAGAATACAATAGTAAATCAATTATTCGTAGACTTGCCGCGCGCTTTGTTCACAATAGAAAATTATTGGGTAAATTTTTGTTTTGTACAACGGGGAAGTACTGGGGTAGACTTATTATCCCTTACGTGAAGAATGGTGTACCTTATTATTTTCAGGCGCGTAGCTTAAATGGAGCGACCCCTAAGTATCTCAACCCTAGTCGGGAGACTCATAACATTAAGTCCTCAGATGTTTTGTATCCATTTGATAAAAATAAGGAATATGTCTTTGTCACTGAGGGACCCATAGACGCCATCACACTGCAGACGAATGGTATTAACGCTACGTGCACCCAAGGGAGTAATATGTCCCTTACACAGGCTCGTGAGCTTCGTGGGAGGAAGGTAATCCTATCCTTCGACAATGACGACCCAGGAAGAGCAGGAATGGCTAAAGCGAAGAGAACTTTGCTCGCCTGTCAAGAGAATCGTATTTATTGTTGCACTCCTCCCGAGAAGTATAAAGATTGGAATGAGTTTCACATGAACGTGAAACCTGAGGAATTCGACCAACATGTCGTCGAATCCATCTTCAAACTAGACTTTGACTTCCTTATTACTGAATCACTAAGTTCATAGGGGGACTTACGAAGGTTTCCCCGAGAACAGTGTATTTCACTCTTAGTTCGTAATTGCCTGCTGTTACTGCGACCTTTGTGGTATCGAAGAAGTACAGAATAGTGTCATCACTAAGAACCTCAACGTCTACTGTGGTAAAACTGTCTACTGCGGTGCCTGTAATATGTGTTACAGCAGCCCCTCTTAAATCATCGTTAATCTTGACAATGGAGGCAGAAGCGCTTCCTATCAAAGCACCTTGCAATAAGTTCTCGACATCCCCTGTCATATTCGGGGAGTCATAGGAGAAGTCAGTTTTCACGACCAAGTTAGCTTGGGTTCCCAATTGCACGTACTTCTGTTGAAGTTTCGTGCTAGGAGTAACGGTTATCTTCTCAGTAACAGCAAATGTACCATCTGAGTGGAGCTGGAATTGATTTATGTACGTCCGCGCGGTTGAGCCTACCGAGTCTACGATAGTCCATATGTCCATGAACTTACCACTTCCGCTGGCACCGTTACCTGATACGTTACCAAGGGCGGTATCATAGTCGGCATAAAAGGCGCCTGGGGTAAGAACAGTGGCAAAGTGACCCGTCCCAAGTTTGTGGATTCCACTGGAGTCATTTACACCTCCTCCGTAGTTACTTTCGTTAAACTTCGCGTTTGTAGGGTCTACGACCAATACGCTATCGGAACCAACATTCCTATACTCAAAAAGAGAAGGGGCGGTTGCACTTACTAGCCCGTATTGGGAACTTCCCGGGGTTAAATCAAGAAAACCGTCCGCGTCTCCGTTAGTTGTATTCGGGAAAATATGGACTGAGCAAACTTGGTAAGGGTCTGCGTATGCGCCATCCTTAATTAGATAAAAATCTAAGAGGAGCTTGCTGGATTCGCTAGGTCTTTGATGCCTGCGAAGAACTTCAATATTGTTTATAGATGCCATTCTACTTTATTTAGCACTCTTGTGCTTCTGTAATTCTTCATTTTCTCGGTCAACTTCTTCTCGGTACAAATCTAGGTATTCTGTACGCTCTACACCCGTCATACAATTGATATCATATAGCGAAAAACCTACTCGGTGTACGAGAATATAACTTTCGTATGCTAGATGCTCCGCACGGGCGACTAGCTCGGAGAAAAAAAATGTTCGTTAAGTGGAATCGCTCCGGTTTGGGGAGAGCCACACTCTATACAATCGAAGGTGACCTCTTGGTCTAATCCATAATCGTCATTTATCAGGGTATCTCTAATCGTCGCAACGTCCCTAGCGGTAGTAGCTTCAATGAATTGCTTGATAATAATCTTGTCTTTGTACCCTCCTACTGATTGTACAAAGCGCCATAGGTTCTGGGTTAACACTTCGCCAGTAGCCATGTAATCTTCATCTTTAGAACGGGGGCTTACTGCCATAACCTCTTTTTGGGAGTCAGGAAGCATGAAAGAAAAAGGTTCTTCATAATCGTCACCCACAAAATTGACTGGGATTTGGTCGATTTCCACGCGCATGCGGTTTTCCGTCTTACAGTTGTTACATGAGAATACTACTGGGTAATCATTACCGTAAGAAATTTCCCTTAGTTTGAATAAAATATAGTTTTTATCAGGTACAGTAAGTGCGTCATAGGCAATACCTTTTACACACGCCTCAAAAATCTTAGCGATGACCTCTCTTCCTTGAGATACCTTTGAGATACTTCTCAAGCGCTTTTCTTCTTTGAAAGAGAAAGGGCGAATGTGTACATCTCCTTCGAGATTTGTGTATGCTTGACCCCTAGAAGGGAGACTAACCGGTACCCAAGCCATCTTCTCATTGACGGAACTAAGTAGGTCTCTTAGAATATCAGGAACCTTACCGTCCGCCAAGCCATGTGAAGTGGCTTTAGGAGCTTTGGGAGCGGTGACAGGAGATTCGTCGTTCGCAGGGGCGCCGTCTTCAGCGCCTGCGCTTTCTTGGAACTCTCGAGCCATATCAATGATTGTTTTGTTTTCGTCGGACATTTAACTATAATAGTAATATGGTTAAGATAATTGTAGGAAATATTCATTCAATATTAAAAACTGATAATCAGGAGCTTAAAAACATACTTCAAAAAAAGTATACGTATAAGATTCCTGGCTACCAATACACTAAACAATCTAGACGAGGTTGGAATGGTGAAAAATCATTCTTCTCTTCTAAGAGTGGGAAGTTCCTAACCGGGCTTTTATATAGTATAGAAGCGGATTTACTGTACGGTGAGGTACCCTATGAGGTAGAAGACTTACGTAAACCACTACATCTAGGGGATACTACTCTTAAAACCCTAACCCTAAGACCTTACCAAGAAGATATAGTACAGAGAGCTTTAAAAGAAAAGAGATGTATTATCAAATCACCAACAGGCTCTGGGAAGACAGTTATTCTAGCTGCTATCTTAAAGGCGTTGGAAGGGAAGAGGGGTCTAGTATTCTTCACTAAAAAGCAGTTATTGTACCAAACCTACAAGTTTCTAACGGAACACGGCTTTGATGTGGGCGTTGCTTTTGGGGACGGAGTAGATTTAAAACCGCTAACGCTGTGCACTGTCCAGTCCATCGACAAGGTAATTGACTCGCATCTGGACACCTCGGACTTCATTATTTTTGATGAAGTACATGAGTTTTCTAAAGGGAAGGTGAGTACAAAAGTGGTTAAGTCCTTTAAAAATGCATACGTACGCATAGGAATGACAGCTACTGTACCCTCCGACAAGATAGCAAAGTTGAATATTATAGGGGGTTTAGGTAAAGTGATTGAGGAAGTGGATGCTGAAGAGTTAATTAAGGATGGGTTCCTGACTGAACCTATTATCAATATTATTGATTTAGAAGACGAAGGGACTGTGGAAGATACCGAGTGCACTTACTTTGAAATCTATGAGAAGTATATTGTTGAGTACGAAAAGCGAAACGGTATTATTTGTGATTTAGTAAAAAAAATAAAACTGTCCGAAACTGGTCGGAAAATACTAATTATTGTTAAAAACCTCGCGCACGCGGAGATACTGCACAATATGATACCTGATTCCTTGAAACTTGAGGGGAAGGACTCTCTTGCTGAGAGGGATAAAGAATTGAAGAAGTTTACGTCTGAAGGTAATCAAGTCATTATAGGCACCAATATTTTTCAGACCGGGATAGACATTCCCGAGATTACCCACCTTATCAACGCTAGGGGTCTCAAAAGTGAGATAGCTACGTTACAAGCACTCGGTAGGGCGTTAAGAATACACGAATCAAAGAATCAAGTTTACATCTATGACTTCTATGATAAGGTGCCTTACCTACATAAGCACGCCAAGTTACGCATACGCGCGTACAAGAGCCTAAAATTTAAAATACAAATCGATGAAACATATAAAAGACGTAAAAAGGGAACTTAACCAAATTCAAGATAACGATATCTCTGCTATGAGAACAGCTATTTCCCGCTTTGAGGAGTGGATGAAAGAAGGGCATGTTGACGAGACCAAAGTTAAAGAGCTCGACAGTATGATTGCCGAGCTCCTTATTATGCGAACGAAGTTTAGTAATAACTTACTTCAATGGTCTAAGCAGGGCTTCCTTCTGGACCAGTAGGCTCTTCCTCATCTTCGAAGGAGTCGTCAGACTCTAACTCAGCGCCACTCAAATCAATATCACCTAGCATATTTTCTAAGTCAGAAACTAGCTCTTTGATATCGGTTTCATTTTCTGGCTTTTCTTCTTCAGGAGCATACTCTGCTTTGTCGAATGCGTCGTTTTCCATGGACGGCTCACCTATGTCCTCTTTTACGACCTTTTTGCCTTTCTTCTTCTTTTTCTTCTTTTTGTCGTCTTTTTCCTCGTCTTTGGCATTCTCTACGCTTTCTTCGTCGCCTTCTTCACCTTCTTCATCTGCGCCTAGCTTCTTACCTTTCTTAGGTTCGGCACCACCAACGATGTTATTTTTATCGCCGGGTCCATCAGGGTTGTCAGCTTTTTCTTCGATTTTCTTACCTTTCTTCTTCTTTTTCTCGGCGCCAGCGGAGCCAGTGACTTCTTCTTCTTCGCCGTCTTCTTCGCCGTCTTCGCCAGGCTCAGTTCCTTCGGTGTCATCGCCTTTGGCTTTGTCGACCTTTACCTTCTTCTTCTTCTTTTTAGGCTTCTTCTCTAAGTCCTTAAGGTCCATGTCTTCCTCTTCATCACCTGCGTATTGCTCTTGAATATCAGCTGTTAACGCATCAATACCGAAGTCTTCCTTTTTAGTGATAATGTTAACACCTGCTCTCTCAAAACTCTCTTGTAAGAAAGCGGCAACATCTAGGACCTCAACACCACCCTTTTTCTTCATGAGATTACCGAACTCTACGCACACGTCGTGAAGAACGCCTTCGCCAGCGCTCTCTGCAAGAATGGTCATTACCTGGCTGTAGACCTCGGAGAGACCTTTAAAGGAAGGAATGAACTTCAGATTCTGCATATTAATACCGTACTTCTCGTTCAGGGTGTTTAGGACGGTTTGTTTGAAAGGCTTCTTAGTTTCAAAGATTTTAGCCACGTATTCGCGGATATCTTTCTGTGAAATAGTCCCTGGGTTAGTTACTTCGTAAACTGAGTTAAGAACCTCGTAAACGTCGCTCTTACTCGCTAAAGCAAAGTAAGGAACCTGCTTAACACATTCCTTAATATTTTTCACGATAGTAGGGTCTGTAGCATAAATGCAAGAGGCTAGAGCAGTAATGGCTTCATTACCTACCCACATACGGGAGAATCCTTCTTTAGACTCAAGAAGCTCCTTACGGACCAACTCTTTCTCACAAATCATCTCGTAGAGACTCTTCTTACTGTTCCCCGGAACAACAATAAAAGCCTTACTTAAATCATCATAAGAAAGCTTAGGTAGGTCGTAAGCTTCGCTTACCAAGTAAGATAGGCGCATACCCTCCATTAGAGTATTGTGCTCCTTCAAGGTCTCCTTATTCTCCGTAATAAACTTATCAAGCATAGGAGTAACCTCTGAAAGCTTCTTAAACTCAGGGGTATCAACAATGTTATAAGCGGCACTAAAGCGCGCGGCTTTCTTACTTAGCTTAGCACGCGTTTCCTTAATGCGATGACGCGAAGTTAAAGACTCCAAGATATCCTCGAAGGTATTTTCCGCGCGGTCAAATCGGTTTTCCGATAGATTGGAAACAAATTCTGTTACGCTATCAGACACTGTCTGGTCAATACGCTCGTCATCAGTAACTGACTTTAAGCTTTCGACTACAAAGTTCGAAAGGGTCATTTTACCATCGGAGGTACCATACTCACATGTGATGAAGCTATTCTTCTCAGATAAGAAGGTTACTTTGTTATCTGAATCATTAATTTCAAAAATAGTTAAATTTTCGCGTAACGAGCGGCTTAAATAGTCGGCTGCTTCGCTAATACGAACAAAAGATTTGTCGCGTGAGTTAAAGAGATTATCAAATTTCATTTTATTGTCCTGGTTTATATACAAAAATACAAAGTGCTTTTTCCGAAAAATCGTAAATTATTACTTTGGTTCCGGCGGAGGTGCACCGCCTAAGCCTCCGGGACCGCCACCCATATCTGGACCGCCATCTCCTCCGCCTGGTAACGGTTGCCCGTCTGGACCCATTTCAGGAGGTTGTCCTGCTTCGCCCATTTGTTGTTCTTCTTGCTCCTCGTCCATAGCATCTGTAATTTCTTTAATTTCACCTTCCGTTAACTGGAAGTAAGTTCTATACAAATACTCTTTAGGGAACAGACCCAAGCCCTGAACAGCTTGTACAACACGGGTCTTTTGCTCATCAATCTCCAAACGACGTTTTTCTGTAATGTCGGAAGGAGGTGCAAGCTTGAGTTTAAAGTCTGTCACCATAGAAGGAGGGAAACCCTTCAACTGTAGGTGACGGCGATATAAAGTGGTTAAACCAATTTCAATATCGCGTTGGATACGCATTACAGCCTTTGCGAACTTAGCATCCAATTGTGATAGGTTAGCCTTGCGTTCGGGGGAACTGTCTTTCTCTACGATGAAATCTTTAGGAACCTTCATAGCAGCGAGCACTTTATCACGGAAATACTTAACATCGTCTACTTCGCCGAGGTTCTGACCTCCTTGAAGAGTTTCAATTTTAGTTCCTTGACCGTTCTTTTGAGGTACAAAGAAGTCTTCATCTGCGGCTAGAGGGTTGTAACGCTCATCGATACCACCTTCATTTTGGTTATAGAATTTTTCTTTCTTGAACTTAGCCTTCAAACGCTCCATAAACATCTCAACCTTGGTAGCAGGTAGGTTACCTGTCTCAACGTAGAAGATTCGGCGTTCCGGGGCTCTCACTAAGCGGTAGATAAGCATAGCATCTTCCATCAAACGGAGAGATTTCCACGCGCGTACGCCCGGAGCAAGGATTGATTTGCCGTAAGGGTAGAAGTGAGGGTCCGAATTAAAGTTACGGAAGTGCACAATCTGGTCTTTATCCAGCTTTATTAGGTGCTTATTATCGGCTCCAGGTGCATACTGAGGCTGAGACTCCTGTGCTTTAGGTACCTCTTGCATAAACTCCCTAAGGTAACCATATTTGTCCTCAACGCGGAATAGGTAGTTAGGATTAAGGATTTTCAGGCGCTGAATACCCGCTTCAGGATTATTCAAGTCCACGATGTTCTCCAGGAAGCAATCGCCATATTTAACCACGTTGCGTGTAACGTCCCATAAGAAGCGCTCAATTTTAATAGTTTCGCCGAAAGCCTCGAGAACCTCCTTAATAACCTCTTGTTCAGTATCAATCTTAAGAGTAGTACCTCTAAGGTCTTCTTGGGTAGCGTCATCGGCGTAGATGTCTAGCGCAGCACCAATCTCAGGATACTCATCCATACGCTCATAATCTTGGTACTTGCGCCTACGTTCTTGCTCTACTTGCGGTAGGCGGGGCATTCCCTTGGAAATACCAATTTGACCGTTAGCCTGCGTAAAGACATCAGCATTTTTTATAACATCGCCCGCAAGAGGCTGTTGCTTTGGAGGTCTACCTCTCTTCTGCTTGTGTTCTTTTGAACCAAACCAAGACTTAAAGAACGCAGCAAACTTCCCACTTAGGGGGCGGCTGTCTCCAAAAGTTGTCGAGTTCGGGAAAGAGGACATGTCCTCGTCTAAGCGAGTCTCATTATCCTCGTATAAATCATCTATGTAGTCGTCTTCGTTCATTTTCCTAGTACCCACCGTGTATCTTCGTCGTAGTCATCATTATATGTACTCTTGATAATTATGTTATAATGGTCTTCTTTGTCAACTTCTTCCTCATTTGTGAGAATAGCTATAGGACTTCCCGCCATAACATTATCTATTAAGTAACATCCGAGAGCTAAACTCATGACTAAGTCATCGTTATATCCCGTATCTGCCGCAAGTTTGCCATTTTCGTTAATGATGAAGGTTGCCAGCTCTTTGAAGCTCCTTTCGGAGTTTATATGTATCTTACTCATCTTAAGTTTTTCTTGTAAAGAGTTAAGAACTACTTCCCGAGTCTTCTGGTTAATTTGCATGCCCATCTCACCTTTCTCATCACACCACATGTTTTCGTATTCTTGAACGTCAAACAACTGTTCGATGAGAGCTATGCCTAATCCATTGCGTTCACACATCATGTGAGCAGCATTGTACTTACGACCAAGGTCACACAAAATCTTAGCGAATTTTGAAATAGTAATCTTATTAGAGTAAAACTCTGCAACCTGCTCTCCGTTGTACAAATTAATAACGTGGGCTGCGGAATAATCGAACTCTCGCCCAAAAGAGGAGTCTACGGAGATTGCGTAGGTATGATGTGGTACGGGGTCTTTCCACACTCTTAAAGTGTTATTATGCTGCGATTGGTAGTTATCCGAGCAATTATCTCTGATTCTCTTCAATGTACCCCCGTCAACGAAGGTATCTCCGGTGCCTAGGAACTCGCACTCATACTCCTGCAACCACGCACGTTCGCCGATGGTTGGTCTCATAGTCTCTGCCCATTCATCCGTGTACTCAGGGTGCTCCTCCCACGCAATATCAATAATCTTGAATGCGCTTTCTCCTCGTTGAGCCTGGTCATACATCTCATAGTACAGATTACTCATTCCGTTCACGGTAGAGATGATACATGCCTTACCACCAGTGGAAATCGTAGGGAAGATAGCCATCCAGAACTCTCTCATCTTATCGATAAAGGCAGCTTCATCAACCATTAGGAGAGATACCGACTCACCACGTCCAGCTCCAGCAGGCTGAGACTTAACTCTACTTCCGGTGGATAAACACAACTCGTGTTTGTTGCGTGATTTCTCTTTTGGACGCAACCAAGGTGGTAGGTCATCGTACATATTGACCAAACGTTCAAGAAAAGCACGAGATTCTCTATCTCCGATGGAAACTACCATCACATTTTTGTGTTCGTTGAATATAATATACCATAGGGAGTACGCCGCACATAAAGTTGTGATGCCTGCTTGACGGAATTTCTTAATGAGAGTGAACCTATCTTCGTGAAGTTCATCAATTAATCGTTCCTGAAACCTATACATGTCAAAAGGGATAATTCCCCTCATAGGATGTGAAATTTTAACGTAGTTATTAATGAAATGCTTCGGGTCTTCCGAACATAACTTAATTTCGTTTTTTATTTCTTCTAAGTCCATACTATTATAACAGTAACTATATTTATATATCGATGAAAAAATACGCTTTTATACCAACAAGAGATGAATCTTCCAAAAATAGTCAATTAGAAGACTATTTACAACGCGCAGGCTTTGAAGTTACCTATTTGATGGGTGAAAAAAGCATATTTACTGCTTACCATAAGGCTTGCAAGCCGGTCATGGCTGATGATATTGTGATAATGTGTCATGACGATATCCGTATTTTAACGGAACCTGACGCTTTTAATACCTTTCTCACCATGGCTTTAGACGAAGAGACTACCGGGTTTGTAGGCGTCGCGGGAAGCAAAATTTTAAAACAATCGGGAGTATGGTGGGACGGTCTAGGCAAAGAGAACCACTTCGCGGGCATGGTTATGCATGGAAAGACGCTTGAAGATATGAGAATAACACCTTATGGTAACCCAGGCGCAGTAGTCGTCCTTGACGGTTTATTCCTAGTTGCAAAAGGGAAGACCTTACATACCATTCAACTTACAAAACCTAAGTCATTTAAAGGTAATTGGGACTTCTATGACATTTTTTACACTTTTCAGGCATTTCTAAAGGGTAAAACCAATGTTGTAGCGCCTATTCAAATACTACACGCGTCTAATGGAGAATTGGCTGGGAGAGATTCATGGCATAACAACAGACAGGAGTTCATCTCCATGTTTAGTGACAAGTTGCCGATGACTATACTGCGTAATCGACGCGAATAGTCTTATCCTCGTGCTTCATTAAGATATTTTCTATCTCTGTGAAGCGTTTAGTCTTATCTTTGCTATTATAAATTAAGAAGATAGCGTCCGAGTTTCTTGCCATAAAGTGTAATGACTCCTCTAAAATCTTTGTTCTTTGGTTTAAAGCCCCTGCCTTCGACTTAATCGTGATTGTTTGGGGTAAATCTTCAATTAACTGGCGTAACAGAGATTTAGACTCCATCGTTAGATACTCAAAGAACCCCGGGCATGGATTAACCATAATCGATTTTACATCATCGACTTGGGATATAGCCATAAAAACGTTAAGGTTAACACCTTCGCTAGGCATTCCATAGACTATACTTGGGTCTGTGTACCCAATAGTGCCTATAATGCGGTTAAACGCCTCCTTACGCCTAGGCGCAAGAAATTTCGTGGTTCCTATTGGGAAACGATAGTCTCCTACAATAGATATCACACCGCGTTTAGGAATCCAATCTAGATGCTCTGCTAACATGAAACTACTTTTATATACCCTAATTTCCCTTACTTCTCTGTTTCCAGCTGAGAATTATATTAATCCCGCCAAAATTCGTTATGGCACTATTGTCGCCTACGAAAAGCAAGGTGGCGATATAGCCCTGGTTGATAGTAAGAAAGTCTATGTCAAAATCTCTGAGTACCAGACTATAAAGAAGGAAGGTATCCAACCAGGTACCGCCCGGTATTCACAGTTAATGACTGCATGTACCAAAAAATTTAGAATTGCAGTTACTAAAACCGCAAAACTATATAATTATGCCCTCGTCGTTGAGGAGGGTGGTGTGTCGAAAGAGCATCAAACCATTTCCATCACTGATAAGGTGATACAACAATTGTCCGATAAGGAGATTAAAAAACATGAATTATTATTTTACACATTTTGATGAGCTCTTCAGAGAGTTCCAAGACCTCGGCTTCCCTGAAAGCCACCGTTCCGACGTAAAGGAAACGTGCAAGCTACCAAAATACCCGGTAAGCAACTGTTACGTATCAGATGACCAAGACCAACTCTTTTTTGAGTTCGCGCTCGCGGGATTCTCTAACGAAGACGTTAAAGTAGTAGGGGGTAAAAACTCCTTCACTGTACGCGCAAGCAAGAAGGAACCAATGAAAAGCCCTTGTGTTCTACACCATGGCATTAGTGACCGTGATGTTGATTTCACTATCAACGTCGACGCACAGTTTGATGTCAAGAAGGCTACTGTCGACTTGAAGAACGGTCTTCTAACCATTTCTTTTCCTAAGACGAAGGATTCAAAGTCCGTCGTATTATTCGGATAATTTTTATTCTTTTTTAAAAACTAACCCTATAACAATCATATGGAACGAGACGAACAACTAGTGATGGTAATGAAGGACATTCTTAAGGTACTTGCAAAAGAATACCCGGAGAAGTTTACGGAAGACGGAATGACCCCTATGGGTATTCAAGTGATGGGTATTATGCAACAACTGTTAGGTGGACCGCCGCAAGGCTACACGCCCTCACAGTAAGCTTTATACACCAACAATTTATAAGGGGTCCCTTTGTTGAGGGGGGGCTCCTTTATTTATTGTATTAGGTCGTCTCTCCAAAGAGGATTTGCTTG
>TARA_R110000765_G_scaffold189240_2_pt1 | contig 15227 bp, 32 predicted proteins | sample TARA_R110000765 | Tara Oceans TARA_R110000765 (sample SAMEA4398168) | marine metagenome | biome: Polar Biome; feature: [MES] marine water layer (ENVO:01000295) within the mesopelagic zone...; material: water (ENVO:00002006), including particulate matter (ENVO:01000060) such... | reverse complement strand
AGATATCTTTATTAGAAGAAGCAACTGAAGATTCAATGGGGAAAGAATAATGGCTTATCGAAACGGACAATATGAAGCGCACGGCTATGACCTGTGGCAGACGCCACCAGATATCACGGAGGAACTCACGGCTGAGTTCGGTGAAATGTTTGACCCGTGCCCCGCTGACTATGACGGTTCTTTCGATGGTCTGAGCATACCCTGGAAGGCAGTCAATTTCGTGAACCCGCCATACGGTGACATGAAAGCGTGGGTCAAGAAGTGTCACGATGAGTGGCTTCTTGGCAAGACAGTAATACTGTTGATACCACCTAGAACCTGCTCAACTTATTTTCACCAGTGGATTTATCAGAAGGCTGAATTGAGATTCATCAAAGGGAGAGTCAAGTTCATTGACGGAAGGAACCCTGAAGCGAAGCCATCAGGGGCACCTTTCCCTTCGATGCTCTGCGTCTTTCATGGTGAACCCGGGACATACGAAAGAATAGAAATTGCTATGTCAAGAGCCACCGAACAGGGGGATTGGCCATGATGAATAATCGTTGTCTTTACTACACCCCGAAGGGCGTACGGACAGAACTAATATGCGGTGATTCAGTTGAAGTCTTGCCTACTATTAAGCGCGATGCAGATTTATTCATCGCTGACATACCGTACAATATAGGTTTCAATTATGGTGATGCCTATGATGACAATTTACCCAATGAGGAATACCTAAGCAACATGCAGAAAATAGGTCAGGCATGTTTCGATAAGTGTGTAGATGGAGGATCAATGTTTATCATTCACTACCCAGCAAAGGCCGCTGAGTTGCTACCATTATTCAAGGAGTGCGGTTGGGAACTTCACCAGTGGATAACATGGTGCTACAATTCTAATGTCGGGCACTCAAAGAACAAGTTCACCACCGCATCTAGGGCCGTACTATGGTTCTCTAAGGGGAAGCCTAAGTTCAATCACAAGGCAACGGTGCAACCATACAAGAACCCGAAGGATAAGCGGATTAAGGAGCGGATAGAGCAAGGTCATTTAGGCTGCTCTCACTACGATTGGTGGACTATCAACCTGTGCAAGAATGTATCAAAGGATTACAAGGGATATTTCAATCAGATACCCGCTGAACTTCTCGATAGAATCATACTACACTGTACTGATGAGGGCGATTTAGTTATCGACCCTTGTGCTGGCTCAGGCTCAACTATTACTAGAGCAGAGGCATTGAACAGGGACAGTATCGGGATTGATATAAATCGTGCAATCATTACAGCGGAGGATGAACAATGACTTATTGGGAAGGCGACGGAAAGCATCATAGCGATTACTTGAAACTTAAGGAATTGATACCGTGGCGAGGGTCTGTTGATTTACCGTGCCTTGAGGCGTTACGCGTAGCGATAAACACTTATCACGATTTACATGCACACGGCGGCAAAAACAAACCGCAGGATTGTGCGCGCCTTTTTGATCCGGTGGATAGTAAGGCTAAACCTGCTCAGGGATTCAGTGCTATGCGTCAGCGTCGTATGCGAGCCAATTCGGATATCATTATGGATAGGATTATTCTGTCAGCGCGCTACGAACAAGAGCGAAGGTTCAACGATAACTTATCGCAATAGGCAGGTATATATAGAGGCGACTATGAGGTAGTGGTATGGAAGATATTATTGAATGCCCATACTGCGAAGCCGACATTGAACACGACCCGTACGCCACAGTACACATGGATTTCATGCAAGACTTTGACGGCAAGAGGGTTACGTTTGAACGCGTACTTGCTTGCCCAAACGAGGATTGTTTTAAGCCCGTCACTGTATATGCGCATTACGATTTCAAGAAACTGGAAGTGATTTACTGAGCAACCCCTGGCTTGATGATGATGAGATGGAGATTCTCGGTTCAGTTGGAACATCACTACTCTTGTTTTTCTTTGGTGTTGGCTTAGGTCTGCTAATGATGTGGTCAGTATGAAGGGGGATGCACGGCGTTACGCCGATATACTGCCGCGATACACAGGTCTACGTCAGATGCTACTTAGTATTTCAAAGCAAGCGATTTGGGAATTGTGTGCTGAAAAAGATTTATGTCGATGCGAACCCAATGAGATAGGGATAAATCGCTATACTTGTATTCATCATCAAATTATTGCTTGGAATGCAAATTATGAAGACGATGAGCATGATAAGCGAGGTGATGTCAAATGATGTCTCGATGGTGTCGAGGTTGCGAGGTGATGATAATGATTAGGAAGTGGGATGAGAAACATGAGGCCCCTCGGAGGATTTATCATACCGCTGCCTGTATTCCAAAGCATATAGTAGCGAGGCGCGCTCGTAGTGAGCGGCTCATAGAAAAAAGGAACGTGATAAAATGAGTAATATGAAATGGAGATTGATTGATGCAAAAGGGCGGGGCTATTGGGCCCCCCAAGGAAAGGGATATGTCGGAGATAATATTAATTCGGCTGGTACATGGTCGACTGAAGAACTGCTAGAATACTGGGGAACTTTGGATAGGTTTCTTAGTGCAGTATCGTTTGGGCTACAAATAGAGGCGAAAGTATGAACATATTTATACTAGACGAAGATCCGGTTAGGGCAGCCAAGATGCAGTGCGATAAGCACGTGCCTAAGATGTGTGCTGAGTCTGCTCAGATGCTAGCATCGGCCCTGCGTAGGCATGGTGCTACCGATGAGATGATGCCACTTACAAAAGCAGGTACTCCTTACAAGGGAGGGTATGCTAATCACCCCTGTACTGTATGGGTTGGTGATTCATGGGTGAACTTCAACTGGATGATACGACACGCAATGGCTTTGTGTGCTGAATACACCAAGCGATTCGGGGATAAGCGACATGCTTGTGAGTACCCTATAATTAATATGATGGTGACTGGTATAATGCTCAAGTTTCCGCCCGTAAATATTCTTACTAACTATGCTCAGGCATTGCCTGTCGAGTTACGCGATCAAGATGCGGTCAAGGCTTACCGAGCATACTACCACACCAAGCATTTCGCCAAGTGGGAGAAGGGAACTGATGCGCCTGATTGGTGGCAAGGGGTGATAGTATGAGTAATACTTATCTGTCTCCACGCCCAATCGGTAATCCAAGGATCATAATTACGGAATCACAAATAAAAGGTTATATAGGTATTACCCCGAGGGCTGTATAGGTGAGACAAATGCGGATAGCGGGTTGGCTTTGGGGACTTTGGGTTATAGTGACCCTACCACTGGTAGCCATCAACCTATGGATTTATTTCTCCGACAGAATTGAGGTATATTGAATGAATAATTATGGAAGATTAGAAGCGATAGAAAAGCAGATTGAAGTTCTGAACAGGGTGATTGGTATTCTTATCAGCGTCATCGAGCGACAGGGCGGCAGTGAAGAATTAGTGGAGAACGCACGGCAGACTGCTGCAATTTGCCTGACATCTATTCTAGCAGAGGTGAGGGCATGAATGATAAAATGAAGATAGAACCCTACGGGTATGTCGAGGCTGTGGTTCAAGATGATGGTAGGTGGAAGATCGAAATGTTCGCCGAAACCACTAGAAGTTTGATGCCTATGCGTAAAGCATTATATTCATGGCTGCGTAAGAAGGATATGAAATATTCAATTATGATACAGCGGGGAAATATACGACCGTATGTGCTTGCATGGAGTGATGTATGATGGAGGCAGATTACTGTCGACAGTGTAGACGCGACACCGTGGTTGCCTTTAATAGAGGCTGGAAGTGTGATTTATGTGAAAACTGGGCCGAAGAATTACAGTATTGGAACGATTTATTTAGAGGGGGAAAGATTTATGCGGAGTCGCAGTGAATGTGAGCGTATGTTATGGGATGCTGTCGAGCAAAAGGCGGTATTGCGTTTAGATTTTAAGGATAAGCGGATGAGTATTAAGGATAATGCTACCGTATTAAGGAATTACACAGCCTTGCGTGGAGTAATTAAAACTCTGCGTTGGGTATTAGATGAAATACAAGAAACACCTTTGGAGTGAATGAATATGAAAACAGAAATTGGAGATATAGAAAGAAGAATGGATATATTAGAGGCTGAGATGGACGATATGGAAAACGTGGTAAAAAATATGAAAAAAATTATCGCTGCGATTGAGGAATTAAGGGAAGTAGTTGCACTTCAGCACCCTACCCTACCCCTCGCATCGTTATTCTGGGTGGGGTTGTGATGGTGCGCGTATTCAGTGAAGATGGCGATGATTATATTTTGGCTATGACTGGTGACAACTCTCACGATGCTATGATTATAAGCAATTTGATTGGTGGCGAGTTCAACAGTATCTATCTGGACGATAGTTCGGCGTTATTATACAGCAAAACAAAAGGCGAATGGGGTAAGGGTGCCGTTCTTAATAAGAAGGCCACCGATCATATCTCACAGAACTATGGTATCGTTATGCCAGTCCCAGGACTTGCTATCGTTATCAATGTTGATGATTTTATGGTCACTCAACAAGCATAAAGTATATATGGAGGCACCACTAAGGTATTATCATGGTAAGTAACCTGATAGTAAAAGGCAAGGGGCGATTAACTCAGTTGGAAGAGTGCTTGGTTTGCAACCAAGATGCCGGGGGTTCAAGTCCCCCATCGTCCACTCCCTGTTGCTCTGCTGTGTTCGATGAAATACAGCAACAAATAGCGATGCGTGATGAATACGAAAGGAAGCGTGATGCATATGAGTGATGTTAGTTTCAAGGATGCCAAGGGAGCATGGCATATTTACCATGAAGAGACATGTAAGCGGTGCGGATTAAAGGGCACCGTGCATGGTAGCGTCTCTCGACTAAAGCAACGACCACAATTCGTAGACGAAGGTGGGGCACCCACGGGTGAAGTTTTCCCAATCAGCGGTGGAATCTATTCAGGTCTGCATGTCTGTGCCGACTGTGCTAGCATACTATATGGCGCAGCAAAAATCAAAAACCTTTAATAAGCATATACATATTAATTTTCTTTGGGGAGTGGTGCTGCTTAAACTTCTTCGGTTTTCTCTTTCTTCCTCCGCAGCATCACTTTCCGATTTCTTTCAAACCGACTACTCTATATAGGGGTTATACATAGGACTATTTGAGCAGGCATAAGTCTGCTTCGGAGGTATTTATATGGCAAGAAAACACGTAGCATTTAGGCAAGCAGTAGTGAAGGTATTAGTGGAGAGGCAGCATGAGCATGAGGCAAATCCTGACGTGGTTTCACAAGGAATGAACACACTACAAATACGAGAGCGATTAGTCGATCTTGGCTTTGGTCGCATCATGCCACCCAACAATGGGATGGGTCGAGCAATCAAGACGACACCAGGTGTTGAAATAATAGGTAGTGAGCGAACAGGTAGCACTTATACCAGACAGCAAAAGGTTTGGGATATAGATGAAACCAAGTTCAACAAGTGGAGGCGTGACCTTGTTGATTGAAAGGTATTTCTTTGCATCACCATCTTTGATGCGTGTCGAGGACATGATTGCTCATACGCATAACGGCTCTAGGGGGTATCGCCAGCAGCCGCAAATCATTTTAGGTTATATGGGTAGTGCCTTGATTCAAATCGACGGCAAATCGTTGATGTGGGACATGATAGATTCGCTCTTTGAGTCAGCCTTACCTAGAGGCTCACTATCTCAGGATATATTTTACCCTGAAGCCGACACCCCATCTCCCGCACATATACTTAGCAATCTAATAGAAGACTCTGATGCTCACTATCTCTGCTTTGAAGTTGAAGAGGGGACTAGTTTCTTATTCAACGAACCTGTGGAAGTATTTCATGTAGTCAGTGTTAGACGTAGTGATGATGCTGCACCTGATATGTCTCTGAAAGGGATTGGTGACGTGGTGAATGCTAGTCAGGATTGGAAGGTTATGTATGTAACTATGCCTTATCATGACAAGGTATCGGTTCACCAGCGGGAGGCTATCGTGTTTAGTAATCATAATCTACACGTTATCGCTCAAGATATCGGGAATAAGATGTTCGTGTATTCGTATGTGTCAGCAGAAGGTATTGATGTTAGACCTACATCATGCACTTTGGTCAAGAAGGCAGAAGACTTTTTCTTTGACATAGCATCTGATACTGTCAAGATGCACATGAGTAAATTAATCAGCACTCGATCCGAAATAGAAAATTATGATTGGTCTAATGAGTCAGACACTCCAAAAGGGTTGAGAAGTAGTGAAAGTGATTGGGTTGGTCATCAGCGATGGCTTAGGTTATCTTAGAAGTGGGGGTTAGTATATATGTTTTTTGGAATTAATTTTATTAATTTTGTTGCAACAAACGAATTAATTCGTGCCACTGAGTCGCATATCGTTGAATTAGTTTTATTCGTATAAGGTGTTTGAGTTGGAAAGCACTAACATAGTATTACTACTTACTTAACTTAAGTTAGATCTTCTAAACCTCTATAACGAATAAAACTAATTAAGCACTTCGGGGAGCAGTGTAACGAATTAATAGTTTTGTTGGAACAAAATTAATAAAATTAATTACGGCAGCCTTATATGTAGGCGTCCAAAGTAGGAAGATTAGTGAAGAAGATGGCACCAAAGAAACAGAAGATGGTAGAAGGGGCTTATCGTTATTTAGAATACAACGGCCCATCGACAGGAAAGCAAATATGCGACGCAATGAATAGTAAAACTAACTATGCGGGGATATCATACATAACCAATCAAATATCAATGGTGATGAGATTCTCTAATCTATTTTACAAGGCTGGCTCTCAACAGACAGCGAGTGCTAGTGGATCAAAATACGATATGATAGTTTGGGATATAGTCCCTCTCGATGTCGTAGCCAAAGGGTATGACAATAAAATAAAGCACCGATTAATACCTATTTCAAGCCAACCTAGATTTGTTCAAAAGCATATCAATGCATATATTGGTGGTGCGGAATGATTTCTAATTCTGATGAGTTAGATATCTATTGGACTAATGGTGTTCCAAAGGCGAATAATTGTCTGATAGTCACCAAGCCTGAGTTTGGCTCTGCACCTTGGGTAGCAGTAAGTGGAGTCATAGGTAAGCGTGAACCCGTCGGTAGGGTAATAAGTAAGTTTCACTATCAAGATGTGTATAATGCATTACCAGATTTCGATGAACCTGGCTGGCCAATATACCATGTGGAGAATGATGGTGAAGATTGGTTGGTAATGGTTATCGAATACTGGCGACCAATATCCTTAGACCCTGCTCAATCCACAAGTTCTTGGATTTATTCTTATCCTATTGTTAGGGGTATCTGTGATATATTTAAGGAGCAAGTGGGTGTCAAGCACTTATGTTACGCCACCACTACATCATCGAATAATATCTTCCCTGATGAAATATACCCACAGGTTAAGCGAAGTCGAGCCTATGAGTATAATTATAGCAGTGGTAGGAAAACAAACCGTAAGGTCTTTTTACTACCTCCGTCATGGTTATTCCCCTACTTCTTTAGTCTGATGGGCGGCCAAGGAAAGACGGTGTTCACTGGATATAAGGAAGGTCAGTCTGTCGATAGTCTTGCTGCCGACACACTGTCTAAATATTTCCGTGATAACCTATGCTTACCTGTAAATAATGAGCATATGGAACTGGCTGCTGAACGTGTTGTAGAAGAGGAAAGTGATGAGAAGGAGACGCTGGAAAGGATGGAAGTAATGAAGGATAAAGTGCCAACCAAGTCAGACAACTCAATGCTGTGGGGGTGATTAGTATGGATATATTCAAAGAAGTATCTGATTTCGCAGCAGCGAATCATTATGTTGATGTCGAGGATAAAATCCCTGTGTTCCTATGTTCGATAGGCTCTCACATATTCAATGGTCTGAACAAATGTAGCATATGTCCATTCATACCAACGGGTGAAAGCGATGAGTTCGCTATTGACGAATGTATCTTACGTCACAATAAACCTCCGATATACACTCCGATGAGCCACGTTGCTGATACTAGATTACACATCCTGATGCGTGGGGCTAAGGGTAGTGGTAAGTCTGTCTTGCTACAATTATTCTTAGCAACAGGAACAGGACTACTGTATCACCCACAGGCTTACGACTTCGGACTTGGTTTCCGAACTGACATAGGCCCCAACTCTATTACGGAGGCTGGTATGTTCGGCAGTGTCAATGAAGATGGACAAATTATGGGTCGCCCATTAGCACGTGAAATGTGTGGTGGCTTCCTTGGGTTTGAGGAAATGTCTTCACTGATGGATGCAGGTAAGAAGGATCACAGTTTGGATATGAAAAACCAACTCTTAACTTCAACCGATAACGGTCGTGTTAAGAAGGCTATGAAGGCAGGTTGGGTTGAATATTTAACCCGCTATACTATCTGGGGTGGAACTCAACCGGGTCGTATGGATTTAGAATCAGGTCTTGACCGTAGGTTTTTCATCATTGATATCGAGATGTCACCGGGTAAGGAGTTGGCTTACAAGCGAGCGCAAACAAAACAGGCATCAGTTACCAGTGCCCACCGTGTCGATATGGCTGACCGAATACAGGAAATGCAGCAATGGTTTGTGAAGCGAGCCGCTGAAGCAGTTCTCACTCCCCCTACTGGAATTATATTCTCCGAGGAACTTAATGAATGGCTCATGCAAGATGAAGTCCGTGGACATGAGGCTGATTTATTCCGTCGCCTATGTATCGGTTACGCAATGATGCGCCCTAAGTGGGTAGGTAATACTGAACTTATTGTTGAATTGGATGACCCGCTCCGTGAATTATTGAACATGTGTCTGAAGATGAGGCGCAATGTTATGGATAGTGATATCAAATTAATTAAGACGGCGTTCTGGAATAGCGAAATGTCTCGCAGCACTCTACTAAAGGAAATAGCGAGGATGATTACCAACGGTGACTATCAAGCAGCGAAGCGATGGGCTGAAGAAAATCTTCTGATTCAAACATGGTATAGTGAATTGAAGCCTACTGAGAAAAAACGTGGGCCGCGAGGTATCACAGTGTATATTGGCTACCGTGAAATAGAAGTAGCCGCTACCAAATGGGGTGATGAGCAATGACCAAGCGTGTTAGGAAGCGATTGATACCAAATAATAAGTCTGGTATGCGTAATGGTTATGCTAGGTGGCGTGACAGAGCCGTATTGTTTATCAATGATAACGGCCCTAGTTCGGTGGACATGCTTCTGACTGATATGCGTAATGCGAAAGGACGTATGATGCAGACATCACCAACACGTCACTCTGCTTCCAACATTATGAGATTCGATAAGCGATTTATTAATTTAGGTAAGGAAGAAGTTAAAACTACTTATGGAACTTACAATGTTAATATTTATGATATTGATTATTCAAACGATGAAGTTAAAAAAATGTTAGGTGATAGAAAGTGAAATCAAGACGACTAATTGAAGAGCGACTAAACGGTGAAGTAGAACCTACATTGATAAATATTCTTAAGTGGGTTCTGGAAACCCCCGAATGTCCACTCTGCAACCACTCTATGCGTAGCGAAATGGAGGGGAAGTTACACCGTGATGAAATGACTTACTCTTTCCTTGAGACTAAATTGAAGTGGCCGATAGGTATTGTGCAGCAGCACATGGAAGAGCATATTGAGTATGACCCAAGGGAGGCTTACTACATCGAGCAAATGCGTAGCGAATCCATAAGCACTCTCAACGTGGCTGAGGACTTAGTGCAGCGTCTTGTTGGGTGGGTGGATGAACTTGAGCAACGTAAGACCGTGGAGGGACTTACATCTGAATGGATTACTGACGCTAGCAAATTACTAGGTCAAGGTCAGGGTTTCCTGAAGTTAGTTGGTCAACTCAAGAAGGAAATAGGTGTCGACTCTCAGTTCTTATTGGCCGACCGTAAGGTTGAATCAATTATGGGAGTATTAGTTGAAGTTCTTAGGACAGAACCTATTTATCTTGACCAGATCGAACTTCGTCTTGCTGCTCTAAAGGCACCAACAGATATAAGTTATTCCGATACTGAGTTTGAGGTGATTGAATAGTGCCCAAGGGTAAGAAGTGGCGCACTGGTGCCCACTACTCCCTTTGGAGTCGACCAATTTATAAAGATGAGATACCAAAACTCGTTCAGGCTATGGAGGACGATGGGTTGATTTGCGTCTTGGTAGAAAACTCTAAAGGCCACCAGTGGTATATGCATGAATACCCGATTCAGGCGAAGGCTATCAGGGAGGTTTGGGGTATAAGTCTCCACCAATGGCCCCGCATCATGGATTGGATTTTGATAAACGATCCTTTTGGGTGTGAGTGATATGGGTATAATAATATTTACTGCGGACGATGCAAAATATCGAGATAACGACAGTGTTATTATGAGAGGGTCTTTATCCACACTACCTACTGCACCTGATACTACATTCATACTTCATAGCAATAATTTCACCGAGAAGGATGTTCTTTACTGGGCTCCGATTATACCCTACCGCTTAATTGTAGTGGCTGACAAACCTCCTACTCTCACTGATGCTTCGATTGAGTACACAATAGTTGATTCTAATCTTAAGGTTAAGAAGCCAAACTTCCGTCGCCCGATTGATGGGTTATTCAAATGGGGTAATCGAATACGTGTGTGGAATATTATTAAATCCGTTCCACTCCCACTCATTTCTTCCTTCCTTCTTGTTAATAGATCATTCGATATTATTCTTGGTCGCCGTATTGCTCGTTGTCGATATACTTTACCTGATGACTACCTTTATGCCTCGATTACTTATAGCGTTGAGCCTTCACGTAGCAATGTCGAATGGCCCAAGAAGGGACACAAGGCTTATGAGAAGCCGATGTTCTTTCGTAAATCAGACAAGTATGCCGAGTCTATAATTTCTGGTAGTCCCGAGGTCGCTAATGACTTAAGGACTAACGGCGATGAACTACCGAAGGGAGTTAAGAAGAAGGCAGAAAAGACAACGAAGTGGTTATAATGGTAAAATTATTTGTATATGGAACATTGAAGCGTGGTGGAAGATTGCATCAGGTAATGGGTGACTCTCAGTATCTAGGTGATTACGAAACTGAAAAACGATGGACACTGGCTGACTTTGGTGCTTACCCAGGAATGATACCCGGTGATAGTGAAGTGAAGGGTGAAATGTATGAGGTCAGTAATAAGATTCTTAGTGATTTAGATTGGGTCGAGGGAGCACCTACACTATTCAATAGAAATGATGTAAAGGTTAGGTCTGTCGAGGGCGGTGAGTATGAGTGGGTTAAAACCTATGTCTTTACCAACCTCAGTAAATTATGGGACTATGATAAAACATCGGAGTGGGTAATATGAATACCGGATTCGTAATAGGACTACTACTCTTTCTATCCGTAGGTGCTATCCTTAATGCATTAGAGCATGTGGGGATTACAGGTTGGAACTGGTTGGACTGTGCTGTTGAGCGCGATCACATTAGAAGGAATAGTCTTAACGATGAAGATGATTCCGAAGTAGATTCAGGTGTGGCTATGGCCATGTGGGGATTGAACAACGATTAAATAACTCTCCATAGTGTCCCATAGGCATGTCAGCGAACAATAAGCGTGTTCGCCGTGCTATTCTGACTATACTTTGGATAGACGGGCCCTTGACTAAGGAAACATTAGCGGATCGTCTTCAGACCTATAAGTCTGTAAGGCAAGTTCCCTCTCCAAATAGTCTATCGGCCCTGCTCTGTAAGAACCCGCAGGTGATAAGTGTTGGTTTGGAAAAAGTCGAGTCGATATACGGTAACAAGACTACCCATATGCTTTTTGATATTGATCGTTTTCTGATACGAGAAGAAAGCGATATCCTATTCACTCTACCTTACAATATAATGACGCCTGCTCAGAAGGAACAGGCCACCAAATGTCCCACCTGTGGTCGGCGGCGCATTCTTTTACCTAACGAAACCTCTTGCTTATGTTGCATCAGGGGATGAGTTAGGTATATATGGAGCCGATACTAACGGTATATTATGACCGAAGTATGGGCAGTTAAACACCGACCTTCAAATCTTGATGAGTTTCAGGGCCAAGAACACTTGGTTGATGAGATGCGAGCCATCATGCATGACGGTGCTCCTATGCAACACTTCCTATTCCATAGTAGGGAACCCGGAACGGGTAAGACGACTATGGCTGAAATGTTAGCCAAGACTTTAGGTTGGTCGATACATAAATACAACGCATCTTCTAAGCGACAGCGTGGTATCGAGTTCATAGAGGAAGAAATATCTCCTATGTCTAGGCTAGGTCAATACGAAACTATCTTTTTCTTGGATGAGGCTGACCAACTGACTTCGGCAGCACAGTCCGCACTCAAGGGTGTCATCGAGGACGCTCAGGGTTACTTTGTTTTGACCTGTAACGATCTCAATAAGGTCAGCCCGTGGTTACAATCTAGGTGCTCTGTTCGCACATTCATGCCTATCGCCGATGAGCAAATGTTTGAACGACTGTCTATGGTAGCACACGCTGAAGGTCTGGATATCTCTGATATGCATATTGAGCGTATAGTTAGGGCGCATAGTGGTGATCTTCGTAATGCCATAGGTGCAATCCAAACTTATTCTTGTATTGAACCACCCAAGCGGGATGAGTTCACGCTGTCCATTGACAGACCATTGGTTGATGCCGAGAAGGTATTGCGATTATGTTTTAAGGAAGCCGCTGTTGATAAAGCGGTGGTTGAAATGGGCCCACAGAACTCGCTCAAAGAAGCCATTGATATTGTATTCCGACTCGGCATCGAGTCCCAAGCCCGCACTGACTCTAAGTTAGTTTTGGTTGACGCTGCTACACAAGCAAGGCGTGACCTCATCATAGGCGTTGAGCCTCAGTATGTGGTCTGGGATTTCTGTCGCCGCTTATCCGAAAGGGTGAACCAATAGGTATATAGGTAGGCGACGCTGAGGGGAAAATGGAGGCAAAAGATATGTCCAATATAGAAACAAGTATGGAACGAATAGCAAAGAACGTGGGGTGCGGCACTACCGCACTACGAGGAAGAATGGAACTCATTCTATCCGAACAGAAGACAACTTGGAGTGAATCAGGTAAAGATGAAGAGCAATGTACGTTGCTTGCTTTGCGTGTTGCTGGTCGTCAAATTAAATCTGAGAATGACAAAGTTAAGCGTTCAGGCTGCACTAATTTCGAGGGAATGTTTTTGACATCACCACGTTATAAGGACTGGGCCGAGATGTCTTACAAAAAGATGGCTACTACACTATCAAGTGGTGACGAGAACATCAGAAACGCTCTTGTTGAGCAAGGTAAAATCGTAGTCTTTGAGTATGACCCTGAGACTGATGGGTATACTAAGCATAGTAACGCCAGTCTCGACCGTAAGGATGACTTCGTTGCTGGTAGACATGAGACAAATGTTTCCGTCTTACCCAAAGAAGCCGTTGAAATAGACAGCAATACTCACTACTACTTAGTATGGAACGCAACTACACCGTTGTTCCCAAGTGGTGATAAGAACTTCAAGTATGGTGCTGCTCGCCCTCAGAGCGAGAAGGAGCGCACTTGTTTATTCTTTGGTCGCAAGCAAGGTAGTTCCGACTGGAGCACTTGGACTTTCCGCTTTAGTGGTGAACTTGCTAACAACGCATGGCCAACATACACACCAGGAAGTATCGGGATGCGCCCTGCTAGAAATGGCTCGACTGCATACGGTAAACTCAAGGTTTCAAACTTTGTTGCCGATGACTCTTTAACAGAATCTTTCCCTGCTGACCCAATGGCTATCGTGAAGCAAGAAGCAACCGAGTGGCTTGAGAAAGGACTACAAGACCTCGATGCTTACTACGCAGCACATAATGGCGACAAGGACTGGTGGGATCAATGGGTTGCTACCTCTACTGAGGTTGTTCATATTGACCCTCGCGACAAGGGCGGGTATATTATCACCGTTGGTGACAGCGATATCGAGAGTATGGCTCCTACCGTTGACATCTATGTCGACGAGAAAGAAGGCGACTCGATTAACTTCGGTGTTGGCTCAGAATTACTAATCGTAGGTGCGCCGTGGCAAAACCGTGACGGTGAGATGCAGTTAAGTATCACCGGCTGGTGGTGCATAGACTCACTATCGCCTGTTGAAGTAGGGGGTTGGGACTAATGGCTTGGGCTCAACAGACTAAGGCTGAAAAGCCTGAAGGGCCTACTTATGGAAGGGACTACTATTCCGAAATCTTTAGCAAGACTAGGACTGGTACTCGCCCTGTAAGGATGGCTCTTGTGGGTAAGGAGAATTGTGCTAAGACAGGGCTTGCTCTGGACATAGCAACTTCCTTATCTCCTGAGAAGGACGTAGTTGTTTTGGATTTCGATAGTAGCGCAGATAATACTGCTATGCACGTTTGTCCTGATGCAGCAAACCTACGTATCATTCCCCTGTTCGACGAAAGCGATTCCAGTATCTTCGATGAAGATAACAATACTAACTGGATGGCTTTGGTTGAGAAGGTAAAATGGATTACTCGTATAATTGGTGAAGAAGCCAAGGAAGGAAAGATTGGCGCTGTCGTATTCGATGGTGGTTCTACTTTCCTAAAGTGGTGTGAGTTTGTTATGACTGATACCTTGGTTGCCCGTGGGGTTATCAAGGAAGACGGCGACTCCTTTAATCAGAAGGAATGGCGAACACGCAATCAATTGTTCAAGGATGTAATTAATCGTATCAACAGTATTCCTGTTCCGTATGTGTTCTTTACCTTCCACCTAAAAGACATCCGTGAGTTTGTGGATGTCGGCGACGGTAGAAAGGGACTGATGAAGGTTGGCGAGAAAGCCGACTGGATTGATGGGACACAGCGTTTCGTCAGTCAACAGATGTGGCTTACACGCTATACCAAGAAAGGGGATATTGCAGCAGGCGTAAAGAAGGACGCTTCGCTCGGAGACAACGACTGGATTGTAAAGTGCCGTGTTGAGGAAATGAAAGGCCGCAACATGGAACACCTCGGAAAAGAATATACTATCCTAGAAGTCCTTGATGGCAAGGTTACTTGGCATGGACTACCCTTTGGGTGGAGTGATGAGTGATGAATGAAGATTATCATTCCCTCGGAGTAGAAGCCATGAATTACATACGGGGATTACGCAGTAGACTGAACAAGGTTAGAAAAGACCTATATTATGGTAGCAGCCCCTTAACTTGTGCTGATAATTTACAACTTATTCTTGAAGATATGGATATGGAATATCAAGAATTAATAGT
>TARA_R110000765_G_scaffold90764_2_pt1 | contig 15231 bp, 14 predicted proteins | sample TARA_R110000765 | Tara Oceans TARA_R110000765 (sample SAMEA4398168) | marine metagenome | biome: Polar Biome; feature: [MES] marine water layer (ENVO:01000295) within the mesopelagic zone...; material: water (ENVO:00002006), including particulate matter (ENVO:01000060) such as...... | reverse complement strand
AAGACTGTAGTCACAAGTGGTTCTACCTTTGATAACTCTGCTAACCTCGCTGATACGTACTTAACTGCTGTTAGGGACCAGTATGAAGGTACACGCATTGGTAGACAGGAACTATACGCTGAAGTACTAGAAGAAGCTGAAGGCGCACTCTGGTCTACTGAGATGCTAGATAACGCTAGTGTTAAGTATGATGACGTACCTGATCTTACTCGTATTGTCGTTGCTCTTGACCCTGCTGTTACAGCTAACGCTGAGAGTGACATGACTGGTATTGTAGTAGCTGGCATAGACATTAACGGTATCGCCTACGTCTTAGGGGATTACACAGACAAGCTATCCCCACAAGGTTGGGCAGCTAAAGCAGTTCAACTGTATCATGAGTACCAAGCTGACCGCATCGTAGCCGAGGTCAATCAGGGTGGTGACATGGTTAAGACTACGGTTCATGGTGAAGACGATAGCGTCTCCTACAAGGCTGTAAGAGCCTCTCGTGGGAAGTACGCTAGAGCTGAGCCAGTATCAGCATTATACGAAAGGGGGCTTGTAAAGCATGTCTCTAATCCTCCTGATGGTGCTTCACTGAATGAGCTAGAAACACAGATGAGAACATGGGAACCTTTAGGTCGAATAGGTTCACCGGACAGACTTGATGCAATGGTATGGGCAATAACAGACCTTTCTTTAAATGGCTACAGTAAACCTCAACTAACCCTCGCTTATTCAAGTGCTAAGGGCTTATCGAAGTAAAAGGCAACAGTAACCATGAAGAAGCTCTCAGAGGGTAAAGCTAAGCAGACACTTGGTGTTGCTGGTGATAACACACACAACGGACAGATTAGAGCGGATGAGTTCTTACGTGAGTTACGTGGTAGCAAGGCTATCAAGAAGTACCGTGAGATGCGTGACAACGATGCCACCATTGGTGCTGTCATGTATTCTGTTGAGCAAATCCTTCGTGATGTTGAACTTACTGTTAAGCCTGTTGATGATACCCCTGCCGCTAAAGTAGAAGCTGACTTCGTTACTAGTGTACTTGATGACATGGATCACACACTTGATGATCACGTATCTGAAGCCTTATCTTATTTGTCGTATGGCTTTGGTTGGTTTGAGGTGATCTACAAGCGTAGAGTTGGCCCCACAGAGCGTTCTGACAAGAAGCACTCAAAGTACACTGATGGACGCTTAGGCGTTAAGAAGATAGCTGCTCGTGCTCCTTGGACTATTAACAAGTTTGATGTAGATCAGAAGACTGGTGAGGTCTTGGGCATTGAACAATCAGTAGGACTTATGAATGGTCGTAACTACATACCAGTCAACAAATCAATTTATTACCGGACTACTACACTTAACGGAGACCCAAGTGGTCGTTCTATTCTTCGTAACGCTTATACTTCTTACGAGTATCTTAATAATCTACAGTCTATTGAAGCGATTGCGGTTGAACGGGAGCTTGCGGGTATTCCTGTTGCTCGTATTCCTGCAGAGTATTTGTCTAATGATGCTTCTGCTGCTCAAACAGGATTCGTCAGAGAGTTGCAGCAAATCCTTCGTGACGTTAAGTTTAACGAGCAAGGCTACATTGTACTGCCTTCCGACACCTACCCAGATAAAGATGGAGCACCTTCCACCACTAGACTAGTTGACATAGAGTTGATGGCGTCTAACGGTAAGCGTAACATTGAGATCGGGCCTATGATCACTCGTTACCAGCATGACATTGCTCGTAGCGTATTATCTGAGTTTCTTCTTCTTGGTACATCAGGTGGCTCTTATGCCTTGTCTAAGTCGAAGACAGACTTATTCCTACGTGCACTTGAGAGTTACATCCAAGCAATCGTAGATGTTCTCAACAAACAGTTGGTAGAACGCCTATGGGAGTTGAATGGTCTGAACTATGACCTGATGCCAACCATTGAATCTGGTGATGTTGCTCCTCACGATCTTAAAGAGGTTTCCTCATTCCTACGTAACCTTAACGGTGCTGACATTGATGTATCCGCTCACCCAGAGGTTGTTAATGATCTCATGAGTATTGCAGAGCTAGACTTTGATGTATCCGCTTATAAGAAGCCAGAGCCTGAGACTGTTGTCGTAGCTCCCACGGAGCCTACCGAAACTGAGAAGCTGGAACATGAGTTACTGAAGTCTCTTATCAAAGGAGAGTAATCATGAAGGCAATTGACCTAGCAATAGTCAAAGCTATGCTAAACCAGTCTATCCCACACGTTGTCGATGGCAAGGACGGGGTAGACGGTCTCACAGGCTCACAGGGGCCACAGGGAGACGCTGGAGAGCCTGGAGCGGTTGGTAAGCAGGGTGTATCAGGAAAAGATGGTACAGACGCTGTAAACGGCTTAAATGGGACTGATGGTCTTAGTGGCCTAGACGGTAAGGATGGACTAGACGGTAAGTCAGGTAAAGCTGGTAAGATCGGTAAGGCTGGACTTAACGGAACAGATGGACAGCAAGGGCCACAAGGCGAAGCTGGACCTAAGGGCGACACAGGTGACAAGGGTAAGGGCATAGCCTCTATCAAGGTCAACGAAGAAGACATGTTAGTTATCACATACGATGACGGTGACTTGACCATAGCTGGTAAGATTAGCTACACTAAGAATGTTGAGGGAGATGGCGGTAGGTACAATGGTGCTCCTGTAGGTACCTTCGGTATTAAAGGCACTAAGACTAATGCTGATGGTGAGCTAGTTATCGTAGGAGCTTGGGGCAAAGAGTTTAACACTGGTTTTACTGGTGGTACCCCTGCTGTTACTAACGACTGGATCAAGCTAACAACTTCCTTCTCTAGTATTCCTACGGTGAATGCTCCCCTGCTTGGTGGCACTGTTTACAACTACTTGTATAACAATGATGTCTTAACACTCTTTAGGTACATTGATGCCACTGGTGGAGACAGGTACTTCCAGAACTTTGATGGCACGAACCTAACAGGTTTGGTAGCAACTAAGGCACAAACGATAACGATCTAAGGGGTCAGCATGACATTTGTAATACCAACTGCTGTTGACTTCATGACGGACTCCGTTAACAACCACCCCAACAACAGAGGTGGCTTTGCTGGCTTCCAAGAGGCTTCAACCTCTCAGAGGAGCCAGACTAAGAACGGTGGTAACTTACCTCTGGTTGATCCTACAACGAATAAAGTGGTTGAAGCAACTAACCTTACTTCATCTACGGATGGTACATTGGCAGGCTTTAACTTTGGTTTCCCTACCGCACTTGATGTATCAACTGACGCTCTGTCTAAGTTAATAGTATGGACTTATCAGTTTAACGCACCTAACCGTGTACAGACTGACACAGCATCCAACAGAGGCGTAGTCTTTCGCTTAAGTTGTGGTAGTGGTAGTCCTCCCGCTATAAATAGAGATTGGTACATAGCTGGTAACGATAAGGTTGGTGCATCCGCTCGTGAAAACCCTAAGATGATTATCATAGACCCTAATGACACTACATCCAATGCTTTCGTTGGTATCTTTGATAACAGTGACGTTCAGACGTTTGGCCTTGGTGTTAATAACCTAAGTATCACAGGTACTGGTAGTTCTAACTTCTTCCCTCAACGCATCTTTGTGTTTGACACTATTAAGAATGCTACTAACATCCCTCGCTTCACTGGTTTTAGTAATTGGGGTGATATGATTACGGCTATGGGTACTACCTACCAAACTAAGATTACAGATGACTGGATCAGACGCGAAGGGGATGTATTCTCCTATGCCGCTCCTTTCGAGATAGGTGATAACTCAACACAGACTAACTTTAACGATAATGGTGCTTCAGTGTTCTGGCCTAATGCTACTCAGTTAAGTGACCCTGACCCAAGAGTTAGAGTTACTAACAAGGCATTCAGAGCTTACCTTAACCTTAGAGATAACTTCATTGACTCAGCTTCTTTTAGTGGCTTCTACAACTGTGGTAGCTCTAATCCAGATTGGGACTTTAACATTAGTAACCAAGCCTTTGTAGGCTTTGCGGGTGCTACCTTTCTTAACACAGGTACTTTCACAGTTGGCTCTTCTGTATCAGGTGATGCTACCTTTGATGGTTGTGGTATAGTTATGAACAATAACGCTAATTTGTCTTATTCAACCCTAAAGAACCCTAATTCCACTCACTTAATGAGGTTAGCACCATGACCTTCGCACTACCAAGCCCTAATAACTTACATGAGGACGTAACAGACTTTAATGCTTTGTACGACCAAGGTATCAACAACCCATCTTTAGGTGCACGAGAAGCTGGTAACTTACCTATCACTAAGTTTGCAACTGAGATTAAGGTTAACTCAGCTAATACCATATCTGGAATACAGTTCTTTTTTCAAGCATCAGCAACCTATGATGTGTCAACCGCTACTAAAGTACTTCTCTGGCACAGTCAGTTTAACGCACCTAACCGTATTCAAGTAAATGATCTTGCTAATGGTGGTGTTAGGTTCAGGCTTACGTCTGGATCACCCGCTACTCTCACTGACTATCGGGAGTGGTATCTTGGTGGTAACGACTCTCCTTTCGCTGAGTGCATTAAGGGTCAAGTACCTTTCGTCATAGACCTAAACGCTGCTGGTAAGTCTGAGGTTGGTACCTACAATAACACTACCGTAAACAAGTACGCTATACTGTTTAACTCTCAACACATAGTTGACACTAGTGGTAACTGGAACTTCCAAGGTAAAGCGTATGTTCTAGGCACTGAACTGGGTGGCGCTGATATCCCTACGTTTAGTGGGACAAGTGACTTCACAGAGGCTGTTGCCTTTGTACAGGGAACAGACTATACCGACAAGATTGGTAACTGGATACGTCAAACTGGTAGCGTGATCTTTATGGACATGCCCTTCCAGATCGGTGACGGGACAACAGCAACTTCCTTTAATGACGGTGGTCTTACTGTAGTTAGTCCATCTAACGATACCGCAACAGACCCAAGATATCAGTTAACAGATCAAGCCATGCAAGTTCACGTAAATATGCGTAACTTTGCTTCTGATTCTGCTACACTGTCTGGAAGCTACCTCTGGGGAACTAGAGCTACCTTTAACCTTGGTCAAAACAAGCGGTCTCAAATAATTCTTGATGGTACCTTGTTTAAAGGTATGGGTGACGTAAATGTTGGTCGTTCTGTCTCATCAACTAACCCAGTGACATTTGATAATACTGGCACGGTTTCCGTAGTAGACAACAGGGCTGACCTTTTTGGCGCTTTGATTAAGAGTACAAACGGATCACATGCTTTATCCCTAAAAGGTGGAACAATGGACATTTTTAGCGTAAGGTTTGAATCATATGCTGGTAAACACGCTATCTTGATAGACACCGCTGGAACTTACGGTTTAGGTGATTGTGCCTTTGATTTTAGTGGTAATGGTGAGATAGAGCTTACCCATACAACTGGTACGGTAACAATAAACCTAACTGGCTCTACGCCAACCCCTACTATAACTAACACTGGTGGTGGTACATTTGTTCTTAACTACCCAGACAGAGATATAGTTTTGAATAACATTATTGCTGGCTCTAGGCTTTACATAGTAGACACGACTAATAACGTAGTGTTGTTTAACGAAATACCTGCATTTTCCCCCTTCTTTGGCTCAGTTACTTCTGATGGTAATGATATAAGCCTGTTGATCAGGGTACGTAACGCATCTGGCGCTACACCCTACAAAAACTTCGTTACAACGACAACTTTAGTTTCTGCTGGGGTTAACCTAGACATTAGTCAAGTAGAAGACTTATAAACTCACACCCTAAAGGAATTAAACATGGCTTTTGTAGCAACAGACTGGTCAATTGCAAGTAACGGTAACATCCGTTATATTGGGGATGCTCACGCTGGCACTACTCCATCGTATGCGACTGTAATTGAATTTCACCGTGCATTGCAAGACTTTGCAGACCAAGCATCTGCCTCTGGTGATGACTTGCTTGACATTTCAAGCCTGACACCTTCAGACCGTTCAACAGATAACATCATTACGTTGCTTAACAGCTTTAACATTGATCAGACAGGTTCTGAGCACTTGTACGATGGCTCTATTATCCAAGACAGTGGTAATGACATTTGGGATGGTATCGTTAACTTTGGTAATGCGTCTTACCTTAACCTTCAACAGAACGCTGCTGGTGTTGGTAACGACTTCTGGAATACCTTTACCCCTGCTGGCTTCAACGCTGACGCTAACGCTGGTATCTCTCACCGTTTCTTGGTACAAACACGGGCCTCTGGTGCTGACATAGATGGTCGTCGTCTCCTTGGCACAGTACGTGAGTATGGTAAGACTTACTCTGAGTTCGCAATCAACGGTACTTCCCGTGGTAACAACGTACTTGCCCTTTCTGAAGCAAATGACCTAAACAACACCACTGCTTCTGGTACTGTAGGTGCTTACACCATAATTAACATCAAAGAGGGTTACAACGCCATTGACGTTAACAATGATGGTACAAATGAGTTTTACTACTCACAGTGGGACTTAGATACTAATACCATCAATGACTTCTACGAGTTTACAAAGTTTCTAACTCGTCGTGGCAGCGCAGGGTTTCTATATGGCCTTGGTGTGGACATGTTCCGTGGTATTACTCACCAGATTGCTATCTCAACCCCAACAGGCACTTTCTTTGAGCCAGAGGGAGTAACTTGGACAGGTGGAACAGGTCAACTGTTTGCTATTGACAGCACCACTAGTGGAACAGTGATGTACATCCAGTTACTTAGTGGTGTTGCACCCAGTGCCCAAACAATAACCGGAGATAGCGGAGGTACAGGTTTCAGTGGTACAGTTACCGCTAGACCAATATCAAACGTATTCTCTGGTCTGTCTACAGGTAGTAGCTTGATCGGTAGTTACGGCTTAGGTATTGAAGCTGCTGACCTTTCAGCTACAGATAAAGTATTTGACTTAGATAACGTAGAGATCAACCCACCTAATAACGTAGTATTCTCCGTACTGGGTTTAACTGTAGGTGAAGACAGAGTTATGGTAGGGCCTGCTGTTACTGGAGCCTTAAACAAGTCTCAGATGACAGTCGATACTACCCTTAGCGGCGGTGCTGAAACAACCCTAATCGTTAACCCTGCTGTTCCTACTGACAGCCCTGCCTCTGGAACAATACGCATTGTAAACGACAGTGGTTTTGATAGGCTTGTTCCTTACACTAGCTTTACTGGCTCCGTGGTCACCTTTACAGGCCCTGAGGCTTTTAACGGTACAAACGAGAACGCCTCTGCTAGTTTTGGTAATGGAGTTTACATAACTTATATCGACAAGTTAGCCTCAGCGACTACAGAGACCTTTACAGTTGTTTACAGTGCAGACAGAAACTTGTTTGTACGTGTACGAGACGGTGGAACAACGCCTATTAAGACGTTTGAAACTCCAGCTACTTTAGGTGCCGCTGGTGGTTCAACTACAGTAATCCGAACAACTGACCTTTAATAAGGCATTATAAAATGACAGCAGAAGCCTACGAGAAAGCAAACCAAATCAATATCCTGTCTATAGCGGAAGCTATGCGACAAGAGAGAGAGGAACGTAGGCTTCTGGAGATTAAAGTTAATAACTTATCTAACGCACTGTCGATGATACAGCAAGACTTAATTAAAACACAGCAGTTGTCGTCTCTAGCAATGTCAAGGACGCATGGAAGTTCGACTTCAAGGGAGTAAGCAATGGCTATTAGCATAGATTGGGGAACTAAAGTTATCTCTGTCCAAAAAACTGATATGGTCGAGTTACAAGCAGCCCCTACAGAGATTAGACAACTTTCCATTGATGCCTTCAGGTTAATCCTAAACGATTTACAGGATGGCGCTGACGGTATAACTTTTCCCACTACACACCTACACAACGCAGCAATCAGCTTGGGTGGAGTTGTTCTATCACGGGTTATTGAGATAATTAACGGGTACACAATAACATTTCAGGATGGTCAGTACGCTGTTAACCTCTCAGGTGCTAACTCTAACATCGCAGATGTAACTAACGTGAACCAAGTGTCTGTACGCTCAGCTAACTCTGCTGGCCTACAAGACCTCTCAACACTACTTACATCAGCCTATCAGAACCATGTAGTATTCAATTCGGCTGGTCAAGCTGGTACAGTAGTTCCTATCGGTACTAGAGCTACACCAGTTAATAACTTCCCTGACGCAATGACTATAGCAGACACATTAGGTATTCGTCGCATACAGATGGCTACTTCCGGTACCTTAAATGGGGGAACCACTGCTACAGGTAAAGTGTTTGTTGGTGACAATCCTACTGTTGACATACTGACTATCGACACATCAGCAGAAGTAACTGACTGTAGCTTTGAGAACCTGTCGATTTTAGGTACGTTAGACGGTAACAACATGTTTAAGGGTTGCATAATAAGTAACATAAACTACGTCAACGGATTGCTACAAGAATGTGCAATAACTGGAACTGTCAGTGTAGACGGTACTGCACAGTGCAACATAATCAACTGTTGGTCAGGTACCGCTGGTGTAGAAGACGCTCAACTGGTTACGATTGATATGGGTGGCACAGGTAACTCCTTAGCCCTACGAAACTACGCTGGTGGTCTAAGGATAACAAACTACGCTGGTGGCGGTGCCATTACCCTAGACTTCGCTTCTGGTCGTGTCATAATAGATGCAACATGCACAGGCGGTACGATAGGTATTCGAGGTATCTGCGATGTAACTGACAATAGCCCTGCTACTTGTACTGTTTTAGATCAGACTATAGACTCTGGTTTAGTTATCATTAACGATGGCGTTAAGAAGTCATCTATCCTAGTCCCACATACTCAAAACATGAACTAATATAAAACTCACAAAGGAAATACACAATGGCTACTTTCAACAAGGTAAACGACTTCGTATTAAACGCAGTTCAAACCATGAACCTGTCAACCGACCAAGTTACCTTGGCCCTGTCCAACACTGCACCGGGAACAGAGACTCCTGATCCATCTGCTGATGGCAACGGTATTTTGGCAAATGTAACAGAGATCACTTACACAAACTTGTCCTCACGGGATGTTACTACAACATCATCCGCTCAAGCAGCTGGCACATACAAGCTGGTTTTGACTGACATTACTCTAACATCTAGTGGCGGTTCAACCGGACCATTCCAGTACGTGTACATCTTTGATGACACAACAACTGCACCAATTGATGCCCTTATCGGCTTCTATGACTACGGTTCAGCCCTGACCCTTAACGATGGGGATAGCTTGACTGTAGACTTTAGTGCCGCTAACGGCGTTCTGCAAATCGTATAAGGTGATTAAAAATGGTAACTCTTGCAAATCGGGTTAAAGTTGAAACGACTACAACCAGCACTGGGACAATAACTCTTGGTGTTGCTGTCGAGGGTTACCAGACCTTTGCCTCTGGGGGCGTCCCTAATGGCGCTTCAGTTCGCTACGTCATAGAAGATGGAACGAACTGGGAGATCGGTACTGGGACATACACAGCAACTGGAACAACGCTTACACGCACTGTGATAGAAAGCTCCGCTTCTGGTGCTAAGATTAACTTGTCTGGCACTGCTACCGTCTTCATTGGTATCGGAGACGCTGACATTCAACAGCCACCTTCTGAAGGTCCTTTTGTTGATGGTGACAAGACTAAGTTAACTGGCATTACAGCACTTGCCACTCCAACCAACGCTGCTAATGTAGGCACAGCCCTAACTGGTTTTACTACGGGTGTAGACGCTATTGGAACTGATCTAATACCTGTGTTTGATGCAAGCGCTGGTACGTGGGAAAAGCAAACTATCGCTAACGCTGCGTTGCAAGGCCAAAAGGGCCAAAAGGGCGAAAAAGGTCAAAAGGGTGAAGTCGGAGCCGCATCAACCGAAGCTGGTGACAAAGGTCAAAAAGGTCAAACTGGCGCTGCTTCAACTCAAGCTGGTGACAAAGGCCAAAAGGGTGAAGAAGGTGCTGCTTCAACTCAAGCTGGTGACAAAGGTCAAAAAGGTGAAATTGGTGCTGCATCAACTGAAGCTGGTGACAAGGGTCAAAAGGGTGAAGTAGGTGCTGACTCAGTGGTCAAAGGCCAAAAGGGTGAAGAAGGCGCTGCTTCAACAGTCAAAGGCCAAAAGGGTGAAGTAGGTGCTGCTTCCACCGAAGCTGGTGACAAGGGTCAAAAGGGTGAAGCGGGACCGGGTGGTACCCCTGCCACAACTTATAACACTGTAGGTTCTTATGTTTTTGCTGCACGACTTTCAGGTAGACTAGCCGCAGGCGGTACAGTATCTGGTGGCTCTCTTTGGACAATTTGTATGCACGGCCAGAACACTACTTCTCTAGCCAGTAATACATATCTCAACCCCCCTAACTTTGCCGCAGGTGCTACTTTGTCGGGTACATGGAGACAGCAGTTTACTTCTGTCGTAGGAAATAGCGACACCACTGCTCGTGGCGGTTTATTTGTGAGGATATCATAATGCCAATTACAATTACAGAAGTTAATAAGCCAGAGTCACTCAACGCTGAGAACAGTCGTATAGATGTAAACATTAACCATCCGCAACACGGTTGGATACCTTACACTCTTGACACTGATGACACTGAAGCAGCTATTGACAACGCTGCATTGCTTACGCTTATCGGTGATGACTTTCGACCTTACTCTCCACCTGAACAGTGGGAGTTAGACGAAGCCGCTGAAGTCCAAGCTCGTTCCCATCGTCAGATGCTTTTAACGACATACGTTGACCCCATTGTTTCAAACCCGTTGCTTTGGGGTGAAATGGATGAATACGCTCAAGAAGTAATAGTCACCTACAGACAATCGTTGTTGGATATCACTACTCAAGAAAACTTTCCACACGATATCGAATGGCCTATGGAACCTATGTAACAACATGACAATAGTCTATCAACTCTCCCTTAATGGATCAGCTTACGATGCAAGGGGTAAGACATGGCCTCAGGTTACATCTGAGACTGGATGTAAGCCCTGTACAGAGTGGGTAGACCCCGTTCATAACAGGTCATTGCTAATAGGTGAGTTTGGGTGCTCAGTGAGCCACTTACGGGCGTGGGAAGAGATAGCTTCAAGTAACCTTAATGGTATCATACTTGAGGAAGATGCTACTTTCCACTCCTTTAACCCCAACCACGTTGATCACTTACTGGAGAGTTACGATAGCGTTTGGCTAGGCTACCGTTGGAATGACATGGGCTACTGGTATAATTGCCACGCCTACGCTATCACACCGGACACAGCCAGACTACTAGTAAAAGACTTTCGGCATCAGATCATCCCCGCAGATGAGTGGGTGCCAATGACACTAAAGAATAAGCGTAATTACTTCTACCCAGAAGAGGTCATTAAGCAAATCCCACGGTCAACCCGACCAAGCACCATTGAGGATACCGAAATGTTACCAGTACAACAGAACGATGTGCACGTATTAGCTGTAGGCACAGATGACGAACAGTGTTGGGCTTTAAACAAGTCAGCTGAAGCTAAGGGAATAAAAGTACTTAACTTAGGTCTTGGAAGTGAAGCCTTCGATATGACTGGTTTTGGTGGTATGCCTAAAATCGAGTTGGTAAAGGAACACTTAAAGGGATTGCCTAGTAATGATATTGTGTTGTTTATGGATGGTTATGATACCTTCTTTGCAGACAACCTAGAAACTATAAAAGAGCGCTTCATTGACTTTGATGTTGACATTCTGTTTAGTGCAGAAGAGTTATGCTGGCCCATAACCGACAATGAGTTCTTTAGGTCTCGTTGGAAGGATGGAGGAACACCATACAAGTATCTTAACAGTGGTGTTTACATGGGTCGGGTTGAGGCTTTGATAGCCTTCTTTGACCTAGAGGAAAGCATGAGTCACAAGGGTGACGATCAGCTGTTCTGTCAAATGCGGTATCTGTCTTGCAAAGATAACCAATTCCCTTACAGGGTCGCATTAGACTACGAAGCATACATCTTTCAGAGCCATGACACAAGCGTACAAAAGGTTGGCAATCAACTGTCAAACAAAAGAACACACTGTTGCGGTTGTATCTATCACGGTAACGGTGGAGAAGATGCTAAGAGCTTCTTTAAGACGATGGCTGCTAAGTTTGGATACATCAAAGGCGTATCGTCTGCCCCAATTAATAAGCTGGACTACAAGGAAGTAGCAAGAGAAGTTCTTGTTGTACCTTTGCTCTCTGAGGAACAGTGTAAGGACTTGATCCATAAGTCTGAGCAACTTGGTAACTGGGGATCAATGGATGGGGATAAGTTCCCCGCACAAGAGATTAGGATTAAAGAGTTAGGTCTTTGGGAAGAATACGAGGCGATGTGGGAGAACCACCTAGCTAAGGTCTGTGAGACGCATTGGTCACCAGTGCTGCACCAAGGACTACGTGATGCCTTTACTATGCGTTACTCTATGGACACACAGAAGTCTCTGGGTCTTCACACTGATGCCTCTCTTATCACTGGTAGCGTTAAACTAAACGACGACTACGAGGGTGCTACTCTTCACTTTCCACGACAGGAGTTCAACAACAATGACGTTCCTGTAGGAAGCTGCATATTGTTTCCAGCACAAGTTACTCACGGTCACTATGTAGATGAGCTACGTTCTGGAGTTAAGTACTCACTCACTATGTGGACAAGCCGTTACTCTGGTGATCTCAACTGTTAAAAGAAAGGTCTTAACATATGCTTGGTTTTGCTCCACTAGCTTCCACGACACTAGCAGAGGCTGCTGGTAGTCTATCTCATACTTTAGGGGCTAGTGTAGGCCAGTTTATTGCAACAAACCAAGACGCATCATTTTCTATCAATAGAGACTCAGATACAGGTACATTTACCTACACTACAAGTGATGCAGTAAGAGAAGTTACCAAGCCTTCTAGCTTTGGATCGTTTTCCATTGTAGGGCAAGAGAGTACCATTACTACCGATACTAAAATTACTGCACTTCAAGGTTCATTCACTGTAGCTGGACAACAGATCATTACTAACGTCAGTAAGGTTGCTGACACTGGTCTGTTTACATTTACGGGTCAGACTTCTGGAATAGCTTACGACTTACCTACTACTACGGCGTCCTTTACGGTCTCCGGTCAAGGTAATAACTTCAGTACGTCTTTCACCTCTTTGGTTGGCTCCTTTATCTCTACAGGCATTGCGGCAAACCTTAACCGTAGTCTATTCAGTGGGACTGGAAGCTTTACCGTAACTACTCAAGACGCTGAGATATTCCCAACTACTGTAATCTACCCAGAAGTTGTTACGTTTACTCTAACCTCTAACTATGAAGCGGTCATACTTCGTGAGCATCATCTGTTCCCAACTGTTGGCAACTTTACCCTAACTGGTCAAGACGCTACCAAGAATATCGTATTTCCCGTAGCCTCTGACGACTTTGCTATAACTGGTCAAGACCTAGCCTTTAATGTTAACCTTCCTGTTGATGTTGCCTCTTATTCCATATCCCAGAGCGATGTAACCTTTAGTGTAAATGCTGTGTTTGACAGTGGGTCTTTTAATGTAAGTGCCACTAACATCCCCTTCAATATAAACCTTGTGGCTGATGGTACATCTTACACCATATCAACTTCAGAGGCAGAGATTACCAAGACAATTACTCTAGACGGTGGATCGTTTTCTATCGTGGGTGAAGAAGCTTCATTTAGGTTTAACAAAGCTGGCGAAGGCGTATCGTATGCCACTAGCTTTGCAGATGTTGACTTTGGAATTATCATACCTAATGAAGGTACTACCTTTGCTCTCACAGGCTTTGATGCAACCCTACGTATCGTTAAATTTATACGGGCTGATGTTGGTCTATTCGACATTGATGGTTCAGTAGGTGGCTTTAATTTCGCAGTTGAGATAGATCAAGGCACATTTGTAACGACATACTATGGTGCAGATGTAACATCTCCATCCCGCCGCAGACTTGTATCTCTTACAGGCGGCTCAACTAATCAAGTAGCTATAACTAACTCAACTAATAAAGCTCTTGTTTCAGGAACCTACAATAAGGCGGCATAATGGCTTTCCACATTAAACAAAATGATACTAGTCCATCCATCTCTGTAGAGTTAAAGGATGCTGACAACTCTGCAATCAATCTAACAGGTGCTTCAGTTAAGATTTTCGTTAAGTCTTTAGGTGGCACACTTAAAGTTAATAGCACTATGGTAATTGTTAATGCCTCTCTTGGTACCATTAGATACGATTGGCAAGCTGCTGATACAGATACCTTTGGTACATACGCGATTGAGTTTCAGGCTACCTACTCAGATGGTAGCATTGAGACCTTTCCTAATACAGGTAGCATTGCAATGACTGTCGTGAAGGAGTTAAACTAATGTCTGAAGTAGACTCAACAGTAGCCTATAGGGCGTACACTAAAGCAGCTGCACAAGCGCTCATAGCTCCATACAAAACTGCAACAAACCGTTATGGCATTCCATACCTAGACAAGTTTGATAGCGACCACCAAGAAAGCAAACTATACGCTACCTACCTAGAAGCTTCCAGACGCTCAGATTACGTACTGAAGTTTACAGCTGACCCTATCGTTTGTGCTGCACCTGTTATTACTGGAGTTGGTGCCCCTGATGAAACACTTACTGCAACAAATGGTGTTTGGAGGTGTTCTACTGCAATAACCTTTTCCTACCAATGGACTGCTAACGATGAGCAAATACCAGATGAGACCGAACAGACAATAGTAATACCAGAGGGAGTTGAGGGATCGAAAGTTCGCTGTGTGGTTATTGCAACATCAGCAACTGGTGAGTTTGCCTTACGGGCCAGCAACTCGATTACGATATCATAATGGCTGAAGAAGACTTTAAGCCTCATATAATGTACGACCCTAAGACTGGAAAAGGTGTTAAGGTGAATACATACGAAGAGCACTTAGACTTAAAAGACAAGGGGTTTAGCCACGAGATGACAAAGAGCATTGAAGGTAAGATATTAAAGACTGATGATGAACAACGTATGGTTTACGGTTGGGCGTCAGTCATCACTGAGAAGGGTGAGCCAGTAGTAGATCGTCAAGATGACGTAATCGAAGCTGAAACCCTCGTTAAAGCAGTGAACGAATTTATGGAGCATGTGCGTGTCGGCAAGGCTATGCACACAGGGGAGCAAGTGGGCGTAGTAGTTCATTCCCTCCCAATCACTAAAGAGATAGGTGATTCTTTAGGTATCCAGTCTGACCGTGAAGGA
>TARA_R110000765_G_scaffold221865_2_pt1 | contig 15270 bp, 20 predicted proteins | sample TARA_R110000765 | Tara Oceans TARA_R110000765 (sample SAMEA4398168) | marine metagenome | biome: Polar Biome; feature: [MES] marine water layer (ENVO:01000295) within the mesopelagic zone...; material: water (ENVO:00002006), including particulate matter (ENVO:01000060) such... | reverse complement strand
ATGCATTCCACGGAGAACCCCTTTGCGAGAGAAAGAGAGATTGTCTTGAACAAGCTTAGTACCAACGGGAAAAACTCCAGCAGTTTCGTATTGCTGGTGTTGAAAAGTCTCACTAAAATGTCCTCTTTCGTCATGGAACTCTTCCAATTCAATGATAGATAGGCCCATTACTGTTTTCTTAATTTCCATAAAGAGTATATAGACGGAAAGAGTTCTTGTTTATCGATATTTGATTTATTATGGGATTTAGATGTCTAAAAATAGGAATCCAAATTCCTTCTTGGATTTCACCTATACCGGGCTCTTTTCTTCTATCAAAGATGTTAGTTACCAATGTTCTTCTTGAACGGAGAGGTTGCCAGACAGATTCCTTAACATTCTTCATTGAGAACCTTTTCAATGTGATCAATATTTCCTTGAGAGATTGTAGGGGAACAACCGAGAAAGAAGACTAAGTCAAGAACCTTGTTACTCTCTGGATATTGTCGATAGTCCCCAAGGTGTTTATAACCGGGATGCATAAGGAGGTTGCCCGCGAAATAGTTCCGTGTCTGAATCCCGTTTCTCTCTAGTTTGGCTACCAGCTCTTTCTTGACGCTAGAGTCGGCACACGTAACAGGAACTCCGAAAGGAACCCATTCTGAAGCCTCAAGCTTGCGAGCGGTAGAGACTTCATAGGGCGAATCAAGAAGGATCTTAGTTATCTTTTTTGCATTCGACTGCCGAGTATGAAGGATGTAGTCCAGCTTCTTTAATTGTTCAAGCCCAATGGCTCCTTGGAGATCTAGAGGTTTTAAATTATAACCGATGCGATTGAACACATACTTGTGATCGATCTGAGTATCAGGGAAGTCTGGTAACCAGTTGCTGAATCGTTTCCCACAGGAACCGTTAGGAAGAAGGTTGCAGGTCCCGATGCACCAGCAGTCTCTTCCCCAAGTAGCGTAGCTGCGAGCGAGACTTACGATCCGTGGGACGTTAGAGCTAACCATTCCTCCTTCGAGAGTGGTGATTTCATGAGCTGGATAGAAAGAACATGAGGACGCTACTGCATACTCGTTCAAAAATTTTCCGTTCCACTTTGATCCCAAGGAATCGCAGTTATCCAGAAGAAGCTCCATTCCGCAATCGGAGCAAAGCTCAAGAAGAGAATCCATATTGGGGGGATTTCCCAATACCGGAGAAAGAAAAACCGCTTTCGTTTTATCTGTAATTCGCTGGTCAGCTTCTCCAATGTCGAAATTAAGGGTATCCCACTCAATATCTAGAAAGATCGGAACTAGTCCGTTCTGAACGATTGCGGAAGTGGTAGTAGGGAACCCTACTGCGGAGACAATAATCTCATCTCCGTCTTTCCAACCGAAGTGCTCTTTACAGGCCGCAATAAGGAGTAGGTTTGCCGAAGAGCCTGAATTAGTGAAAAAGGAGGCTTTTTGACTGATTTTACGTGAGAATTGCTTCTCAAAGCGAGCACAAGTTTCGCCACTGGATGACCATTTTCCGAATAGTAATTCTTGAATAGCTGCGGTGAGTTCGTTGTCGTCGAACAATGCTCCAGAATAGTAAACTTTGTCGTCCGGGGAATTAAGGTTATGGCAGAAACGGGGAATATTACTATGTTTCTTTTTGAGCCCAGCAACAAATTGCCCAATCTCTTCACGAATTTCATCCATTTTTTAGCTTTTGATAAGTTTTCTTAATACCCTCTGCGAGACCAATTTCTCCATAGCTCACCATTGAAAGGCGGGAGCCATCTCCAGTATAGTGGCGGTTAACCCCTTCAAAGTCAACTTTTATTTCAGTTGGCTTTTCAGAACACTGGTTAATGAGATCGGCAATCTCAGAAAATTTAAATTTATTTTGATAAACCGTATTAATCTCTTCATATTCATTGTATTCAGATGTGTCCAAACTGACCGTATGAAAGATTAGTCTGGCCAAATCTCCCGCATAGAAGAAATCGAAGAGTGTGTTTCCCCAGATTTCAATTGGCTTACTGTCTAAAGTCTTTAGGATACTAGCCTTAATGAATCGATTACTTTTTTCGAGATGGCCGAACACATTAAAGATTCGCAAATAGATCACTTTAGGGTTCCCTTTTGCCCGCTGATGATTGACCTGTTTAGCTAACGAGTAAAAATTTGGAAAAGGAATCTGAGGAGTCTCTTCGTGAGAGTTGATAATATCTTTCTCTCGATCCCACTCAGCCCCAGAGCCGAACAAGATTAATTTTTTATAAGTATGGCTTAGGGCTAATAAGTTTTCCTGCATCAGAACATTCTCGTAGAAATTCTGAGCTGTATCTGGTTTAAGGAGTCTCCCTTCTCCAGACATTCCACAATGAATTACTGTATGCGGGAGTTCTCTCTCTAAGCACTCTCTGAGCTGATTGATGTCGCTAATGTCGCATACGTCCCGATCTACTGGTTTGAGTTCGAGGTTGGGAAAGCTGTCCCGAGTCTCGCTATACTCTTCAGCGATTGACCTAGCAACGAAAGAACTTGCTCCTAGTACTAGTATTTTTTTATGCATGGTTGCAGGGGGGCCAGTCTGGCTCGCTTGATTGAGAAAAGAAGTGGAATCCGAAGGGGGAGGTTTCGCTTTTGAAAATCTCTGGAGTGAGGGGGTCGCAAGCGAACAGGTCCGCTTGCTTAAGCGTGGGTTTCTTCATAATCCCCGAACCAAAACCTAAGCAGCAAATCTGGCAATCTTCCATTGGAGGGCGAAAATCGGCTCTCCCGATCTCGATGCACTTGATAGTTTTTAGGATTTCACATATCTGCCTCATCTTGTTCAGTCTTCTGCAAGAAAACCCCCCATTGCCTATCTGGGTGGAGGGAAATGGGCTTATAATTTCTAAAGATTTTAAATCGATACTGGGAGTGAATATGCCGATATTTGCTAAGTGTCTCCAATGAGGACCGCACCAGTCTAAGTCGTTATCTTTAATGAATGTTTCCCAACCATTTCGGAGAAGGGCTCCGTCTGGCTGAAGCGTTAAGCACCACTCTATGTGGTCAGGGATTTGAGGATATAAATCATGGAGACAAAACTCCGTATAAGCTTCCAAGCTGGTAATTTCAGGAATTTTAATAATAGTAATTCGAAGCCTCTCCAAGTCCTCCTTGTTTGCTCCTCCTAGGAAATCTGTATCGTCAAAAACAAAACAGAATAAAGGATAGTTAGCCTCTGAAAAAGTTTTAAAAGAGAGAAGTGCCGCATGATCTTCAAGAGTGTTAATATGCCTTTTTCTGCCGTCAATAAAAATGCCGCAAAAAGTATCATCATGCTTTTTTGACTTGGAGGGTTGAGAAAGGATGCTCGTACATACTTCCCGAATGAACTCTCGATCCCTGTAAGGTCGGTCCTGATAAAGTAATGGTAGAGTTTCAGTTTCCATTCGCTGGCCCTTCTTTAGCTCTTTCCTTAATTAGAGCTTCGAGCCCATCAAGTCTTTTTAATGCGTCTTTTTCACTAGTAGATGTCCATGCGAGAGATCCCCAAGAAGAGTCGGGGGGGACTGCCTCTTTAGCCGGAATCAGGTTTCCTGCGATCACTCTCTCTTCGTATCTCTGGATCTGGAAGATCTCGTAGTGCGGGCGTTCTGTGTCGGTCCACCTTTTGTAGACGGCTCCGTCGCCTTTCCTTTTCAAAAGCTCGAAGGAGAACCCCTTGTCGCGGAACTCGTTCGGCAGAACTAGATATCCATTGTGATCAGTTATTCTTCTTTCTTGAGTTTTCATTTAATTCCTTTAGTCTCTCGTCGTATAGCAGGGTTGTTCCTTTATAATCTGGATCATGGAACCCGTCGCCATGATCTAGCCAATTCTTGAAAGAGAACTGGAATCTTTTCGGATTCATGGTAAGCATGAAATCCATATTTAAAACTTTTAATTGGAAGAGTTCGGATAGTCGAAACTCGCTATCAACTGCGTTTACGAAATAATCTAATGGAGTAACTTCTCCCGACTTGACCTTCTCCATGTAGGAGATAAGATCGTCAAGAGAATCGAGGTTCATTCCTAATTCATTCTCGCAATACATCCGAAACTCGATCTGAGCTTTCCTGTGGCTCTCTACTACCGCCGATCCGTATTTGGAATACATAGCGTCAATCTCATTTGAGGGAGAATGAACGAACCAATAGCGAATGGGGTGCAAACAATAGCTATCTTCAGGCTTCTCGTCCCTTTTATTTAGAATAAACTCATCTTTATTCTCTTCTCCAAAAGAAAACGATTTACCATTGATAGGTGACAGTCCCCAATGCGGGGAGCCATGAAACTGTTGAAAGTCAAAGTATCTCCAGAGGTAAACTCTATTAGAAAAGACGACGGCACCAATTCCTTCTTTTTCAAATTCGACGATATCTTGTCGCATTCTGTCTAGCCATTGCGGCTTAATACGTTCCGGGCTATCATTGAGGAACATCCAGTCTCCATTGTTCGCATGACGACAAAAAAGAATTTCATTCTGTGAATGAGAGTGCTGCTTAACGTAAGGCCGCTGGATAATCTTCCCTTCCCCCTTGTGGGATTCGAGAATCTCAAAAGTTCCATCGTCGCTGAAATGATCAACAAAGATCATCCCATCAAAATACTTATCAGAATACTCAACGATCTCCTTGAAGTCATCGATCCGATTTTGCGTCATTCCTACTAGCCAAATCTTGCTCATGTCTATATCTTTTTCCAGCTCATTGCGGCACCGACATCATAATCAAACGGACAATATGCCTCGATGTTAAATTCCCACCAAGCAGCATCTCCTTGCAGTGGGGTGAATTTTTCAAAATGTTCTTCTTTGAAATAATTGATTAGAACCTTTTTCCTTACTTTAGGATAGCAACTGGCGAGATGTAACATGGAGCTATCTACCCCAATAAAGATAGCAGCTTCGGAAATTTCTCTCGCCGTGTTAAAAACGTCCAGCCCAGTCCTGTCTGCGGCTCCTTTCATCTTTTCGTCTTTCGGCCCACCGACCTGAACGATATCGTAACCCTCGTAATTTTTAAAAATCTGATCCATTACTTTTTTGCCAAGTTTCCCACCGATGCTTTTGCCGGTAGTGTGAACTACTACCTTATTGGGCCGTTGGCGAGAGGACTCCTCAAAATAGAGACGGGGATGTCTCAAGTAGCACTTAGGAAGAGAGAACGCGAGGAGAATCTTCTGAGGGATGGAGAAGACCCTTACCTTGTCTCGATCCTTAATCGACGAAGCCTCATCACAGATGCCTCGGCCTGAACAGAAAATTTCCGCTTTCCCGGTTCTGTCTACAAAAGGATTATGGTCGAACAGGTTATGTCTATTCACATCAATGAGTTTTCTTCCGGTATTCCGAAAGAAATTCTCAGGCAGGGAAGTTAGGATTAAATTGTCTCCCAGTCCCGGTCCATTCAGGATAAGGCCAACGTCTATAGTACTTGACTGTTCAAAAGTTAACATAGGTATACTCGGCAAAGGTTTTAGGATTGTCTCTGATAAACTCTGGAAGCTCGTTCTGCTCCATTACTTCTAATTTGATACTCTTGTTAGGAAGGTCGTCACAAAACATAAAGTATTTATCGTTCAAAACATGCTGGGCATAGGCGGCGCGAAAAGAATCCTTCGCCCCATCTGGTTCGAAAATAGATTTGTCGTGTGGCTCAATCCGAGTTAGCCACTTGTTCCAAAGGGCGTCGAACCCCCCGATGTTTGAGAAATGCCAGCCCGCGTCATCAACATGGTCCATGTGATCTTTATATTCGCGTAAAGCCTGAATATCACATTCTGGTAAAACTCCCGCTTTTACGATTACTGTTCCATACCAATTTCTCGATGGAGCATACATATTAAGAAAGTAAGAACCAAACTTATGGTTTAAGGAAACAGTTTCCTTGTCTAAGGCGACCGCTTCTAGAACCTTTGAAGCCTTAGGGATCTCGTCTACGTCAGAGATCATAATGAAATCTCCACCACGAATTTGGACACCTTTGTTAACAAGATCCTGTAGGCCCTTGCCGATAGACCTCCGCTGGTAATGCTCCATCTTCCAGCACCCATCGCCGCCGTCCGCATAATCGTCCAAAACAACATGAACTATTTTATGTAGGAATTTTTCGTATCTTTTTGAGTTCTCTTTAAAAAAGAGAGGTTTGTCTAAACGAGACTGAGTTTTAGAGGCTTCGACGATCACAAAGTAATCGACGACGCTATCTAGCTCGTTCAACCGTACTTCTAATAGGTCTAACTCTTCACTAAAGACGAATGTATCAATAATCATTTTATGCTTCTTCCTTTTTACAGGATACTTTTTTCTTCGTTTACAATGTATTCCCTTTTAATTAATTCTTTCTCCCAGTCTTTTAGGTTTGGGAAAAGGCGATAAATTCTGTGATCTAAGCACCTCTTAATTAAGGTGGTAACCTCGTTAGAGGCCCAATGGATGGGAAAGGTAGTTTCTGGAAAAGGGTTCCATCGGACGATGTGGCTCGGGGCGATCTGTCCCGGCTGAGAACATTGCTTGGAGAAGCTGACTACTGGGATATCTGCCGAATATGCGATAACCCGAAAGCCGCTATCCGTAGAGACCATTGCCTTGGCGTTTAGGATTAAGTCACAGACGGTTTCAACTGGCTCGTTGATAATGAATACTCCCGGAAGGTCTTTGATGTTGCTGCCGTAAAGCTCATTGACCTCAGGGGTGGAGATTACATAAAGGTCGAGGTCTTTTTCTTTGCAAAGATTATGGAGTTCTTTTACCAAGCTCTCGATATACCAGCTCTCCATTCTGTGCTCAGTGGAAGTAGTGGAAATGAGATGGGTGATGATGTAATCTTTCCCGTCGTTCGGGACTCCTCGATTACGAGCTGGAGGGAAAGTTCGAAAAGAGGAAAGCCAGTCGAAATCTTCGTCAAGCCATTTCAGGGAATCTATATGTCCATCAATCAGTAGGTCATACTGACCCATTGTATCCATGACATCGTCAGGGACGTTCTCTATGAACCCAATCTGGTTTTCGTCCCCCCACTGGGAAGAGATAATAAATTTTTCATATTTCTTCTTTTTAATGGTAGTGATTGAGGAATAAAGATGTCCGAAAAGATGCCGAAGGACCTTTTCTTGCATGGTATTCCCTTCAGAATCAAGGAAGGCGTGAAGTTTTGCGTTCGGGTACTTGGAAAGGATCGCCGGGACAAAGCGATTAAACAGGAGGACATCACCGATACCTCCTTCATATTTTATGGCGATTGAGCTTATTGAAGATTCCATACAGACTAATCTGTATCAAAATCCTCGAAAAGTCAACTGCTATTGGTCCTGACCGCGTCTTTTTTCAAATTCTTTCTGAGCGTCGGTCTTGTCAACGGCAACAGGCTTAGGAGGATCGACAAGAGGGAGGTCTTCCCGGTTGATTTGTTTCGATGGCTCGACTGGTGAGGTAGACTTCGATTTCATACAGTACTTTACACTAAAAAAGCTGTAACCTAGTGGCAAATCCTACTCGGATGAAAGTTGGTCTGCTGTAACGAATGAATTCTTCGTAAAGCAATGACCGCGTTGGCTCTCAGCTACATACTAGTTTACACTTACGATAAACCCTCCACCCATATATTACGAAGGTGGCGAAAAAAGGTGTAACAAAATATTTACCTAACTGGACAGGCTCCCCCTGAGCATTCTAGCCCTTCAAGGACTCCGTCGTCAGAAGTGACGATCTTCACCTGCTTGAGTTTAGATCTCATTTTATCGTAAGTCTTCTCGTCAATCTCTTCTAGAGGGGCCTGATCGAATCCGTGCCCTTGATGGAGAAGAAAAGAAACAGACTTGATGTTTTTCTTGTAATTTTTATTAAGCCATTCTTTGACCGCTTCAAGCTCTTCCTTCTTATAGTAGACAGTGCAAGAGACTGCGTTGTCCGACCATTCTCGCTGAAGGCGGGAAATTAACTCTAATTGGGTGATAGCATCCATATCCTGAGTGATGACAGCATCGTGACCAGCGAAACACGGGAATTGGATAACAACCGTTCCGTGGTCTTCTGTCCCGTCAAGATTGCGGAGATATTCTGTATGGTATCCAGCGTCACGATGAAGCTTGACTAGGGAGTCTCCACTAGACATTCTAACTCGACGGATAAAATGACGAGAGAAGGCGGGGTGAACACCCGGAGAAGATCCAGAAAGAAGACTTAGGGTCCCAGATGGCTTTACAGTGGTAAGCTTAATACTCTCTGGCCAGCCCCTCTCCTTGGACCACTTCTTGTCAAAGGCTCTTAGGGCTTCGTAACAGTCACTCATCCAGTCTAGTTTGCCTTTGGCTTGACAGACTCCAGTGACCCCTAGCCCTAGTCTCATGTTTCGGTGTACGACCTCGTTTGTTCCCTCGTGAATGTAGTCTAGAGCGGCGATAGCCTTCTGCGTCTTATATAGAAGAATGGCACTGCGAATCATCTGCTTCTTGGACTCTACTCTATTAAGGGGAATCTCAGCAAGGTTGCAGGACTCCTTAGACTCTAAAGTAATTTCTCCACACGGATTCATTCCCTCTCCGTTGTCCTTGATCTTTTCGCCTGTTCTGCCATATTTCTGAGAGAGAGGTAGGTTAAATAGGCCATACGGCTCACCGTTACCAGCGAAACCTTCCCAGATGGAATCGGACAAGTAACTGAACTCGTCCGCAGCAACGGTATTGTTGCTTAGGGCTCGCCAATTAGGAATGTTTCCTAGATCCCAACGCTTGGCCCTGATGAAAAGATAGTCATCAGCGTCACCGATGGCAATCTCCGCAGAGCGACGAACGTTACCGGCGACAACAACAGAGCCAATCAGATTGCATACATCAAGAACATCAACGGAACGCATTTTCTTTCCTGCTCTGGAGTTCAAAACCTCACAAATCTTAGTCACCCCTTCAACAAGTATTGCTGGGCCAGAAGCCGTCCCACCAAACCCCTGAATAGGCTCTCCTGCTCCTCGGACGAGGATAGTGGAATAACTGAAGCTTTTGCCTCCGTTAAAGTGGGCGTCCAAAGTCCGACGCAGTAGCTCAACCCATCCTTTTCTCGAATCTGGAATGATAAAATCCGCATCTTTACTAACTTCATGTGTGACACTTACCCCTGATTTAATTTTGGGTAGCTCGTGAACGTGTTCTCGCTTGACCGAGAAACCTACTCCAGCTCCAAGCATTAGGTTCTCGAAAAGAAAACAGAAGTCCTCTGGCTCTTTAATGGTTACGAAGAAACAGTTTATTAAACTATTTGCCCCAAAACGATCTACGGTAGATGTGCCTAGCTGCCATAAGCTTCTTCCTGAGAAGTTACATCTGAGATTGAAAACCAGATCGAAAAGCTCTTCGGCTTCTGCCTTAGTGTAACCCGCTCCAATCTTTTGGGCTCCCTCAATACATCTTCGAATGGTCTCGGGCCAAGACTCCTTCTCTCCGTTGTCTTTGAGTCTGGCGTAGGTTCTAGAAAAAACTACCTCCCCAAGACCGTTAAACCCCCAATCGACTTTCTTGTTTGTGTATTTTTGATAAAATTCGTCAGTAATGATCTCAGATGGCATAGGTATAGTATACTATAGTAATAGTCAAGGAAAGTCAACTATTCTTTTGGAATTTTTACTCGGTGAGAATTATTGATTTGGATCAGATACATGTTTGATCCCATTTCTGTGTTTGGCGTAATCCTTGAAATTCTTCTCTTTAACAGTGTCCCTGCCAAAGACCTTTTCCCTCTTCTCCCCTGCTTCTCGGGAGATGTCCCAAGCTTGGCCTACGGTGAGCCCGCGCCCTTCATGAGAATCGATGACCTTGTTGAAACTTGCTTTGGTTTCGTCCAGATTAGTGTCCATTCCAGCGTTCGGTTTAGTGAAAACTCGTTCCCATTTTTTGCCGTTATCGTCGGAATATTCATGGTCGTCATTCATTCCCTGAATGATGTCTATTGTCTCTCCTGTGTCTAGGTTTTCGAATGTATATTCAGGCATATTAAGATGGGGAATTGGATTGAATATTGTAATAGAATTTGTCGATTGAAAAATCATTGACGAGTTTAAGTCCAGCCGTATTTACCCTGCTTGTCTCGACCCTCTTGATAGCCTTCTCGCAAGCAGAAATAAACTCGTCTCCGTCAAAATCAAAGATGTTACCTTGGTTGGTGGGCTTTCCCTTGTGAAAGAACATGTCGTCGTAAGCTTCAATCTTAGCGTTTGGGTTGAACATTACAGCGTTCTCCTCATTGGCCCACTCCTTGTAAGCGTGAGCATTTAGGATGACAGCGTGCTTTCCTAGTCCTACAGATTGGAACTCTGGTAGGCCCCACCCTTCCGCTCCAGAAACTCCTAAGACGATATCCCCAGAATTGAGAAAATCATTGTAGAGGACATTCGTGTCCATCTTCCCAAAGAACTGTAGGTTGAAGAAATTTTTACCTTGAGTTATCTGGTTAACTAGGGAAGTATTATCCTTCTCGCTAAGAAACGGATTCTGGATAGCGCATTGGAGGACGTAGTCCTTATTGTTTCCGAATTTATTAAGCCATGCCCGGATAGCTTTAACGTGTCGCTTGCGCTTTTCAAATTTACCCCCGATGGTAAACGTGATACGGTCTTTAGAATATTCCTTTTCCGTCTTGTGGAAGTTGCGCTCGTCAAAGTAAAGGGGGATCTTCACGACGTTCTGAATACCGAATGTTTCGAGAACTTCCTTGGTGTATTCAGAAGAAACGAAAACCTGTTTTTGTTGACGGAGAATATTTAGCTCCGTTGGAGTCGGTTGATCCAACTCGTAAAAAGTAAAAAGGTGCTGCTCGTCGCTAAACGATTCAAGCGATCCAGCGATATGCCACAAACGGAAAACTGGAGTCCCCCTACTGTGAATCTTCTGAGATTTTCCGATGCCGTCGTTTAGCCACTTGTCAAAGTCACTGTCACCTTTCTGCGTGGAAAGGTCAGGGTTACCAATGGGGAAAATAGAAGGAGTAGCACCTTCAGCGTAAAGCTTGCGAAGGAAACCCGTAGCCAGTTGACCGAATGACACCGAATTTATAGGTAAGTGGAAAGCGTTAAACATATAGTTAAAATGGCCCCTCACCTAAGCTACGGGGACTTAGGTAGGGGCCGTGATGACATTAGTTTTCCCGTAAAAAGTTCCTAATCCCACCCGACCACGATTCGGGTGGGATTAGGGTTTGGCTAGCGGACCTCGACGAAAACACAGAAGAAAACCGCCAAGATCCCTCCAGCTAAATTACACCAGAGGCTCGCTATCTGCCTTCGCAGATCCACCGACATCAGGGCTTCTTTCCTTAGAGATGTACATTCGGAAATCTGGCTGAGCCTCCTTCTCTTTGTAGTTATTCTTGAAGACGACAATCTGTACTGTGTCGCCGGTGAGTTTCGATGCGTCGATCTTTCCAGTTAAGAAGGTCTGAGATTCACTCTCTTTCTTCCAAAGGGCTCCGATCTCTCGCTCTTTCCAATCGTTTTTCTTTTCTTCGTTGTCGCTCATGTCATTTACACTGGTTTATATCATCTCAGAAGTCAACTTCTTTTTTAAGAATTTTATTCCGCGTGAATGAATATTGATGGCGGTTTGGCTGCTTACTCCTAACTCTTCGGCAATAAGTGCAAACTTTTTCTTTTTTCTTCCCGAACTGATATATCTCATTTCGAATACTTGATGGGCTCGCCTCTCTGGACAGTCCTCAAGGGCTCTCATTAGATTGAACACCTTAGTATCTTTGCTTTCCGCAAATCCATCCTTCTCGTCACAAACCGATTCCACTTCTTTTTGAAAAGAGTTCCGATAGATTGATGGATGTCTCTTGTTTTTGGAAATAAAATTCAAACAAAAGAATCGCATTCTGTTTCCAGCCCAAGTTGAGAATTTGCACCCTTTATCAGGATTGAAAGACTGAGCCGACAAATTTACCACGAAATCTCGATCACCGTTAAAATCTTCTTGCTGGTATCCTAAAATCTTCATTGTCGCAGAATATTTTTTAAATATGCTGCAACAAAGAGCAGCGTTGTTTTGGATTAGCAAAACTAGGCTCTCGGAACAGGTATCGTCTTTTACCTTCTTGGCTAAATCACAATCTTTCACAAAGATATTCTCCTTTCGTTAATTAAATATTGAACGAATTTACGAACGTGATGATTCAAAAACCCATACCCACGCTTAGAGCTTGGCCATGACAGGGCGTAATCCGCGCTCTCGTGAACCTTGTCTTCGTTCCGGGCTTCTACTTCGTTGGGTGGTTTGAAATACTTTCTGTTCAAATCCCAGCTACCGGTATCAACGCCATGAGAGTCTCCAGCCTCTATGTCGTACCTCTTGATATGGACCAATATGCCACCCATCGATCTAAGCCAAGGGACCTCGTCGTCTTCGTACTCGAAGAACCTAACATCAGGGATTAAAGAAACCTGAGATGTTGATTTCTCAAGCCTTCTCTGAAGTTGTTCAGTGTAAATTCTTCCTTTCGACATCTTACGGGTCACTTCCGCGAAGCCAACGATGAGTGGCCGAACGAGATCCTTTTCCTCTCTTGTGCATGAGAGTATGTCGATCCCAAACTTCTCAATAATCAGACCTCTCACATCTTTTTTAAGAGGTTCTGCTAAGGAATATCTATCGTGAGAAAGAGCAAATGAGTCAAGTTCTTTTTCCAAAATGTCGGCAAAGGTATCTTTCCCGGCTCCCGCCACTCCTGATATTCCGATTATTAGTTTTTTCATTATTGATTCCACTCCAATACGTATTCCAATTTAAAAAGTATCCTAAGTAAAAGAGAAAGAAAAAGATATCTTACTTTTATAAAAGGTAAGAATACGTAACCTACAGAGACGTACCCATTACGTTAGGGTATTAGAGGGTGGGTTAAGAACCCTTAAAAGTCAACTAAAAAATCAATCTTTATTTCGAAAGTGCCAAATATAAGGATTTTTCGCGCAAAAACTTTTTTGAGAAAGTAGTTGACTTTTTGAGAGGTGTAAAGGATAATAGAATATGGATACCATTTTTTTCATCTGTCTCGTAGCTTCAGTTCTCTTCGTTTGGTTTCAAACGGAAGCTTTCGCTGAATACGCAAAACTCTTAGGGCTTGGGGGGATATTTGCGATTGAGAAGTATGAGAAATATCTTCTTATCGACAGAATAAGCTATCCAGCGTTCCTCACTGTTACTAGACCGAATTTCTTTACCAAGCTTATCGGATGCCCTGCCTGTCTAGGTTTCTGGTTGTCTCTCGCATCTGGATTGCAAATGCGAGATGTTCTGTCAGTACCAATCGTTTATGTTGGAGGGTTACTGTTTTATTCAGTTATGACTTTACTTTACCCAACAGACAACGGAGAGGGTTAAAATGAGTGAAAGGATATTTAATGAGATGGAGGATTTTTACTGTTCTCTGATGAAAGATGAGGAAACTTCATCTCTCTTTAGTGACTTTATGAGGGCTTACGAAGGAAGTCTTGGCGGCTGTAAATGCACGTCGGGCTCACGTAGGAGATATGCTGAAAATCTGTATGTGAATATCGATGAAACATTTACTCAAGAGAAATTAGATATCCTGCTAAGAGTCTTCACCGCAACGATGTTAGTCTTCGTTCATAAAGGCGAAAAACTAATGTCTATTAAGTAAATAATGAAGGCTAGGATTATCGAAGAGCATGATGAAGCTCTTAGGATTTGGAACGCCTTAAAAATAAGAGATAGGCGTTCGTCGTGTATCGTTCATTTCGATTCACATTCTGATATGGCTCTACCTGAGAGGGGTGAAATCAGCATCGGCTCTTTTATTATTCCTGCTTTTTTGAGTGGGGCGATCCATAGGTGTATCTGGGTCAAGCACCCAGAATGCAGGGAGTTCAAGGAGGGACGTTATGAGTTCAAAGTTGGACACAACGACGAACACGAGCTAAAAACTACCTGTAAAGAGATAATCTTTTGGCAAGATTACTCCAACGAGGACTCCTTAGTTTGGAATGACACTAATGTCGTTTTGGATGTAGTCAACTTTGAAAACCTGCCCTCTTTGAAAATCGACGAGCAGGTAATCTTAGACATCGATTTAGATTTTTTCAGTTGTAAAAATCCCGCCAAGCATAGATTTATTAAATCTTACGGAGCTGAGACCTACAAGTCTCTTGAAAAGAGAGTGAGGAAGATTTCCAAAAGAGATGATCTGGCTGTTTTTGAAAAAGAGCTTCTTTTATCAGGGGACCTGAAACTAGCTAAAGAATTCGTTAAAGGTGAAGGATATGCAGCATTCCTTCTTCCCGAATTAGACTTTGACGAGTTCGAAATCGAAAAAATGGCTAAAAGAATTACCTCTCTACCTGTTAAAGAGTCTGAAATCTCCTTCTGTGTAGCCTGCAAATCAGTAAGTTCTGGATATACCCCAGAAGACAAATGGGAGAAAATTCTTGAGAATGTAAAGTTTTTTATTGACGATTTTGATTACTGGAACCATCATCAAGCATGATTCCAATTAAAAAGCTAAAAGAAAACGCCAAAATCCCCACTAGAGCCCATTCAGGAGATGCCGGTTACGACCTCTACAGCACAGAGAGTCTCGTTTTACTTCCCGGTGAGAGGCATTTATTCAAAACGGGCATAGCTCTAGCTATCCCCAAAGGTTACTACGGTCGCATCGCACCTCGCTCTGGATTAGCCTTCCGCCAAGGTATCGATGTCTTGGCTGGGGTAATCGATCCGTCATACCGAGAAGAGATTGGCGTCCTTTTAATTAACCTATCGGAATCTCGGGTAGAGATTAAATCTGGCGATAGAATTGCTCAAATGATATTTGAATCCTGTGCCGAGCCAATGCTCTTTGAAGTCGATGAGTTTATGGATGCTGAAGAAACCGAAAGGGTCGGAGGGTTCGGGTCCTCTGGAGAGTAGCTGTTTAAGCCCGCTCGCGCCAAAAATTAACCGTAACCCTCATCGACGGATTGACATTGTAAATATCAACCCCCTTAGCTACTTTCAACGGGGAAACTAAGTTCGAGTGTCCTTGAACAGGTATCGTAATAATCGTATCACCAGAATTGGAGTCCTCAGAAAGAACCCCCGTGGTGCTAGCCATGATGTCTGTAATAACGATGCTCTCATTTGCAGCCGTCGTGACTAAAGCTCCCTCACCGTCGATGAAGGCCGTCAGTCCGGGTTCGCTACTTAGTCGGTAATCTCTATTTTCAGCCATTATACTATTTATTACACAAAAATCTTAGCATCTACTACAATTTCGCCGCCAGAATACAAACCAAGGTCAGGC
>TARA_R110000765_G_scaffold14846_3_pt1 | contig 15287 bp, 2 predicted proteins | sample TARA_R110000765 | Tara Oceans TARA_R110000765 (sample SAMEA4398168) | marine metagenome | biome: Polar Biome; feature: [MES] marine water layer (ENVO:01000295) within the mesopelagic zone...; material: water (ENVO:00002006), including particulate matter (ENVO:01000060) such as...... | reverse complement strand
AATAAGTATACAGATAAAACTCTTATACAAAGACCTCAAGAAGAAATATTCAATACTCCATTAAAAAAATCTGGACAAATTACTTCAACAGCTCCTGTAAATAATACAGTAGTTAATGATAATCGTACAGCAAAAACTACTAAAAAAACTACTGAAAAAGTAGGGTTAACTCTTGGAGATAAAATAGGAATGGCTGCTAATCTACCTTCAATTGCTCGTAATATGCAATTAGGTTTGTCTAAGCCTGAAGCAGAAGCTTTAAGGTTAAACTCTAATGCTAAAAAAGTAGAAAACTTAATGGCTAATAGAAAGATTAATATGCAATCTTTACAAAATAAGTTAACTGGTGAAAGAACTGCAGGAATGAAAGCTATTGGTGAAAACACAAGAGGTGTTGGATCTAGAAATGCTAACCTACAAAATTTATTTGCTAACTCTGCACAAAAGAAAGCTGAATTAGAAATGAAATCACAGGATGTTAATAACAAGTACAGAGGAGAAGAAGCTAATACTTTAAATAGTTTAGGTGCTCAAGAGGCTGCTGAAAGAATCAGACAACAGACTGTTAATTCTCAGAACAAAGCTTTTAAAACTAATGCAATGACAGATGCCTTTACAGGTTTATCTAAAACAGCAGCTGACTCTTCTAGAATATTAAATACTAATAGTGAGAACAACATGACATTAGCTTCAGTTAATGCCTTATCTACTAAGTATAAAGTAGAGGCAAGCGTAGTTAATGGTCTTATAGCTCAGGGATTTAAAAATAAAGATTTAGATGCAGCACTAGTTAAGTATAAAAAGAATAAAGGATAGTAGCCAAATAATAAAATAAGTTTGTAATGAAAAACAAGGAAGACATAGAATATGCAAATGGTGGAGTGAATAGATTCATGAAGACTGCAAAGTACGTTGAACCTACACAAGGGTTTAAATTAGATTATAATCAACTTGCAGCAGGAGTACTTGCTAGAGAGGATGCATATGATAAGAATGCTGCTATACTAGATGAATTAGATCAAGACTACATCCAAGGTATAACTGGAGCAGAGTCAGATAGAGCTAAAGAAATTAATAGTAATATTAGTACTAGAATTTCAGAAGCGTCTGATGCTTTTGGTGGAGATTTATCTCTATCAGGTGACCATGTTAGGGCTACTAAGAAGTACATTAAACAAACTACTGGATTTGATTCAGAGGGTGCGTTAATAAATAGTAACTTGAAAGGATATAAAGCTAACTTAGCATATATTGACGAGTTAAAGGACTATACTGAAGAACAAAAAGATGTAATGAGAATTAGAGCACTAGAAGAACATAACACAAAAACCGATGCATCTAAAGCTGGTCTAAGTGGTAAGTTCAGTTCATATGCTGATCACAAGGCTGAAGACTTTGTTATGGTAGCAGATACAGCTTTAGCGTATGCTAAAGAAATGAGTCCTACTACATTTCAATCTGCTTTAAGAGAAGCTGGTATAATGGGTAAGGTTTCTGCTGATGGAAGTGGACAATACAATGTATTTAGAGGAGGTAAATCAGTTAAGTTAACTAAGGAAGAAATAATGAGAGCGGTATTACCTATGATGAGAGATAATGAAAAAGTAATGGCTTACTTAGATTATACTGCAGGTAATTCTACTTTTATGAATAACAGAGCTGATACTAAAAGAGGTGGTAATAGACATACAGAAAATGAAGAACTACAAGCTGAGAGACAAAAAACATTATTAGATTTACAATCAGATACTTCTAAAGCAGGGGTAAAAAAACTACAAGAGTGGTTAAATGAAAATGGTATTGATGTAGGTATAGCTGATGGGGTTAGTGGTAAGAAAACTATTCAAGGAGCTTTAACTGCAGCAAAGGAATTATCTAATGTATACAGCGATGAAGCAGAACAAAATGCATATATAAACGATAAACTATATAGTGGTGTAGGATCAGCATCAGGATTAAAAGTTAGAAATGATTTTTATGTACAACAACAAATAAAAGCTAATACGGATTACACAGCTAGTAGACTTAGTGCGGCTAAAAAGCTTGAAGCAAACTTAGCAGTAGCAGGTATAGTAGGTGGAGAAGGTACAGCAATGAACATTGGTGATATGTATAAAAATGGTAAAGAAATAAAAAAACAACTACTAGCTAAGTCTCCAGAGATTGGAGAAACTTTAAATAGTAAGTTAGATTTAGAAATTGATCCTAGTGATCCTAATTCTGTAACTGAAGGCCTAGCTTCATACAATAGTATGACACCATTAGATATAGCTGAGAAAATTTGTCCAAAGTGTATAGGTGAAGATGGTAAAGTTAATATGGTAAAACTAAATAATAGTGATGATTATCAAGCTATGAATTCAGAAATGAATGCATACCAAAACCAAGTACAAGCAGCTGATGATATTGATATGTTCTTTGAAAAAAGTGAAGGTAACAGTAATATAGATTTTAATGATCTAATAGTTGATCAAAACCTTAGCTATAGAGTAGGTGCAGGCGCATATAGTAGTTTTACACCTACTTATGCTAAAGATATGGTAGGTCCTATGAGAGTGGCTATAATGAGTGGTGTACCAAGAAAAGATTTTATAGCTACTCTTCCAGATTATCAACAAGGTCCCTGGACTTCTGGGATGTATGCATCTGTAGAAAGAATCTATAAGAAAGCCAATCCAGAGGGTGTTGATTACAAAGATATTTTAGAAGAAATGCCAGGTGTAATGTGGACAGGGAATAAATCACTAGGAGATGGTAATCAAACTCAAGATATGTTAGTATCCGCTTTAACAAGTTTTAAAAGTACTACTATGGGTGGTAAAAAAGTACACCTAGAGGACTATGAAAATGAAATAGGTTTCACTAGAGGAGAAGGGGAAGCAATTATGATAACAACTCCTATAGGCGGATCTGCTAGATTTATAGTTAAAGGTTTTATTGAAGATAGTAAAGGTGATAAAGTAGCACATACTTATTCATTTACCAATAAGGAAACTAATGCATTCATAAATGAAAATTTAAAAGAAACTTTAAAAGGTAATAGCTCTGAGCAAACAAAGGATACTGCTGGTGGAATTATTTTTGGACTAGTACCTGATAACACTTACTCAGAAAAAGCTGCTCTAAATAAACTAAACAAAGGAGGTACTTATCCTTTTAGATATAAAGGAGCTCAATTAGAAATTGTAAAGAATAAAAATATAAAAGGACAGCCTTATACTGTATATGAAAAAGGTAACAGTGAACCATGGTCAACTGATGATGGAACAACACACTTTAAGTCAACAGGAGATATAAAAAACTACATAGGAAGAAAGCATTAATATGGGAGCAACAAGTATAGAAGAAAGAGAAGACAATAAAGTAACTAATTTAGAAGCACAAAAAGCAATCTTTAGTAAAGCTAAGGAAACTCAAAAAGCTACTGGAGTTGTAGGTCATGGTTTAGGTAGATCTAGATTTACTAGTGGTAAGTTTTCTGTTGATAAGATAGACAAGCAATTAGGTGAGAATAGTGTTAATGTTCAGTTTGAACAAGATCAACTACAGCCACAAATGGCTGACGCACAAGGAGAAATCAGTACTGCATTTAATGCGGTAGTTGGTGGTGCTCGCATGGGTGCTGCTACTATTGTTGAGGACTTATCTTATATACCTCAAGTATTTAAACAACTTGGTGGTCAAGATTGGGAAAAGAATGCAGTAGCAGAGTGGGCTCAAGAAACTAAAGCAAATATTCAAGAGGGTATGCCTATCTATACTGCAGATGAGAATGGAATGTCTTTCTGGGAAGGTGTAAGAGGAGTTATAGACTCTAGTATTGGTTTTGGTGTACCTGGTGGTTTAATTGCTAAGGGAGTAAGTACACTAGGTAAGACTGCTAAAGGAATGAGGATAGCAGCTAAACTTTATAAAGTAAATAAAAAAGCAGGTAAGTTAGCTATGGGGTTAGCTAATTCAGCTACTTTCACAGAGAGAGCAGGTGCTATAGCTTCAGGTCTTATAATGAATGACTTAGAGGGTAGTATGATGGGTAGTGAGTTATATGAGACGTTAGTTGCAGATGGTCATACTAAAGAGGATGCATCAAACGCAGCTCATACATTTAAAAATGCTAATAGAATATTTGCTATATCTGATGCTATTCAGATTAGAGGTATCTTTGGTGGTGTATCAGGTGCTACTAGAAATAAAATGTCTAGAAAAGGCTTAGGTGAAATGGCTAAGAGCTTTGGTAAAGTTAGCCTTAAGAATCCATTAGCAAGTGGAATAGGTGAAGCTATAGAAGAGGTTGGACAGGGAGTTTTGTCTAGCGAGATAGAACACAGGACTAATGTAGATGCTGGTAGGGCTGTAGATGAAGATCTATCTGACTATACAGTAGGTAGAGCTTTGGACTATGTTATGACTAAGGAAGCATTATTTGAAGGAGCTATGGGTTTCTTTGGTGGTGGACCACAGTCTTTAATGTCTCATGTAATGGCAGGAGAGTTTAATAAGAAAAATGTAGATGACCACAATTCAAGAGTAGATGCACAAGAACAATTTGTAGAAGATCAAAAAGCTACTATTAAAAACTTCTTACATACAGAAAAGAAATTATCTGCACTACAAAGAAAAGCATTAGACTCAGGAACTCCAGAAGATATTAAAATATTTAATGATGCTAAGTATAATAACTCATTAGTTAATAGTTTTGAGAATGGTACAGCTGACCAATTGGAAGCTATGTTGGATGATATAGCAGAGATGTCTCCACAGGAAGCAGATGAAGCAGGTTTTGCTGAGGACTATAAAGAAGCTGCACAAGATAGAAAGGCTGAGTTATTAGCAAAAGAAAAATCATTCTTACAATATTACAATCACCCTAATAGAAAAGGTGTATTAGCTAATAGATTTAATGCTGAGTTAATAGATAAAACTATTGCTGCTAATAAAGAAAAGAAGGATAATTTTGCTAGCAAAGTACAAGAAGAAATTAACGATATATCAGAGGAATTTGGTGAACTAACTCTTGTAGGTGAAGATGGTATTATTAGACCAGGCATGCCTTCTTATGAATTAGGTGGTGAGAACTCAATGGGTAATATATCTCCTGAAAATAAAGAAAGATATAAAGCTTTTAAAAATAAAGTAGAGTCTTTAGGATCATTCCAACAATGGAAGAAAGCTAAAGAAAATGAGGACAACATGAATAGCCATAAGAAAGCTGTTAGAGATGAGTTTGATATGTTTATGACTCCTGCTTACCAAGATAAAACTAGAGCTAGACAAAAAACTTTTGAAAACTATGGTACAAAAATAGATAATAGTACTGATGCTTCAGCTTTAGCTTCAATAGCTACTGATGTTATTAATGATAAGTCATTAGATAGCGAAGATCAAGCTATGATAGATGAGGCTATTAAAAATAGACAATCAGCTATAGCAAAATCTAATAAGAATAAAACAGAAACTGCAAATAAGCGTAAAACAATTAAAGACAAAAAGGCTAAAGCAAAATTAGAAAAAGAAGAAAAAGCTAAAGCAGATAAAGAATTTAAAGCAGCAAATAAAGTTACTACTAAAGAAACTAAAGAAACTAAAGTAGCACCAGAAGTAACTGATAAAACTACACAAACTAAACCAACAGGACCAGCACCTACAGGCCCTGCAGTAACTCCAACAGATGTTTCAACAGATACTAAAGTAGAGACTACAGTAGAGACTAAAGTAGAACCAGTAACAACACTAGAAGAAGATCAATTTGAGGCTTCTCATGATAATGCTGATAACAAAAAGAATGATGCTGATGAGAATGTTTCTTACGATAATAAGTCTTCTGAAAAGATAAAGAATTCTGAAGACAAAGTTGAAGATGAATTACAAGCTGATGGCTCAAGAAAAATTGCTAATCCAGATGGAACTACATCTTTCTACATAGGTAATAAAACTGAAAACTCATTTAATGTGTTTGCATATTTATCTAGACAATACAAGAGAATATTTACAGGTGATGTAACTTATATAAAAGAGACTGAAGACAACCTTAATAGTGATGAAGGATTCTTTAATAAAGATATTTTAGATCCAAGACAATTTAAAGTTGGTACAAAGTTATCTATTGAAGTTGATAATGATTACACTGGTAAGATTAAACATCCTGACACAGGAGAGTTAGTTGATTGGGTTGCTTTTAAAGATGAGGCTACTGCACAAGAGATAACAGATAATGTTCCTATAAAAATAGTAGATTCTAAATCAGGAGAAACTTTAGCGTATATACATTCAACTGCATGGGCTAATGAAGAGAACATTTACGGTAATGTTGTTGCTAATAAAGCAAAGACTACCGCACTAAGAGTTGCTGTACAGGAAGGACCTTTCAGCACTACAATTACACATAAGTCTGCAGGTAAATTATTCAGAACAAAGAATAGAGATATTAATGTATTATCTGAAATGATGCCTGATACAGATTTGGATTTACATGTAGCTATAGCTACTGATGAATTAGTTAATGATAAAGGTGAAGCACCAACTGAAGTAGTCAACTCTGTGTTGATACCTGGTGTTACTTATGTAGTAGTGGATACACAGAATGGTGGTAAAATGGCTTTGCCTGTTTACAATACTAAAGTAGGAGAGAATGCTGACATCAAACAAAGTATTATATTAGCTGTTAAATTATTTATGACAGATGAGTCTAGATGGAATCAAGAAGAAAAAGACTTTCATACTAAAATGTTAAAGGGAAGTCCTAGTATTGATTTAAGTAACTCTGCTGATGCAAGAGATTATATAACGCAATTTATACATAGTACTATTTTAGATGGACAAACTATGAAAGATTACTCACAGAGTAAAGATTCTTCTAAAGTATTCTTTAATATAAGTAATAGTGTAAGTTGGTCACATGGTAAAGGAGTATCTACAGTTACTTCTGGTTCTACAGTTTCAACTAAATTTGATGAGCTTACAGATGCAGAAATAGAAAGTTTACTTTATTCTGATAAGCCTAACTCTTTATCTAGGTTATTAGATGAAATGTACTTACAACCTAATAAAAAGAACTTACAGGATAAAAATACAATATTAACAGCAAACAACGATACTAGCTTTAAGAACTACAAAGAGATGGTTAAGGCTACGTCTAAATCAGATATCAAATCTGCTAATATAGGAACTGAAGCTGAACCTAATTGGGTATACACTCTTCAACCAGTAATAGAATTTGATACTAGTTCATTAACTGATGATTCTAAATTAACTGCTAAAGCTAAGGAAGAAACTAAAGTTACTGCAGTTGAAGAAGCTACTAAAGTTAATAAAACTGAAGAAGAATTAGCAGACGAAGAAAAAGGTAATTCACCTTTAGATTTTGATTTATCAGATTTATTTGGTGACAGAGATTTAACACCTGTAACTGTAGATCCTGCATTAGCAGCTGAAGTAAATAGAGGTGCAGAAGCAAGAAAAAAGGAAGAGTTTAAAGAAGGAACTAGTACTGAGAATGTATCAGATGATAATCCTGCAGCTATATCTACTAAAGTAAAGCAAGAGATAGCAAAAGACTCTGAAGGATTAATTGTTGAAGGATTTACTAGTAGTAAACAAGATAAGGTTACTGCTACTATAATGAATAAAGCTGTTGAAGTAATTATTGCTTCAAAAGATAAAAAGTCTTTAAAAGCTATATACAAAAAAATTAAAGTTGAATTTAAAAGCTTACAAGAAGTACCTTCTACAGTAGTAACAACTACACAAGAAGCAATAGTTAAAGCTGAGGAGATTGTAGCAATAGCTCAAGAAGCTATACCAAAGAACACTGGTAAAGTGAAAGCACAATTAGAAGCACTATTAGCAGCACAGTTAGATGCTATAGAAGTTAACACAGCTCTATTAAAAGAAGCTAGTAAGTCTGTAGATAACTTCCAACAAGTTTTAGATAACTTTACTCAATTAGCTAATTTAACTACTAAAAAATTAGAGTCTATTGGTTTAGTAGATGTTAACTCTAAAGGTGAAACAGTTACTACTGAATTAGAAAAAACTCAATTTACTGTTGATGATGTTACTAGAGATTCTAGAGAAACAGTATCTGCTCAAGTTAAGAGAGCTTTAAGTGGTGTTACTAAAAGAGATGTAAACGGAGACCCTGTTTATAACTATTTAGGTCAAGAAGAGAAAGTTCCTTTTGAGGAAGTATACTCTGCGTTACAATCTATACTAGTTGGTACTGATGCTGACTTTAATACAAAGATAGCTTTATTAACTCGTACTAGAGGTGCTGATGGTAAGTTTCCTTACCCTTGGATGGCTGATGTTATATCTAAACTAGTATACGACTCTACTCCACAATTACAAACATTATTCACTATAGCAACTACTCAACACTATGTTAACATGGAGTTTGTAGTTTGGGATATAGATAAAAATGGTAATTTTGTAGTAAGAAAATGGAACTCTGATTCTGCATCAAAAACTAGAACACTATTAACTAATTGGAAAACTAAAGCTACTCTAGGTAAACTATATAAGTTTAATGATAAAGAGGGCGAATATTTAGTTAACCAAGAAGAAGTAACTAGATTGAAAGCTATATTTGATGCTGGTCCAACTAATATGACTGAAGAGATCTTAACTGATTTCTTTAAATCTATTGGAGTAGAATTAAAAGCTAGTACTGCTAAAGATATAATATCTGGGCAATTTAGACATAACAGAAAGTCGTTATCTCTTAACCAGCAGTTTACAAATGCTAATGGTATATTTAATATTATAAACAAGGGTTTACTAAGTAAAACAACACATCAAGCATTAGCTTCTAGTAATATACTAGATGATACTATATTTAAGACTTTGGCTAAACACGATAGTAATTACAGATCAAATGTATATGCTACTTCATTTAGAGATGGTGGTAAGTCTATATCTTCTAATGCAAATAATAAATTTATTGTAGAGAGAACTAAAAAACTTAAAGATGATAAGAAGTTTGTTGAGAAGATCTTAAATACTTCTTACGGTAAAAACTCTGAACTATTAAGTTCTTTAGTGGATTACAAAATAAGAGAAGATGGTACTATAGAGGTAATTGATTTTAAGGATAATGAGATGTATGCTAAGTTTAACTATGCATACGCTGGGTTTAATCCTTACAAGAAAATGAAGTCTACTGAAATGGGAGATGTATCATTACAATCTAAAGCAGTAAGTGAGCATGAGGCATACAAGTTAAATACATTTTTAGCTAGTATCGCAGCTGATAAAAGTAAAACAGCTCAATTTATTATACCAACTAGTTCAGATAAGAGTACATCTATTAAGTTAGTGTTACCTTACCAAAAAGCTAGCTATGAGTTCTCAGAAGAGTCTCCTAATACTAAGCTTTCTGCTTCAACTAAAGAAAGATTATTTGAGTCTTTATTCATGTCAGAGTATGATAGAATATTAGCATTCCAAGCTAAAGGTAGTAAGTCTAGTGTAAAGGGATTTGAAGATGGAGCAGGTACTTTTTTAGTACTTCCAGAACTAAATACATTACCAGGGTTGTTTGATGAAAATGGAGATATTACTCCTAATTTAGGAAACATGAGACCTGCTATTGATGCATTGATCCAAGACTATGTTAATTCTATGGTAGAGGAGAAGTTAGCTGAATGGACTAATTTCGATATAGGAACTCCTATAATCAAGAAAGATAAAAATGATAAGGATGTAGTAAGAAAAGATGGTTCAAAAGTTGTATTAAGGCATAACCACGTAGACTCTAAAGCTCTTAATAAAGCTAAGAGTTTAGATAATTTAGCATTAGACATGGTTACTAATTACTTAGTAGCTAACTCTGAATACTTTAAGGTTATAGTAGGAGATCCTGCTCAATTCTTTAAAGGTAAAGCTGTTGATAAAACTCTTTCAATTGAAGAACAAACTAAAGCACACATAGCTAATGCTAAAAGTACTTTTGATAATATTACAAAGAGACTTGCAGGAGATATAGCACCAGGGATTAATGCTGCTAACACTGCTAATAAAACAATTAAGTATCTAATGTTAAAAGATAGAGCCAGCTCTTCTACTTCATTAGCTTACTACAAAGAATTAGGTTTAAATAATTTATCTGATTACGAGACTGTAGAAGGTACAGATGCACAAGAGTGGACTACAATAGAAGAACACTTAGATGTTATGCTTATGTTTGGTAAGATCTCTGAAGAAGAGCATGCTATGTTTTTAGAGCAATCTAAAAAAGAAACATTAGATTTTAAAGATGAATTCACAAAAGCTATATTTCAACCAATCAAACCTGTATACGTTAACTCGTATGTAGATACTAAGAATGATTTACTTAGAAGACTATATGTTAAGTCATCTAGTTTCCCATTAATCCCTCAATTAACTAAAGGTTTAGAAATAGACAAAGTTAGAGTGATGATGGAAGATAGAGGTATTAATAGAGCTGCATTTGGTTCTGGTGTAAAAGTAGGTAATACTGCTACACAAACTGATGTATTTAATTCTACTAAAGGTAAACAAGGTACTACAGTAAAAGACTTTATTTCTAAAGCAGATCAAGATAGAAAAGAGCAATTAATTGATAAGAAAGATTCTAAAGGAATTACTAAAAAAGAACAAGCAGAGTTAACAGAACTAAATAAATTTGCTGAATTTGATGAGGCTACTACATTAACAGTATCTAGAGAAGGGTTTAAGATCCAACAGGAAATACCTTTTAAATCAAAAGAAGAGATTAATAAAGTAACTCAAGCTTCTAAGCTTATATTTGTTAACATGCTTAATGAAGAGTTTAGTGTTGCTAAGTTACCTACAAGCGTTCAGAATAGATTAACTCCTACAGATGGAGTTGTTACAGGTAAAGAATTACAAACAGCTTATTATGATTTATATAAAGAGTTATACCTTACAGGACAAAATGAACTTAGTGAAACTATATTAGAAGATAATCAATTAAACAAAGGAAAGTTATCTGCATTATTACTTAAAGAAGCTCAATCTAGAAACTACCCTTTAAGTGTACAACAAGCAATTAAGTCAGATCCAGAATTCAAGTATTTACCTTATAGTATATACAGTGAGAAGTTTGAGTCTTTACTAAATTCAATAGTATCTAATGCTGTAATCAAACAACAGTTACCAGGAAGATCTTTTATCTTAGGTTCAGAAGAAGGAATGACTCTAATAGAAGGTAAAGAAGGACAAGAGCTTATAGATAATACTGATGGTATTATTTACACAGACGCTTGGACTGGTTCTTTAAATGCTGCATCAAGAGATAAAGGTGAAATGAAGCCTTCTCAAGTATTTGTAAGCTCTAAGTTTACAATGAATGATGGAAGTACATTAAACCTTAGAGAGGTTAATAAAGATGGTTCTTATGTATGGTTGAAGACAACATTTAAAGATGGTGTTGCTACTTTAACTATAGACAATGATAAAGTAGATCCAGAAGTTCTTAGAGCATTTGGTATGAGAATACCTAATCAAGGACCTAACTCTACTGCTAATATAGAAATAGCTGGTTTCTTACCAGATTCTATGGCTGATTTAATTATTGCTTCTAGAGATTTCACTGTTCAAATGGGATCTGATTTTGACATTGATAAATTATATTCTTATAATAAATTTAACTTCATTAATAGTGAAGGTAAATTAGTTGCATTAACTTCAGAAAATAAAGATGACTTAATTCAACAAAAACAAGATGAATTAGTTGCTGACTTTAATGATAAAAGCGAAGGTGCTGTAGAAAGATTTACAGAGAAAATAAGTATAGCTAAAGACAATAATGAAATGTCTGAAGCTAACTTTCAAATGCTTATAGATTTAAAGTCTAAAAGTTTTGAAGAGAAATCTCAAAAGATAGCTGAAGAAACATCAGAGAGAATTAATAAAGCTCTAGATAGGTTAGCTAAGTCAATAGACAAGAAAGTACTTAAGAATGATATAGTTGATATACATTTAGCAGTAGCATCTAATCCTTCTAATGGTATCCAAGCTCAAATGGCTGAACCATTAGCTTTTGGGCCAATGAAACAAGATGCTGTAAAAATTGATACATGGAGAAGTAATAAAGTAAGCGGATCTAAGTTTTCAGGATTCAGTGATAAATTCCAAAGAGATAAGTATATTTCTGGTAACTCTGGTAAAATAGGAACTGCACTTTTCTCTTTAGATTCTGTATCTAATGCTTTAATGCAAGGTAAAGATCTTAGATTCGTAGAGAAAGCAGGAACAATGGAGAGTGCTCCTGAATATTTTAAAATGAGTATAGGGAATACTGTATCAGATGGTTACTTATCAGATGAGAAAACTCTTGATGGTTCAGATACTAAATCTAATGTAATTTCTTGGTATCAATCAGCAGCAGTTGATAACGCTAATGAGAATCTTATGGGTAGATTAAATATCAATAAAGATACCATGAATACAGTTAGAGCTATGAACCAATTAGGGTTTAAAAACGAGACTCCATTACTTATTACACAAGATATTATATTTGATTACATAGAGACTTTAAATGGCTTAAACTCCGCATTAAGTACCTTTAAAGGTGATTCTGCAGTTGAGGCTCTAAGACTTATGGAAGAGAAGTACCCTAACTCAGGTTTACCTGTTACAGGTAGTAATCTTACTGTAGATAAGATGGAGAGCATGATTAAAAATGGTAGTAAAGAAGTTAGTTACAATTCTCTACAAAGAGTTGCTTTAGCTTCATTCTTAACATTAGCAGATAAAGGTAAAACACTTGCTTCTGTAAGTTCTACATTAAATGTAGATACTGCAGGTTTAGGTAAATCTATTATCCATTCAATGGAGAAAGAGAATCAGGTACGTTCTTTTAATACAATAGAGATTACTAATATTTCTAGTATGATTGGCGAAGAAATAGATGGTGAAGTTGTACCTACAACAATCAATGGTTTTGCTATTGAGTATGGTTTAAAATTCAACAATGCTCTATGGAGTGAATTATTTCCTTACAAGTCTGCTACGATATCAGAAGTATTTAAAGAGATAGAAGAGATTAAAGGTACAAACTTTACTGTTGATTCTAGAACTGATTTATATACTAATATATGGAGAGACATGAAGTCTTATTTATTTGCTAACTCTAAGAATGGTCTTACAGATGGTGATATGTTTAATGAAAGAAAGAGATTATTAATTGATACTCCTACTAACAAATCATTAGCTACAATAGTACATGAATTAGAAGCGCACCCATTATTAGCAGATAATTCTTTCTTTCAAAAGTTAACAGCTAAACCAGAGAAAGGTGGAAAACCATCTACAATAGGAATCAATGCTTCTTCTAGAGAGGCTTTGGATGAGGAACATATTTATTTAGACTTACTAGAGATGTTACAATCTAATAATGAAACTGTAATAATGACAGCTAACGGTATAGATTATACAGTTGGTTTGTTAGCACAAGATTTAGTTACTTATCAAATGTTAAATGGAGCTCAACAAGGCCCTACTGATTTTACTAAGTATATTTCTAATAGCTATTTAAAAGCAGGAACAAATTTAGTAGATAATATGACTAATTTAGATTTTGCAGGAGATAGTGTACTAGGTTTACAAAGAGGTAATGCGTCTACAGATCAAACTAATTACCACATGGTTTCTGATTTCACAACACAATTCTTTCAACATAATCCTTATGCAGCTACAGAATCTAAAGATGATATTTCTTTTAAAGGTACTGATGTTATGGTTAAGCCTACATTTTATAGAGAAGGAACTGGAGATGATATAAAGTTATTTAAGTGGAATGGTGCTACATATGAAAGATTACCTCTATTAGGTGAACCAAATTTATTTGAGTATTCTTCTGAAACTAGTGTACAGTATTCTACTAACAAGAATAATAATCCTAATAACAAAGTTCATTCAGGAGATGTATTAAATAGAAAACAAAATGCAATCAATAGTAAAATAACTAATCCTTATAAGAAGTCTAAAAGTTCATTTACATTCAAATCTTTAGAGAAAGAAGGTCTTACAGGGAAAGAACAAATAGAAGGTATACTAGAAGAGATTGCTTTACATCCAGACTTTGTAGATACACAGTTTGGTATTTATTCAGAGTTATTATTAATGAATAAAGATAAATTAATTAAAAGTATTAAATTTGTAGAAGGAACAGCAAGTGACTATAACGTAGCTACTGAAACTTTATCAATTGGTACTGATATGCTAGAAAGTGGTTCAACACAAGAAGAAGCATTCTTACATGAACTAACTCATGCATTTACTTCTAAATTTGCTAATGCTTATCAGAATGATATATTACCAAAGAATACTCAAGAGTATAAAATATTAAACTCTCTTGACAATAATAGAAAATCTTTAATAAAGAAATTAGAAAATGATAAGAATGGTGACTTTGCAAAACAAGGTTTAGTATTTGATGGTGAAGAGACTGTAATTATAGACGGTAAATCAGTTACTAGAAAAACTGGGTTTAAAGAATTAGTTAAGCAGTATGAAGCATTTAAACTTTTTAAAGCTAGGAAAGCAAATGGTGAGACTAAAAAAGATGAATCAGCTCCTACAGTAGATAAAGACTTAATAGATAAGTACTATGGTTTCTATAACTTAAACGAATTTATAACAAATAGTTCAACTAATAAAGAATTTCAAGATGTATTAAATAATATACCTAGAATGGATAATAAGAGTTGGGTTACTTTGTTACTTGAAAAGTACAAGGAATTAGTAGGTAGATTACTAGGAGTTAAAAGCTTAAAGAAAGATAGTGAGTTATATGAAACTCTATCTAAGGTATATGAATTTGTTCAAGCAGATCGTACCAATGAAGCAGTTGATTATGCTGATATAGAAACTAAAATAAGAGTGATGTTAAACGATGGAACAATTAAAAAAGACTGTAAATAATGGGATGTAAGTATATATATAATACAGATAAAGGTATTAAAACCTTTGAAACTAGAGAACTGTTAGCAGATTTTTTAATAGCGGAAGGTACTACAGAATCAGTAACTGAAACGAGTGGTACTAATTACTCTCCAGATAACCCTTATGGTCAACAAGATAGTAAGGTTGAAGGTTCTATTTCTGATAACATTAAAAAAGTCATTGAACAAGTTTATCCTGGTTGGATAAATAATGTAAACAATCAAATAGCAATAGCTGCTGAATTTAAAGCATTAAGTTTATTTTCTGTTGGAGAAAACTCAATTAAAGATAGAATTTCTTTTGGGGCAGAGGCTTTTAAGATGTTACAAGATATTAAAAAAGGCAAAAGCCCTTTTACG
>TARA_R110000765_G_scaffold31482_6_pt1 | contig 15337 bp, 14 predicted proteins | sample TARA_R110000765 | Tara Oceans TARA_R110000765 (sample SAMEA4398168) | marine metagenome | biome: Polar Biome; feature: [MES] marine water layer (ENVO:01000295) within the mesopelagic zone...; material: water (ENVO:00002006), including particulate matter (ENVO:01000060) such as...... | reverse complement strand
TAACAGCTTATTAGACAGATAATATCCCACTTTCCACAAGTAAAACTTCCATCTAATGAATATTTATTCAAATCAATATACATAATTAATATTTATCATTCAATATGTTGTTATTAGTTACTGAATAAAGCGATGTAGAAAGGAAGATTTAATCTACCTTTCTACAATAAAGCGGGATTTACGGTGTGACTGTATAAAAATACAGTACTTTATTTTTAATTTAAAATTATCATTAAAATTAAAAACGATAGGCTAAAAGCACTAATAAATCATACTGACCTTTAAGCAATATTAAATAGCCGTTATGTTAAAAAGATAAATTTCGCTACGAACAGTGCGGTTAACGCCCAAACACCATTTGAAATATCTTTATGCTTTCCTGCACCTAATTTAAGAACGGTATAAGTTATAAAACCAAATGCAATACCGTTGGCAATTGAGAAAGTAAAAGCCATCATAACGGTTGTGCTAACGGCGGGTGCATATTCGGTTAAATCATCCCAATCTAGGCCTCTTAATGAGCTCATCATTAACATGGCAACATAAATTAGTGCGCCATCAACCGCAAAGCCAGGTAGCATTTGTGCTAGTGGTAAAAAGAACATACCTGCAGCAAATAGTAACCCAATGGTTACGGCTGTTAAGCCTGTTCTACCGCCAACAGCAACACCAGCAGCAGACTCAACATATGAGGTAACGGGTGGACAACCAAAAGCGGTACCAATTACTGAAGAAATAGAGTCGGCTTTTAATGATTTACTTAAGCCAATAATTTTACCGTTTTTATCTTGTAATTTAGCACGTTCTGCAACGCCCATTAATGTGCCAGCGGTATCAAAAATATTCACAAATAAGAAAGTAACAATAACGGGGATCAAAGCGACTTGAAAAGCACCTGCTATGTCGGCTTTCCAAAGTATAGGTTTAAGTGCTGAAAAGTCAGGTATCGCTAACATGCCGTTATAGCTAACAAAACCAGATGCTGGTGCGAATGATTTGGCGGCTTCTGCCACGACAAAAAATTCTGTTGGGAGTACCCATGTCATAATAAAAGCTATCAGGGTTGTTATTGCGATACCAATAATTACCGCACCAAATACATTGCGATAACTCAATACTGTTATCAGTAAAAAGCTTAAAAAGCCTAGTGCTGGAGCTTCAGGGCCAAACTCTCCAAAGCCAAAATGTGTTAAATCAGCCAGAGCAACTATGTTATCAGGGTTGGCAACAACAATACCGGTAAAGCGTAGACCTATAAAACCCAAAAACAAACCTACCCCTGCTGTCATTGCAAGCCGTAAACTAAGGGGAATACTGTCTAACATCCATTCTCGAAGCCTTGTAACACTCATTAGCACGAAAATAACACCAGAAAGAAATACTGCACCTAAGGCAATTTCCCAACTGTACCCCATAGCGCCAACAACAGAAAAAGTGAAAAATGCGTTTAAACCCATACCTGGCGCAAGCCCTACTGGCCAGTTTGCATATAGCCCCATCATAATGGTGGCAATGGCAGCTCCTAAACATGTCGCCAAAAATAAGCCATCGAACGGCATACCGGTTTTCGACATAATAATAGGATTTAAAAACATGATGTATGACATAGTTACAAAGGTGGTTAACCCTGCCATTAGCTCTGTTTTTACGTTGGTATTGTGCGAGTTCAATTTAAAAAATCGCTCTAAGAAGCTTAAATCGCGAGTCGCTACATTGGCGGTGTTACCGGCTTGATCATCCATAATTTGTTCTCTAGTTGTTTATAATTAGGCTTTGTAATGCTTATAAATTAAGCCCTATTTAGATAATTTATTAACCACTTTAATTGTCGATTTTCGCGATTAACGCTTCTTGTTTTTAACAATTTATTTAATTTTTTATCATCATGTAACAACTTCATCCTATACTTAAATCAGAAAACCTGTCAATAGTGTCAAGAAATTAGTTTTTCTTGTATACTAGACTTTAGTTCTTGATGAACTGATTACACTGGGCAATGTGCTGCATTACTTCAAACTAAATTTAGTTGCGGTTACGTTAGTGCCTTCATTGAAATTTTTATTATTAGGCTGTTATGCTTCAACTTTCACATTTTAATCGTCGTAGTATCAAAGGCGACATTTTTGGTGCTCTTACCTCTACCATAGTGGCATTACCTTTTGCTTTAGCCTTTGGCGTAACGTCGGGCGCGGGTGCAAGTACAGGTATTTATTGCGCTATTATAACGGGGTTATTTGCTTCTATATTTGGTGGTACTAATCAACAAATATCAGGTCCTAATACCGGTTTAACCATTGCAATGGTGGCCATTTTAACCAGTTTTATAGCGCAATCTCCTGAACATGGTATTGCGATGGCCTTTACCGTGGTTAGCATGGCAGGTGTTTTCCAAATGCTTTTTGGCTTTTTCAAGCTGGGTAAGTATTTTACTCTGATATCTTATCCGGTTATTTCAGGCTTCACGTCAGGTGTTGGTATTCTGATTATTTTATCCCAAATTACACCTTTATTTGGCAAGCCTCTTGCTGATTTATCTTTTTCATCTTCAATATTTACCAGCACAAATACCCTGCTCGGCTTAGTTTGTTTAGCAGTACTTTTTGTCTGGCCACAAAAATTCAGTCGAGTGATACCTGCAAGTATTGTTGCGGTTATTGGTGCAACGCTTTTTTATATTTTTTCTGACAGTGCCATTCCGGTTGTTGGTGCTATATCAAGTGAGCTACCCGCGTTTAATTTCCCTACTTGGCAAGGTGATTTAATAGGTGAAATGATCAAGTCGGCATTATTGATTGCCACCTTGAGTACTTTAGACTCTTTAATGACATCACTTACGGTTGATAGTATCAGTAATGATTTACATAATTCTGATCAAGAACTAGTGGGCCAAGGCATAGGTAATATTATTGCAGGCTTTTTCGGTGCCTTACCCGGTGGCGGCGCAACCATGCGCACCGTCACAAATTTAAGAGCAGGAGGAACAACACCTTTATCTGGTATTTTGCATGCACTTTTTATTCTCGCTATTGTCTTATGGGCCGGCGAATATACGGCTTATATACCTGTGGCGGTTCTCGCGGCAATTTTAACCCATGTTGGTATCAGTATTATTGATTGGAATTTTCTAAAACGTGTACATCAAATCCCACTGTTTAGTGTTGCTTTGATGATTTCAACTATGGTGATGGCGGTTATATTTGACTTAATTACCGCGGTATTAATTTCAGCATTTGTGGCAAATTTGGTTACTATTCGTCGGTTATCAGAAATTCAATTAGACAATATTAAGCTCTTAACAGCGCAAGACGCACTGCACTTACCGATTTACGAAAAAGAGTTATTTACTGAGTTAAATAACCATGTACTTTTACTCAACATATCAGGCCCAATAGGTTTTGGTGTCGCACGAGGGTTAAAGCAAAGTGTGTCAAAATTAGATGAAAATAAAGCCTTATTGATCGATTTTACCGATGCGCGTTTTGTTGGCATTACCAGCACAATAGCTATTGAAGAAATTATTATGAGTTATCAAACACAAGGGAGAAAAATACTTTTATCTAATATTTGTCAGCGAGTTCGTGATGATTTTAATAAATTACAATTATTTGATAAAGTACCAAGAGAGCAGATATTTAATACTAGAATTGAAGCGTTATATTATTTAAAAAATCAAATACAACCATAGTATTATTGAGTGTAGCGAGTAATTTCGTACTCGCTACACTCAACTATTTACTTATTTTGGCTCTTTTGCAATGCAAGGCTAGAGGCAAAGTAGTTTGCTTTTATTAACTGTAATTTACGATGAGAGTTGCTCGAAGGTATCAACGCCTGCTTGCGCGCAACCAAGATCTTGCTCCGGCGAGCCAGAGCTTACACCTATGCCACCAACTACTTCGCCTTGAAAAGTAATGGGTAAGCCTCCGCCTACAATGCACATACGCCCACCTAATGCGGTGTGTATACCAAATAAGTTATTTTCATGGCCCGGAATACAAGCCTGATTAAAAATATGGGTACCTTTGCGAGCTGAAGCGGCGGTAAAAGCTTTATCTTGAGATAACGTAATACTGTGTATTTTGCCACCATCCATGCGCTCAAAAGCAAGTAAGTTTCCTGACTCATCAACAACCGATATGCACATAGGCACGCCGAACTCCTTTGCCTTTATTACCGCGCCATCAATAATTAATTTCGCCTCTGTTTGATTTAATCTATTTACTGTTAACATAGTTTACACTCTTTAGTTTTTTAAAATTCCTTATTAAACCAAGGTCTTCAATACCCTATGTTATGTATTGATTCTATTGATTTAACGTTATATGTATTAACTTGAACTGTATTAAATTTGGCTCATTTATACTTTTGCAATAACATGACCCAATTCAATGGAAATTGACCTTCCTGCTTTAACTAAATGCTTGATCCATTCATCTTTACGTCTTTGAATTGGAGCTGAAACTGAAAGCCCTGCTACAACTTCGCCAAACTTGTCATATAAAAGCACGCCAATGCAGCCAACGCCCATTTCCGCTTCTTCGTTATCAAATGCATAACCTTGGTCAACACAAGCTAAGCATTCGTCAACTAGGGTATCGAACTTTGAAAAGGTTTTGCGTGTATAAGTGGGTAAATTTGTGCGCTGGGCGTAGCCTTTAATACCTTCTACACCATCTCGACCTAGCATCATTTTGCCAACACCGGTCACGTGCAACGGTGCCCTGCTACCAATAATTTGTTGAACATGCATCATACGATTTGGAATCGCTTTTTCGACATAAATAACCACATCACCTTCGCGCGTAGTTAAGTTAATAGTTTCACCAAACTTATCACGTAACTTTTCCATGTAAGGAATGGCGACCTGACGAAAGTCTATCGCGTTACTTTGATTACTACTGAGTCTTATAAGCCGACCACTGAGTTGATATCTGCCAACACTATCTCGATCAACAAAGTGGTTATCAATCAACGAATGCAAGATACGAAAAGCCGTTGAAGGCGCTAAATTAGTATCAGCACTCAACGCCTTAAGTGTTACGGGTAATGAGTAACGTGAAATTGCGTCTAATAACATCGCTGCTCGGTCAATCACTTGAATACGAGATTCTGGTTTATGCTTTTTCATAAAACTCACACTGTCTTCCATTAGGGATTTAACTTGCTGTTAGCAAATCTACTTTACTGACTCTGTAGTTAAATATAATGCTAAAACAACCATAATAAATAGCTAAATTACACAATAATAATTCCACATTGTGAAATCTTATATACACCAGCACACCCCTGCCGCGCTAATCATTGATTTATATAACTTTAATAAATAATAATTACAATAACAACAAAAAAATTCCACATAGTGAAATCAAGCTTGATTGCCTGCCCCTACCATTTTCCATAAGGTGGAATAACTTAAATAAATCAAACCTGCTTTTATAAACCCATACAAAAGCAACGCACTTAAATCCTTTAAGTAAACAAAATAGTCAGCCATTTAGCCGTGGTTATTCAATAAAAAAGGAGCCGAATTTGAGCAGTTCAACAGAAAAACCTATGTACATTCCAACTTACGACGATGTACTTGAAGCACACGATCGCATTAAGCCCTACATTCATGAAACACCTGTTTTAACTTCACAGTTTATTAATGAACTAACCGGTGCTGAATTGTTTTTTAAATGCGAAAACTTACAAAAAGCGGCTGCGTTTAAAGTCCGCGGTGCTTGTAATGCGGTCTTTGGTTTATCTGATGAAGCAGCAAAAATTGGTGTTGCGACACATTCGTCAGGCAATCATGCGTTATCACTTTCTTATGCGGCTGGTCGACGCGGTATTCCGGTTACGGTTGTTATGCCAAGCACAGCTCCACAGGCCAAGAAAGATGCTGTTATTGGTTATGGCGGTACAATTATTGAGTGCGAACCCTCGACCACTTCGCGTGAAGCAGTATTTGCTGAAGTAGTGGCTAAATCGGGGGCTGACTTTGTGCACCCTTACAACGATCCTCGTGTTATTGCAGGCCAAGCCACTTGCTCAAAAGAGTTAACTAGCCAAGTTGAAAATTTAGATACTGTTGTAGCCCCTATAGGTGGTGGCGGCATGATTTCAGGCACTTGCTTAACCTTATCGACCATAGCGCCTAACATAAAAATATATGCTGCAGAGCCACTAAATGCTGACGATGCAGCCCGATCATTTAAAGCCGGTCATATTATTGCTGACGACGCTCCAGATACAGTGGCAGACGGTCTTAAAGTTCCCCTAAAAGATTTAACTTGGCATTTTGTTAAAAATCACGTTACCGACATTTTAACGGCAACAGAAGATGAAATTATTGCTGCGATGAAGCTTATTTGGCTACGTATGAAAATAGTCGTAGAGCCTAGTAGTGCTGTCACATTAGCCATTATTCTCAAAAACCCAAATGTTTTCAAAGGTAAACGAATTGGGGTAATTCTTACCGGTGGCAATGTCGATTTAGACAAACTGCCATGGATGAATAAATAGATTCAGTTCAAAGACATAAACTTAATAACAACAGAAATTTTGGAGATAAAAATGACTACAAGCAATTTAGAAGTAGGTTACGACATTCCGGCAGCTATTGGTATGGCAGAAGCTGATATTCAAACCCCCTGTTTAGTCGTAGATTTAGACGCCCTAGAGCGCAACATTGTCACCATGGGTAACTATGCAAAAGCAATGGGGGTTCGTCATCGCGTACACGGCAAAATGCATAAATCTGTTGATATTGCGCTATTACAAGAAAAGCTTGGCGACAGTTGCGGGGTATGTTGTCAAAAGGTATCTGAGGCAGAAGTATTTGCACGAGGTGGTATTAAAGATGTACTGGTATCAAACCAAGTACGTGACCCTGCAAAAATTGACCGTTTAGCCCGCATGCCTAAATTAGGTGCGCGTACACTTTGTTGTGTTGACGACCTTGATAATGTTGCAGAACTTGCGCTTGCCGTTAAAAAACACGGTACTGAAATTGAATGTTTAGTTGAAATAGACTGTGGTGCTGGACGTTGTGGTGTAAGTGAAGGACAACCAGTTGTTGATATCGCTAAAGCTATTCATGCAACACCGGGCTTAAAATTTGCGGGTATTCAAGCATACCAAGGTGCAATGCAGCACATGGAAAACTTTCAAGAACGAAAAGAAAAGCTCGATATAGCGATTGCAATGGTAGCTCGCACCATTGAAATGCTTAAGGTGGAAGGATTAACGTGCGACATTGTTGGCGGTGGCGGCACAGGTTCATATTACTTTGAAGGTAACTCGGGCGTATTCAACGAATTACAATGTGGTTCGTACGCATTTATGGATGCTGATTATCAACGTATTCATGATGAAAACGGTGAAAAAATCTCTGAATTTGAAAATGCTTTATTTATTTTAACGTCTGTAATGAGTCATACAAAATCAGATAAAGCTATTTGTGACGCTGGTCTTAAAGCACAGTCTGTTGACAGCGGCTTACCTTATATATTTGGACGTGATGATGTTGAATATATTAAGTGCTCAGATGAACACGGCGTGATTTCAGATCCTAACGGTGTCTTAAAAATTAATGAAAAGTTAAAGCTAGTGCCTGGTCATTGTGACCCTACCTGTAATGTTCATGACTACTATGTAGGTGTGCGCAATGGCAAAGTTGAAGCGCTGTGGCCAGTATCAGCACGTGGCAAAGCTTACTAGGCGGCACGTTTTTAAATTCAGGTTTAAAGTTTTATTCTCCCAAGGCGTAATGGTTAAGCTTGTCGTTTTTATCTGTTTCCCAACCGACAATAACGAATGACTTTTAACCTTAGCTTTGGGAGTTTTTTCATCGCCTAAAAGAGTAACAACTTGATGCCCTATTTCAGCCAATTGATAACTTAAGGATACAATAATGAGTCAGTCTCCCATAAAGAAAAACCAAGGTGTTTCAGTAATATCTGAAGCAGTATGCCAAAAAATAATCGGCAGAGAAAATGCCTTTATTGCCGTAGAAAATGTATTTGCTGCGATGGCGAAAAATACCGCCTATAACTTCCCTGTGATCCGTGAAGCCATTGGCCATAAAAATGCGCTTTATGGTTTTAAGTCAGGCTTTGACCGCGATGGCATGGTGCTGGGTTTAAAATCAGGCGGTTACTGGCCTGGCAATACAGACAAAGGTTTAACGAACCATCAATCTACTGTTATTTTATTCGATCCTGACACAGGTAAATTAAAATCATTAGTCGGTGGAAACTACTTAACGGCCGTTCGTACAGCGGCATCTTCTGCGGTATCAATTGCTCATTTAGCCCGTAAAAACGCTAAAGTGTTAGGCATTGTCGGTGCAGGTCATCAATCAACCTTCCAGTTACGTGCAGCTTTAGAACAGCGTAGTTTTGAAAAAGTTGTGGCATGGAATTTACACGCTGACAAATTGAGTAACCTTGCTGATGTTTGTAAAGAGTTAAACGTGCCATTTGAAGGACTTAGTCGCGAAGCACTTTGCGCGCAGGCCGATGTTATTATTACCATTACTTCAGCGTTTGAGGCTTTAATCGATAAAGCGTGGATAAAACCAGGAACGCACATTGCGTGTATGGGCACCGATACTAAGGGTAAACAAGAAGTAGATGCAGAGCTATTAGCCACCGCTAGTGTGTTTACTGATGAACTTGCACAGTCAATTACCATTGGTGAAGCACAACATGCAATTGCTTCTGGCTTGATTAAAGATACCGATATTGTCTCAATTGGCGATGTTATCAATGGTGTAAAACCCGGAAGAACGAGTGATGATGAAATTACTTTATTCGACGGCACCGGTGTGGGTTTACAAGATTTAGCCGTTGCCTCTGTCGCCGCAGCGTTAGCAGAAGAAAAAGGCTTGGCTACTTATTTTTCACTTTAGTTTTAGTTTTAGTTTTAACTATTAATTTCTCTGTTAGTTTTCATTTAAATTAATGGTGTAAATAAGCTCAGCGGTGCTAATATCGCCGCTGAAATTGCACCTTAATATTGTGCACCTAAAATAGCGTATTAAATAACGTGTTTGACCTGGCTCAGTAATATTAAAACCCTTAATCTTTATCACCATTTTTAATTGATAACACTAGCCTTTTACATGCTAAAACTTAGGCACATACCAGAATGAAGCACACTCTCCATCATGTCAGTAAAACTATTTTTCGTAGTTTTTCTCAAGTTATGCTGCAACAAAACACCTTAACAGGCTTACTGTTCTGTCTTGGTATCGCTATTAATTCAGTTACCATGTTGTTAGGAGCATTGTTGGCTGTGTTAGTGAGTTTTATCACCGCTACATTATGCAAATTCAACTCAAGGTTAGTTCAGCAAGGTGTTTATGGCTTTAATGCCGCGCTTGTTGGCACGGCGGTGTGGTTCTTTTTACCCGTGAGTTTTTTGTCGTTAATATTAATCATTATCGCTGCTAGCTTTGCCACCATACTTAGCCATATTTTACTCATCTATAGTGCCAAATTCCCTATCTTTACCGCACCTTTTATAATGACTACTTGGTGTATATTACTTTTTATGAAGGTTTCAGGTATAGCGCCAGTAACCGAACAATTTTCAACTCATGACATTGCTGATTTTCACACGGTTTTTCGAGGATTAGGCCAAGTAATGTTTCAAAGTTATTGGCTTTCCGGGCTAATATTTTTTGTTGCTTTGCTGGTAAGTTCGTACAAATTGGCTATTTGGGCATTAATTGGTTCTGGAACAGGCCTGCTGATCGCACGAACTTTAGGTTATTCTGAAGGGACATTATTAATTGGTGGTTATGGCTTTAACGCTGCGCTTGTCGCTATTGCCTTAGCTCAACGTTACCAAGGTAAACATTACTTGATTTTTATCGGTATATTGCTGAGCGTGTTGCTTTCTCAAGCGCTTACTTTACTGGCTATACCTGCATTAACAGCGCCATTTGTATTGGTTAGCTGGATAGTCGTTGCGGTAAAATCGAAAATAACAGGGGTTTATAAACTTCCCTAGCTAATGCCGCAACCTTTTAGAATGATTTGAGTGAGTGAAGCAACCACCTCTTCGAAGTCGTCATCGTTCATTGTTTCTTTATCAAGTGCCGCGACAACTTGTACGTTAAAATCGGCGTAATGCTGAGTTGAACTCCAAATTAAAAATAACAAATGGTAAGGGTTAACAGGGTCAATAAGGCCTTGTTCAACCCAAGATTCAATAACCATAACTTTGGTATTCAACCACACTTTAAAATCATTATTTAAGTAGTCGTTAAGAACTGGTGCGCCATGAATGAGCTCACTTGCAAAAATTCTTGATGCATCAGGATCATTTTTAGAGTGCATGACCTTCGCTCGAATATAAGCACTAAGCACTTTTTTGGGTTCGTTAGCCAAAGTTAGTGTGTCGTAATCTTTATTCCATACCGCGATAATATCACTCAATAACTGTTGGTATAAATCAGTTTTGTCAGCGAAATAGTAGTGAATGTTGGCACGAGCAATATTAGCGCGTTCAGCGATGCGTTTTATCGATGCCCCTTTAAAACCATAAGTAACAAACTCTTTCTTTGCTGCTTCTAATATTATGGCTTTATTTTTTTGTCGGATTGTCCCTTCAACTACTTTTTCTTTACTCACTTAAATTCCTATTACAACGTCAACATTAGCGGTATTTACACGTTAGTTAAATATACAGATACTTAGCGACAATAATGCCACTTATTTTTGCTTATTATTATCAAAAAATACTGTCAAAAATAAGTATCCAAAAAATAATATCAAAATAAAGTTAGTTTTAACACGAGTGGCGCGCTAAGCCTAACTTAAACCTAACTTAAACCTAACTTAAACCTAACTTAAACCTAACTAAGCCTCTAAGATAAAAAAGGCAGATAATACCACTAAAAATTTAGGATACTAGCTGCCATTTGTTGATCAATTTTCGCCTAGGTTTTAAGAAAATCCTAGCGAGTTGTTATTTTGAGTTCGCAAGCCAAATGGCTAAACGCATACGCTCGTCATCTGTCATCGCGGTTTTATTCATAAATGGCATATCTTTGGCGTCAATCACGCGTGCTTGAATACGTGGACCCCATTGTTTAATGGTATCAATATCAGAAAATACAATACCCGCTGGCGCAATGGTAAAAATGTCATCGGTCGGGGTTTCTGCATGGCAAGTGCCACAACGTTGCTCAATTATTTGCGTAACCTCACCATTAGTCACCACTTGTTGCTGTTGCGCTGCGCTTAACTCAACTGAGCGCGGTGCAATAGCTACAGCTAACACAACGGTCGCAACAACCGAAGCAACCAAAATTAAAGGCTTTTGTTTACCAAAGTGTCGTAAAACAAAATATTGTCGAACCGCCGCTGTGATCAATATAATCACCATTAACACTAACCAGTTAGCACTATGGTTAAAGGTCATTGGGTAATGATTTGAGATCATAATAAAAATAATCGGCAAGGTGGTGTAAGTGTTATGTGTTGAGCGCACTTTGGCATTTAGACCATAAGCAGGATCAGGTGCTTTACCTTCTTCTACGGCTTTAACTAAAGCACGTTGCGACGGCATAATACCGAAAAACACATTGCCGGCCATAATGGTGCCAATAATAGCGCCCATATGCATATAAGCACCACGTGCACTGAATATTTGCGTTAATCCATACGATAATGCCGTTGCTACAACAAGCAGGATCAAGCCTAAAATAAGGCCATGATTTCTTAGCTTAGTTCTAACTAAAAATTCGTAAATACCTACGCCGACCACAATAGAACCAACACCTAACAAGATGGCTTGCATTTGTGATAAGTCAGCAACACGTTTATCAATTAAATATGATTCAGCGCCAACATAGAACATAAGCGTTAATAATAGAAAACCTGTGATCCAAGTGGTGTAAGCTTCCCATTTAAACCAATGTAATGTCTCAGGAATTTTTGGTGGTGCTAATTTATATTTCGCCACTTCATAAAAACCACCACCGTGTATGGCCCACAAATCACCACCAATACCTTTGTCAGCTTTTTCTTGTGGTGGTGTTTCTAAATGATTGTCTAACCAAACAAAATAAAAAGATGCGCCGATCCAAGCAATACCTGTAATAAGATGTGCAAATCGAATGACTAAATTGAGCCATTCATTAATATACGGGTCCATAAAATTCCTTAGTGTTCAAAATCTGTTGTTTTATTATTATTGTATTTTTTAAACCCGCTCACCCATTATATGAGTTGCTTTAACATGGCGTTCATCGCCTAACATGCTTAGTATAAAAAGTTTTTCTGAAAGTGTTTTACAATGTTGCATACGTCTATCCATTAAAGGCGTTGCGTTATAATCCAACACAATGAAATCGGCTTCAGCGCCTTTAACAAAATTACCTATAGTACCTTCAAGATCTAAAGCTATAGCTCCACCTAATGTGGCTAAAAATAGTGATTTAAATGGGCTAAGTTTATCGCCGCGAAGTTGTTGTGTTTTATAACCTTCGTTTATCGTACTTAACATCGAGAACGTTGTGCCAGCACCGATATCGCTGCCTAAACCCACGTTAACATCAAACTTTTCTGCCTGCTTAAGGTTAAACAAGCCACTACCTAAAAACAGGTTTGAGCTAGGACAAAAAGCAATAGCAGAGTCCGTTTCACTTAAACGCTGGCATTCGCTGTCATGTAAATGTACGCCATGAGCAAATACACTACGTCGGCTGAGTAAGTTACTTTGATCGTATACATCTAAATACCCGTCGCTATCTGGAAATAGTTCTTCTACCCAAGCAATTTCAGCTTTGTTTTCGCTTAAATGGGTATGTAAATAAACACTCGGGTGTTCTGCTAATAACTGCCCTGCTTTGTTTAATTGCTCGGTTGAACAGGTAGGTGCAAATCGCGGTGTAATAGCATATTGCAAACGGTCAGTATTATGCCATTTCTCAATTAATGCTTTACTGTCATCATAACCACTTTGTGCTGTGTCAGATAAGTAATCAGGACAATTTTGATCCATTAACACTTTGCCACAAATCATGCGTAATTTTTTCTGTTGAGCAATGGTGAAAAAGGCTTCTACTGATTCTTTATGTACGGTACCAAAAACTAAGGCGGTTGTTGTACCGGCCTCAAGTAATTGTGTTAAAAAGAACTCTGCGACTTTTTTACCGTGTTCAAGATCTGAAAATTGACGTTCAAATGGGAAAGTATAGTTTTCTAACCACTCAAGCAGTTGTTCGCCGTATGACGCGATCATTTCTGTTTGTGGATAATGAACATGAGTATCAATAAAGCCTGGCATCATTAAACCATTTTCGTAATGAATGACTTCAACACTTTTATCTAGTGTGTTAAGTAACGTTTTAGCTTCGCCAACTTGTTCAACAAGCCCATCTTTAATGATGAGGAGCCCATCTTCAATATATTGATAACTGTCTTGTAGAGCTACTTTGGCAGGATCAGCCAAAAAATGCAGTAACTCTCCACGATATACTTTCAACATTAATTTATTACCTTCTGATTTATTTATTGTTTTTTATAACGAGTGTTTATATTTATCAGTCAATGAGAAAATTGACTTTAAGCTTTTAATACCGATAACTGTTGATTAGGTGTCCGACGTTATTAACTTTCTGTAATAACGATAGAGCCATCTAATTCCAGCACATCACAGTTATCACCTTCACCTCCGCGATCTACCACTAAAAAGTCACTTTCGCCTCCCAGTGCTAAACAGAAATGATGCCAAGTGCCTTTATGATAGTTAACGCCTTGGTCAGAATTTGCGATGAAAATTTCCAACTTATTTACGTCAAATTCTCCTGCGGGAGCTACTACCACTAGGTATGGGTTTTGGCCCATAGGTATGAATGCTTGGCTGCCGTGTGGATGACGTTCCATCATTTTAACGGCAATGGGTTGTGCTAGCGGTGTAGAGCGAAATATGTTGATGATTGCGTGTCCTGCATTATCACTGACATCAACCTTAGCGAGATCATGATAACGCTGAGTAAAGCCATCGTTAATTTCAATTATTTTAGCGCCAGCATCAGCTTCAATAACATCACCAAAAGCACTAAAAGCTTCGCGTGTTAAAGGCTTTGGCGTAACGACTTGTATGTTGTTTGACATAATAGTTACCTACTTAACTTTATTAGCTACCACGATATGTCGAGTAACCAAACGCCGTTAATAACAACGGAATATGATAATGACTTGCACTGCCATCTAGCTCAAAAACGATATCAACATAAGGATAAAAACCTTGCTCTTTATTGGCTAAAAAATACGGTTTAGTTGAAAAGTGCATACGATAAATTCCTGCACCAAGCACTAAATCGTCAGCTAATAAACCAGCAATTCGGCCATCGGCGTTAGTTAAACCGCTCGCTAACTCATTCCAACCATCATTGGTTTGAACAAATAAAGTAATAGGTAAGTTTTGCGCAGGTAAACCGCGAGTAGTGTCGAGTACATGAGTGGTTATTTGGCTCATATTAATTTCTCTAAACGTAAGTGAAATATTTTGCGTTGTTCTTCAGCCGCATTAGTCAGTTCGGTTACTTTATCGTTTGGCAAACGCGCTTGTAATAATGCCACCATTTGTGCCGCGCTTTTACCTGTTGCACAAACAATAAATATAAAACCAAACTTTTCTAAATAATCTGCGTTACCTTGAGCTAGCGATTCAATTACTTGCTCGGTTGCTTCACTGACTGAGCTTTGTTCACCACTGGCAAGTTCTTTGGTATTGGCATACTTTGCTCTTAACGTATCAACGTTGCCAATTTGTGGGTGACCTTCAAATGCTTCTAAATAGTCTGCTTCAGCAAGTCCTTGCCACGCTATATCTGCTTTAGTTTCTAAATCTTTTTTATCTGCAAAAGGGCGCGCCTGAACCATTTTTTCTACCCAAGCTGCAGATGTACAACATTGCATAAAGGTGTGTGTGGCTTCATCGATAGTTAATTCATTTAATTGTGCTAAATTCATCTTATTTCCTGTTATTAACTGGTTTGTTTCTTTGTCATGCAATGATTGGCTAAAGTAAGACATACAAGCTAAATGCTACTAATAAAAGCATAGCTATCACTTGTTTTATTATTTATTTATTTATTTTATTGAGAGTAAGTATATTACTCTCTTTACTAACACTTTCTAACGTAAAGGTATTTCACATTGTAGAACGGTTTTATAAGCTTTCATGAAAATCACTGGCTCCGACTAACCAAGCACCTGATAGCCTTTGTTAGTTAAATAAAATGCTAGATAAAATAAATGTGAGACAAATTTCATCCTAGTCAGTATTAAGCAATTGCTTAAGCTCTTGCCAATGAATACCTTGCTGTGAC
>TARA_R110000765_G_scaffold9995_1_pt1 | contig 15383 bp, 17 predicted proteins | sample TARA_R110000765 | Tara Oceans TARA_R110000765 (sample SAMEA4398168) | marine metagenome | biome: Polar Biome; feature: [MES] marine water layer (ENVO:01000295) within the mesopelagic zone...; material: water (ENVO:00002006), including particulate matter (ENVO:01000060) such as...... | reverse complement strand
ATACTGGTAGTAAACACGCTATAGCTATGACCAATGGTACTATGGCATTATATTCTTGTCTATTAGCTTTAGGACTTAAACCTGGTGATGAAGTAATTGTACCTAACCTAACTTTTATAGCTAGTTCAAACGCTGTTTTAATGGCAAATGGTGTACCGGTATTATGTGAAGTCACCAAAGATACTTTGTGTTTGGACCCTATCGAATTAGAAAAAAAGATAACTGAAAAAACTAAAATAATAATGCCAGTTCACCTTTATGGGCAAAGTGCCGATATGGACTCAATAATGTCAATCGCTAAAAAATACAAACTTAAAGTATTGGAGGATGCCGCACAGGGTGTTGGTGTTTTTTCTAATGGTAAACATGTTGGGACATTTGGTGATTGTGGGATACTCTCTTTTTATGGTAATAAGACAATTACTTGTGGTGAGGGTGGTGTTGTACTAACTGATAATGATGAAGTAGCTAAAAAATGTTATAGATTAAAAAATCATGGTAGAGATAGGAAGGGTATTTTCGAGCATGAACACATAGGATTCAATTTTTGTTTTACAGAAATGCAAGCAGCAATTGGAATATCTCAAATGGAAAAGCTTGATAGGATAATAGATAGAAAAAACATTTGTCATGAAAAATACAAATTGGGGTTAGATGGTGTTGGTGACTTATCTTTTTTTGAATTTGCTGAATCCACCAGACCTGTTCATTGGTTTACATCAATACTAACTAGTTACAAAACGGAACTTTCTGACTACCTTTTAGAAAAAGGAATACAGAGTAGGTTTTTCTTTTACCCACTTAATTTACAACCTTGTTATAAAAACGTTATAGATACTGGTGGTGACTTTAGTATTAGTAGTGAGGTGTATGGTAGAGGACTATCTCTACCATCAAGCTATAATTTAACAGACAATGAACAAAACTATGTTATTAAAACAATTAAAGAATTTTTTTTAAAACAATGAATATACCATTAGTAAAAAACACAATAGATAACAAAGATATAGATAAGTTAATATCTTGGTTGAAAACCTACCCTAGGTTAACTAAAGGGGATATGACTATAGAGTTTGAACGTCTTTGGTCAAAATTTATGGGGGTTAAACATTCTATATTTGTTAACTCTGGTTCGTCAGCTAACTTATTAATGGTTTACTCACTAATAGAATCTGGCATTTTAAAAATAGGTGATGATATTATAATACCTTCACTATCTTGGTCTACTAGTTTAGCTCCGGCTATACAATTTGGGCTAAACCCTATTTTGTGTGATTGTAATAAAGAAGATTTATCTGTAGATTTGGAACATTTGGAGTCTTTAATTAAAGAGAGACGACCTAAATGTATGATGATTGTACCTATATTAGGTTTGGTTCCACAAATGGATAAAATTATGGATATTTGTGAACAAAATAATGTTGTACTTATTGAGGATGCTTGTGAGTCTCTAGGTTCTAAGTTTAATGGTAAACAATTAGGTTCTTTCGGGCTAATGTCAACATTCTCTACCTATTTTGGTCATCACATCTCCACAATAGAGGGTGGTATGATTTGCACTGATGATGATGAATTTGCTAATTTATTAAAATCTCTTAGGAGTCATGGTTGGGCTAGAGATATGGATACCCACACCCAAGAAAAATTACGTAAACAATACAACGTAGATGATTTTAATTCTCAATATACTTTTTACCACACCGGATTTAATTTACGGTCTACCGACCTCCAGGCTTTTATTGGTATAGGTCAGTTGGAGAAGTTACCTATGGTTGTAAAAAATAGGTGTGATAATTTTAAATTGTATTACGAATTACTAGACGACTCTTTCTGGAAACCTAAACTGAGAGAAACCGATTACATTTCAAATTTCGCTTTCCCAATAATACACGAAAAAAGAAATGAGTTGGTAAAGTTATTAAACGATAATGATATAGAGAATAGGCCTTTACTAGCTGGTTCTTTAGGTAAACAACCTTACTGGTATAAAAAATATGGTGTAACTAAATTACCTAATGTAGACGATATAGATACCTTTGGGTTATACCTACCAAATAATCACGAAATGTCAGAGGAAGAAATAAAAAAAGTTTGTGATGTTTTAAACTCTATAGTATAATGAGTGAGTTAAAACCCATACCTCAAGACTTATACGATAAAATTTTAAATACTATGCCTATAATTTGTGTAGATGGTATAATACAAAAGGGTGATTCAACACTCCTATTGTTAAGGGATAATGAACCAGAAAAAGATAACTGGTGGTTTCCGGGTGGACGTGTTATAAAAGGTGAGACGTTGGAAAATGCTGTTATTCGAAAAGTAAAAGAGGAGACGGGTTTAGAATGTGAGGTGTTAAGTATGTTTGATATAACACAAACTTCTTTTACTACCGGACCTAACAATATACCAGTACATACAATTAATGTTTGTTTTACTTTAAAAATAAAAAGTGGTACTTTATCGTTAGATGGTGAACATAAAACATACGATTGGTTTACGGAAGCTCCTAAAACTACACATTCGGTAATAAAATATATTTTTAAAAAATTAAAAAAATGAAAACAGCACTAATAACCGGAATTAATGGGCAGGATGGTTCTTACCTTGCTGAATTTTTATTGGACAAGGGTTACGAGGTTTGGGGTGTACTAAAACGTAACTCTGTAGCTGAAAATCAAACAGCTAGAATACCAGATAATATTTTTAAAGAATTAAATTTAGTTTACGGTGATTTAACTGACCTCTCATCTATAATAAGTGTAATCCAAAAATGTGTACCAGATGAAATTTATAATCTAGCTGCTCAATCCCATGTTAGAATTAGTTTTGACCAACCAATATACACTTCTAACGTAACTGGTCTAGGTGTTCTAAATTTACTAGAAGCTGTTAGATTAACCGACTCTAAAATTAAAGTATACCAAGCAAGCTCTTCGGAAATGTTTGGTAATAGTATAGACAAAGACGGGTACCAACGAGAAACGACACCACTTAACCCTGTTTCTCCATATGGTTGTGCTAAGGTTTTTGGTTACAACATATGTAGAAACTATAGAAACTCATATAATATGTTCATTTCTAATGGTATTTTATTTAACCACGAATCACCTAGAAGAGGAATTAATTTTGTAACAAATAAAGTCGCGAAAGAGGCTGTAAAAATAAAATTGGGGTTGTCTGATGAATTAAAATTAGGTAATTTAGATGCTAGTCGGGATTGGGGTCACGCTAAAGATTACGTTGAAGCAATGTGGTTAATGTTACAACAGGACAAACCTGGTGATTATGTTTGTGCGACCGGTGTTTCTCATAGTGTAAAAGACTTGGTGGAGTACGTATTCAACTCATTAGGGTTGGATTGGTCCAAATATGTATCTGTGGATGAAAAATATCTTAGACCCGAAGAATTAAAACACCTAAAAGGTGATTGTTCTAAAATTAAAAAGGATTTGGGTTGGTCACCTAATTATAACTTCGAGTCTATGATGGACGAGATGATTGAGTATTGGATAGAATATTATGAAAAATAATTTAGTTACTTTAGTTACTGGGGGCGGTGGATTAGTTGGTTCTTCCCTTAATAAAGATATGTTTAAGGTTAGTAGTGAATTCGATTTACGAGATACACATGTAACCAATAAATTGTTCTCCGACTTATCACCAAATAATGTAATACACTGTGCTGGTAGGGTAGGTGGTCTAGGTGGTAATATGAATATGAAAGGAGAGTTTTTTTACGATAATATAATGATTAACACCAATGTAATTGAATCCTGTAGAAAGTACGGTGTGAAGAAATTGGTGTGTTTTTTATCTACTTGTGTATTCCCTAATGATGTTGAGTATCCATTGACTGAAAAAAAAATTCATTTAGGCCCGCCACACACTTCTAACGACGCTTACTCGTACGCAAAACGTATGGCTGACATACAAATTCGTGCATATAGAGAACAATATGGTCTTAATTACGTATCGGTGATACCAACTAACATATATGGACCTAATGACAATTTTGACTTGGTTAATGGACATGTTGTACCTTCATTAATACACAAATGTTATTTGGCCAAAAAAAATAACACCCCATTTAAAATATGGGGTAGTGGCAAACCTTTAAGGGAATTTATTTTTTCTAAAGATGTGGGAAAATTAACAGAATGGGTTTTAAAAAATTATGAAGAAGAAGAACCTATTATATTCTCTACCTCACAAGAAGTTTCAATTAAAGACGTTGTTAACCTGATTGTTAAACATATGGGGTTTACCGGTGACGTTGTGTGGGAAGATGACAAACCTGATGGACAATTTAGGAAACCTAGTGATAATAGTAAATTACTATCTTACCTACCAGATTTTAAATTTACTAGTTTAGATGATGGTTTAAAGGAAACCATTACTTGGTTTATAAATAATTATGAAAATTGTAGAAAATAAAAAAAATTAAAAATGACTAGAAAAAGTAAAAGATTAAGTAGGGATGAACAAGAAGAAGTAGAGGCTTGGATTTATCAAAACAACACTGAGGAGATTAGAATGACTGACACTATGACCATCAATGTTAAGTGTAAAACAGAAAACCAAAAAACCCTAGTGAATTCAATAAAAGAAAAAGAAGTGACTATATGTTCTGGTCCAGCTGGAACTGGTAAAACATTCCTTGCGTGTGCTGAAGCTTTAAAATTAATTAAACGATACGCAAAATATAAAAAAATTGTAATAGTTAAGTCAGTTACAACCCTAAAGAATGAAGAAATTGGTTTTTTAAAAGGTAATTTAAGAGAGAAGATGGAACCTTTTATGTTTTCTTTTGTTCATAATTTTGAGAAAATCGTGGGGCAAGCTATAACATCAAAACTTAGGGAGTTAAAAACTATAGAAGAAATGCCTATCGCGTACATGAGGGGTATCAATCTAGACAGGTCAATTATAATTATAGATGAGGCTCAAAATATATCTCAAGAAAATATGAGGACAATACTAACTAGGTTAGGTAAGGATTCTAAAATGATATTCTTGGGTGATGAGAGACAACAAGATTCTAAAGGTGGTAATGGATTAACTTTTTTAATGGAACATTTTTCACATATTGATGAAATTGGGTGTGTACAATTTAATAAATCTGATGTGGTTAGAAATCCTTTAATAGCAAAAATAGAAAGGGTTTTTGATTCTTTACAAAAATAACATTTATAGTTAGTTTTAATTATGAAAATTAGTGTAAGTATAAACGGGGTACTCAGAGACGTACTATTGAAATTCCAACAGGTGTATGAGAAGTATGAGGACCGAGAGACTAAGTCTGATGTTATAACACCAAATCTTATGGAGTATACCCATTTTAAAAATGAAGAAGAATTGTATAATTTTCTTTATCAAGAAGCACCTATGGAAATATTCGGACAAGCTAAAGAAACGATACTTAATGTTATTGCTCACTTAGTTGAACTTTATAAGGATATGCCTCCTGATTATAAATTAAGTATTGTAACAGATGATTTAGGTAAGTCCAAATCAGCTACTTTATGGTTTTTAGCAAAGTATGGTTTAGTTTGTGACGAAATACTATTTTACAATGTTAAAACTTTGGATGATATTTGGGAGGGTACCGATGTTTTTATAACAAGTGATATAGATGTTATAACCACTAAACCAGATAATAAAAAATTAATAGTTGTTGACCAAGTATATAATAATTCGTATGATTGTGACTTAAGGATAACTAATTTAAAAGAATTAAATACACTAAATATAGAAGATATATGGCGATTAAAAGAAGTACTCTAACCAACTTAAAATTAAATATAGGGAATGATAACCTATATTTAGATGTGGACGAACTACTAAATAACGTAGATATGGTCACACAAAATGAAGATGGTGAAGAAAGATTAGAACTTAACCTACCTAAATTTGAATTTTTTAAAATGATGGTGGACACAGTTTGTAATACGGTAGATGATATAGATGACAGTTTAGGGGTAATATCATTAAACAAGTTACCGGTATCGTCTAAATTAGCAATAAACACCCTAATAAAATATAAAATAATAAAAAAATTATAATTAACTATGGAACAAGAATTAACTCAGTTACAAAACGGATTAACTAGAATTAAAAATAAAGAAAGTAAAATTTATTTTTTAACTCAAGATACCGGTGGTGTCGCATCTGCTTCTGTTGCGACAACTTATCAATATGTGAAATACCTAAGAGAAGCTGGATATACGGCAGAAATATTGTATGAAAAAAAGGATTATAAAGGTGTTGGTGAGTGGTTAGACTCGGAGTATGTAGAATTACCACACTCTAGTATCGAGGATGGTGAACTAAAAGTAGGTCCAGCAGATTTTGTTGTTGTACCAGAATTGTATGGTCACGTCTTAGAACAAATAACTAATATGCCATGTACTAAAATAATGTTTAGTCAGGCTTACGATTATATATTAGAAACTTTAAATCCTGGTTTTGGGTGGTCGAATTATGGTGTTACAAAATGTATCACAACATCTGACTCACAAAAAGAAGAGATTAAAAAATTATTTCCAGCCGTAGTATCGACAGTAATTACCCCGTCTATCCCTAGTTATTTTAAACCTAGTGAAAAACCAAAAAAGCCAATGATTGCTATACATACTAGAGACCAACGAGATACTATGAAAATTATTAAATCGTTTTACCTACAAAACCCACAATTTAAATGGGTTACATTTAGAGATATGAGAGGTTTGTCTAGAGAAGAATTTGCTAAAAATTTAGGTGAGTCATGTGCATCTATATGGGTAGATAGGATATCTAGTTTTGGTACTTTCCCATTAGAGTCTATGATGTGTGATACTCCTTGTATTGGGACCTTACCTATTATGAAACCTGAGTGGTTAACGGAAGAGAATGGTATCTGGGTTTTTGACGAATCTAAAATTGTAGAAATTACAGCTGGGTTCTTAAAGAACTGGTTAGAGGATTCCGTACCGGTAAAGTTACATGAAAAAATGAAAGAAACTACGGCAAAATTATCTGAAGAAAAAGAACGTACGGAGGTTACTAAGTTTTTTGGAACTTTGATGACTGAAAAAAGTACTGAGTTCGAATCAGCAATAAATAAACTTACCCCTGTAAGTGAAAACTCTTAAAAAATATTAAAATGAATAGTAAAGACATTACAATTATACTCCCGGTACATGACGTATCGGATGATTTTAACAACTGGTTCCCTAAATCGATTAAAAGTTTAGAACAATCACAAGTAAAGCCTGGCAAATTATTAATAGTTTGTGCTGACAGTAACCCAATAAAGGAATATATGGGCACATTAGAAAATAATAGTGGTATCGAAACTGAAATTATTTATAATGACAAAGACACTACATATTGTGGACAAATTAATTTAGGTGTGTCAAAGTGTGATACTGAGTTTTTCTCTATATTAGAATACGATGACGAATACTCTAATATATGGTTTAAACAATTTGATTTATATCGACCACATTATAAGGATGTTGACATATTTTTACCTTTAGTGGTAGATACCGACCAAGTAGGTCAATTCCTAGGTTTTACAAATGAAGCTTTATGGGCAATGGGATTCTCAGAAGAGATTGGATATTTGGATAACAATACCTTATTAAAATACCAAAACTTCCAAGTTAGTGGGATGATTATGAGAAAGAGTAAGTTTGATGAGATTGGTGGGTTAAAATCTTCTGTGAAGCTTACTTTTAACTATGAATTTTTATTACGTGCGACATATAACGACACAACTATTATGACAATACCTAAGATAGGGTACAAACACGTAAACCAAAGAGATAAATCCTTATTCTGGAATTATAAATTTCACGATACTTTAAAAATTGGTCAGGACGAAGCCAAGTTTTGGGTTGACACCGCTAAAAAAGAATATTTTTTCACTAAAGATAGACAGGTTGAGTTTGTGGGGTAATGGGTAGAAAACCACTTACTAAACAGTATTTTGGGCCAGACCAGGAAGAGGCTGTTAGAGTATTTTTAACAGCGACTACCTGGGATGAGAAAAATAAAGTTTACAACTCATCTCTTCGTGACCCGTTAATAAAAATGATAGAAAGTATTATAAGAAGATATAGGTTATATAGACCTGGTATGGAATTTACTGATATACACACAGATACTCTGTCATTTCTAGTTACAAAAATGGAGAAATTTAAACCAGCTAAGGGTAAAAAAGCTTATTCTTACTTTGGTACTATTTGTAAAAATTATCTTATGGGTCAGATAATGAAAGATAATAGGGATAGGAATAGAAAAATTTCTTATGAGGACATATCTGGTAGTATAGAACAAAATGAAAAATATTCATATAGTATGTTCAATGAAGATAACTTACCTATTGACCAGATAATAAAACGTTTAATTTCAGAAATTAAGGAGTTCGTATCAAATAACAGACTAAGTATTAATGAGGAAAAAATAGGGTATTGTTTAATCGATGTTTTTGAAAACTACCAAACAATTTTTATCGCTGGTAAAGGTAATAAGTTTAATAAGAATATAATACTATACCAATTACGTGAAATGAGTGGGTTAACCACCAAGGAGATTAGGTCCGCTTTAAAACCATACAAAAATATATATAAAGATATAATGGTTACGATACTAAATCAGTAATTAGATATTTATAGGTATGCCTAGACCAAAAAGAAAGGAAATAAAATTAACCCACGATAGTGCTGTTGCTCTAATGCAAGAAATCTACAATGAATGTGTGGAACAAAGAACTACCGCTATACGAATACAAAATAAGATGATTGGGTTTATGAAAGAAGCTGCCGATATGGCTTTAATAGGTCCTGTTCTAAAAGAGCAACAAAAAATTATAGACTCATCTATAGATAAAAAATTACAGTTATCTAAATTATTAGCTACTATAGCATCTAAAAATATGGAAACTTCTAATTCTGGTTTAATGATTGACGGTGATATGAAAGAAGCTATTAATGAATTAGTTTCACAAACACAACAGTCTCAAGAAGGTGATAATCTAAACTATAAGATTTAATTATGGCAGACCCAATCCAACAGCAAAAAGATATATTTAGTAAAGTTCAGGGTTTAATGGCGTTTTTAGATGCTACTGATAAACAACGTACTAGAGAAAACCTAGACCAATGGAAACAAACTTTTGCCGCACTAAAAGACATAACCAACAATCCACTACCTTTTTTACTAGACTTATTAAAAAGTCTTAAATCTCACAAAGAAAATAGAATAAAGTTTAAACGTAAGGGTTATTCCATGTCCTCTGAAAAGAGAAAGGGTAGAAAGGGTACTGAGGGTGATGGGATATTTAAAAAAACCAAAAAAGCATTTAGTACTAGGTTTGGTTTGTCCACTAGTACCGACCCTTGGTTAAGGCAACTAGACCAAATTATTAGAACTTCTATGTTAGAGGTACTTCCTAGGGTAGACGATATTTTATTTGAGGAGTTGTTAAAGGCATTTAATTGTGATATGTCTATGATGGTACCAGTTGTTGGGGATGGGTTAATCGCTCCATTACAAATAGATATCAGTCAGGTAGATTTATTAAAACAATTAAAAAATGACCCCGGTAGTGCTGTGGGCAAGTACATGTACGAACAGAGTGCATGGACTACAGGTTACCCACCTGGTACAACACCCTTTTCAACGAATAGATTCCTTAGGGACCTTTATAACGTAACACCTGGTGTTGTACAAACAATATATGGGTCTAGTGGTAGACCTTTATTTGATATTACAGCATTGGCTGGTGTATATACCATATCACCATACTATAGAGACCAACCGGGTAATCCGGGAACTCCCGGTTCAGCACCTATCACAGCTGACGCTGGTGCTACAAAATTTACTTTCGTTGAGTTTCTTAAGGATTACTTTGATAGTGTAACTATAGTAGAAATACAGAATATTTTGGGTGCTTTGATGGAGGTACTTTCTGGCTTTATGAGTGTAAGAAATGAATCTTTTAGTATCGAGGATGCTTTGGGTTTACAGAAATTTATGTCTGCGGTAGAGAATATGTTAGAGTCGTGTGATGGTGCTGACCTATCTGGACCTAACAGTGAATCGGTAAACTACCTATCTGAACTATACGATGACGATAGTTTTTTTGAGTTTAACGTGGAGGAGGAGAGAAATATATCTCTTGAGGTGGAGAGAAAATCTAAAAATGTCCTATCTTTAGTTAGTTGTGGACAAGTTGACATACCTGTAGACAATGATGTTATTGACGAAGGGTGTGACCAAATACTAGCCACTTCGGTTAGAGACGAACAATTAAAAGCTTTTGATTTGGTTTTACAAAAGGCTGCTTCTTCTTCGGCTTCTAAAGCTGGTTACGATATAAGTTTAGGTTCCATAAGTTTGCCGGTAGAGATAGACTTCAAAGAGAACCTAATTAAAAAGTTACCACAAATATTAACCTACTGTATACTTAGTCCTAAAGCTATTCTTCCTGTAGTAATTACCAGTAGACTACTTAATCAAAACGGTGCGTTAGCTACAAATATTGAGTTATTTGGTAAATTATTTAAACGTGTCATTATACGGGTGGTTAAAGAATTTTTAGCTAGAGTAGCTAGACACATATTGGTGTTGGTTAAGAACATATTACTTCGTTTAATAAGAGATTTAATAAAACGGAAGTTAGATGCTATTAATAAAAAGAAAATTAGGTTAATTAGGAGGTTATTGGATATTTTATTACCTTTAATTATAGCCTTACAAAATGCGACAAGTTGTAAAGAAATCTATAATATCATTTTAGGTGTTTTAGCTGCTAATATGCCTGACATACCTTTTGGTGTACCACCATTTTTACTAGCCGCTTCAAAATTAAAACCTGGGTCTAGTAATTTAGGTACTTTTGAAAAGTTTATAGGTCAGATGGAAGCTGCAGGTCTTCCTGTTGGTGACATGCCTGATGGTAGTTCCAATCTAGTTTCAAAAGCTTTTTTTATGTATGGAGATGCTTTTGAAAAAGAGAGGATAGATAATGAAAAAGTGAAAATAAGTATAATGTATGGTCAGACTTTACATTGGGCAGGTCCTGGGTTGTTAAAACCAGGAACTACCGGAGATGGTTCATCATTTTAAGATATGGAAGAATTTTTTAAAGAATATAAAAACAAACCCAATAAAGAACTATTAGATGTATTAATGGTTTTAAAGGAGGAGTTTGATAAAACTAAATCGATACTAATTAATTTAACTTTACATATAGAAGATATTGAGAAGAAGTTTAATTTAATAAATAAAGAATTGGATAATCGTAAACCAAACAACTAATGGCGACACAACCTTTTGACCATAAAAAAAATGCTGGGCTTGGTATCAAGATAACCCAAATAATTAAGTTTGCTGTATGTGTGGATAATAAAGACCCACAAAGAGCTGGACGTATTAGGGCTGTAATGACAAAAGGTGATGGTTTAACAAAAAGTAAAATTTCTGACCCATTAAATGCCATCATAGGATTTGATTCTCAAGCAGTTAAGGAAAAGACTTACATTCCGTGGGGACTAGATGACCCGTATATGTTTGCACCCTTTCTACCACTACATTTAAACATACAACCCATTGCTGGTGAGGCTGTTAAAATAGTTGGTTTTGGTCAAAGGGAAGGTAATTTTAATAACGAGTATATTGGCCCAATGATTTCACAACCAGGAGAAATACGTACCGATAATTATTCTAGTGGTCAACAAAATACTAGTTTTGGTGTGCAGAACAAACATTTACCAGATTTTGCTCCTAATGGTATACCACTACCAGAAGGTAAGGGTTGTTTCCCTAACCCTGATGATGTAGCGTTATTGGGTAGAGAAAATTGTGATATTGTTCTTGGTATGAGGGAAAAGTCCATAGTAGATGAGACTGACGATAAACTAAAGGATTGGTACCCTCAAATACTAATTAGGTCAGGACAGCTAATTAAAAACGATAAATTTAGTTCAAGACCTAGATTCAACCCTAAACAAACTTTTATACAGTTAAACACTTTCCCAACTACGTTAACCACTACCTCTATAGAAAGTGAGAAGACTGTGGTTGAGGACGTACCCTTAGTTACTTTAATTGAGTATCATTTAGATGAGGTCTCTTTACAGGCCGGTATATTCACTGGTTTTATGAGGATATTAAAAGTCCCATTAGACAGTAACTCCAAAATTTATATGTCTGGTGATTTTACTAAAGAAATACAACTACCACCTAACACTGTTGAGGCTTGTAGAATCAGTTTTACTAGTGCCCCTTCTGTTAGTGAATTAGGTGGTCTTTTAACACAATACCTATCTGAGTATGATAGTGGGGAATGGAGTAACTTTATAAAACCACCACCTTCTTGGGCAGTAAAAACATACCACCCACAAGTAGATTTAAGTAATAATAATAATGTTGGTTCTTTTCTGGGTAAGACACACCCATTTTATTTTAGGCCTGATAGTGTTACTTTAAGGTTTATGGATAAAGCTATACCGGTAGGGGCACCCGTAGTATGGCCTACTATGCAAACTATGGCTGCTAGTCTGAAGGACTTAGTGGTTATGGATGGTGTTGGGACTGATGGTTGGGGGCTGGCCTTTACTAGTGATGTTGGTGAGAGGAAGGTTAAAGAGAATAAAGTAAAAGAGATTAGAGATGAGATAACATCACAAGACATACAACAAGGTATTATTTCTGCTGGTGCAGAAAAAATATATTTATTATCCCATAACTCATCAGAACTTAACGGTAGAATAACATTAAACACCAATTACGGTATAGACCAAGAAAAATTTGTAGTAGATATAGATGGTAAGACCAACTCATTAGTTAGGGGGGAGAAACTTTTAGAACTATTAACAAAAATAGTAAACTTTGTTTCTAGTCACACACACGCTTTCCCAGGACTAGCTCCAGTACCACAAGGGCATGACGGTACCAGGGTGGAAGATATCAGTAGATTACTTTTAGATGCACCTAATACCATCCTAAACCAAAATATTAGGATTAACTAGATATTTATTATATAAAGATACTTTATGTCAATACATAGGTCCTATTTCAGTAAAAATAATACAATAATCGCTAATAGTTATGTGAATACAGCAAAAAACCCTGTAACACAACTATTCTACGGTAAAAGTCCAGTGCCTACATGCGTTTTTACTGGATTACCAGACGATAGTTGTAATAACCAAAGTGGTTTTACAAGTACAGTAACAGAAGGTTTTAGTAGGTTTATTTTTGACCTTGATTTGAAGGATTTAAAAGAAAAAGTGAATAATTGTTGTGTTGAGTTGAGTGATAGTGGAACTACTCACGTTTTAAAAATGACTAACACGTCTAATTTTGATGATAAGTTGTTAAATGATAAGGTTTTGGTTAATGATACTAGGAGAGCGACATCATTTGATTTAATTTTATTTAAAGCTGTTAGTGGACATAGTTGGGATGAAGGTGTTGGTTATGATTACTTGGTGCCTAACGGTATATTCGAACCAGAATTTGATATTACGTACTCTACTAGACCTAGTCATTGGTTTTCCTCCACCACCCTAACAAACTGGACGTACCCAGGTACTTACATTAACACATTAAACACCAGTTATGATGTTTTAGATACACAACATTTTGATAATGGTAACGAAAATATTAATTTTTCTTCCCAACCTTTAAAAGATGAGATTAACTTTTTATTGACAGCTAGTACAATTCTTACTTCTGGTACAACTTACGGTATTGCCTTTAGTGGGGCTTATGAAAATATAACCGGGATAACCGAATCTTATTCTGTAGGGTTTTTTAGTAGGTATACACAAACATTTTTTGAACCGTTCCTAGAGACTTTATGGGATGATGCTGTTGTTGATGATAGAAATAATTTTAATTTATTTAAATTAAATAGGCTTTTTCTATATGTTTCTGACCATAATGGGCAACCAATTTGTTTAGATGTAATGCCTAAATGTGTTATTTACGACTGTAATGGAAATGCTGTGACGTCCTTAACACCAAAAAAATTAACATGTGGGGTTTATTACGTGGAACTAACTATAACATCATTACCTAGTTCACAAACCACACCCGTACTTTACGAAGATGTTTGGTCTTCTATCCAGGTAGGCGGTATCTCCCAACCAAATGTTACTAACGAGTTCATTATCTACGATAACGCATTTTCTATAGGTCCAACAGCAGCTCAACCCAAGGTATACGGTTATTCTGTTTCGGGGATTAAAGAAAACGAAAAAATAAGTAGTGGTGAAACAAGAAAAGTTTTCATTTCTACTAGAGTACCGTACACAACAGACCAACAAGCTTTAGTTGATAATTTACAATATAGGATTTATGTTACTCAGGGGACCACTCAGGTGGAAGTTATACCTTGGTCTCAAGTGAGTATGGGTAATGAGCATAATTATTTCCTAATAGATAGTGGTTGGATGATTCCTAACGAATATTACCTAGATATAAAAGCAACTTCTAATCAACAAGTAGATACTTATAGAAAAGCAATAAAATTCCAAATAGTTAATCAATTATGAAAAAAATAAAAATTAAAGAAAGTGAACTAGTAGAGTTAATAGAAAAACTAGTCAAAGAAAATATGGGTTTTGCGTCTTCCTCCATTGGTAATGGTAATGGCCAGAATTTCGGGATAATGGGTACACCGACAGCAAAATACAAAGACCTTTTAGAGAAAGATGATATAGAAGAGGATGATATGGACGACAATGAAGAAGAGGTTAGTGAAGAAACTTTAAACCTTAACGTAGATGACGAAACTCAAGACGGTTTAAATCAAGAAGATTATATGGAGAGTGTAAAGGAATCACGATTAATCAGTAGAGTTAAAAAAAGGTTAAGTGGACAATCTAAAAAGATTTCCAAGAATAGTTAGACACTTTTTAGATTAATAATTAAATACATAAGCATAAAAAAACCACCTAATAAGTGGTTTTTTTGTTTTTATATATCATCATCACTTTCGTCAACATAATCATTTTCATAATCATATTCATGAGTTACAGTTGTGTGTGATGGTTCTTTTTCTACTGGAGCTTCCTCTACTTTAGGTGAAAAATTCTCAGCAGCCGTAAAACCAAGTCCTGCCATTACAATCCATTGTAATGACTCAAATAATTTAGTATCAATTGTGTAATCCCAAAATAGATTTGCTGTATACCCAAGTAACATAAATAAAAGACATACAAAGGTTACTGTTCTTTTACTGGAGATTTTACTCCCACTACTTAACATGTTTTTAAAAAAGTTCATAATTGTTTTTATTATAAATATCAGTGCATAAAAAAAAGCCCTCATAAAGAGGGCTTTTTAAATATATAACTTATTCAGTTACTAGAATCTTTTCAATTCTC
>TARA_R110000765_G_scaffold61354_3_pt1 | contig 15448 bp, 3 predicted proteins | sample TARA_R110000765 | Tara Oceans TARA_R110000765 (sample SAMEA4398168) | marine metagenome | biome: Polar Biome; feature: [MES] marine water layer (ENVO:01000295) within the mesopelagic zone...; material: water (ENVO:00002006), including particulate matter (ENVO:01000060) such as...... | reverse complement strand
TTATTATTAGAAATAACTTGACACCGCAAAGTATAATATTTATTATCTTTTTCTATATTTTCTCCAAAAACATTATCGTATTCTACAATAGTATTTTTATTTTCTAAAATATTTTGTAAATTTTCTGGCGACTGTCCTATAAAAAACGCTTCTTCTAAATAAGGCTCGCTAATTCCTTCAGTAATTACTACATTATTTACAAGATTGTATATACTTATTACAGGTTCGTCGTACTCACATGAACCATCATCTTCAGTAGCTGAAGAATCAAAATTAGCAGCGTCAGGATCTGTGCAACCTAAACAACTAGTTGCATCGTCACAGCCGCAAGCTAATTCTTGAGGCGCTGTTCCTGCAGGATAGCATGAATCATCGCATCCTCTTTGCTCACTGCCGCAGCAACCAACATCATTTAAACCATCTCCGTCAGACAACAGTGCACACTCTGAACATTCATTAGCTCCATGTAAAAAGTTGCCATCTGCATCTGGACATGTTCCATTACAATCTGTAGCAATTAAACCTTGAGTGTGCAAAACACATCCTCCAGCTCCGTTGTATGCGCAAGGATCATAAATAAACCCAGCACAACATCCTGTCGGAGAAGTAGTAGCTACACTATTACAATTACATTTGTATTTGTTTTGATTGTTTGAACCTAAATATCCTAAAAATACTCCGCTTGTAACTAAGGCCCAATCAGTGTCGCAAGAATTACATTCATCTTGTTGTGTTGATTCTAAAGCTGTATTAAGAGAATCCCACCCATAATCTATTCCAAGTAATAAAGGCCCTCCGTCATTTTGGCAAGGACTGCAGTCTGTATCTACAGTTCCTCCAGAATGAGTTACTGTATATCCTCCGTCAGTATTAGCTATTACTTTAACTGCATTAGGTCCTATTTGATTTATACAAGTACCACAAGCATCAACAATTTGATTACCTTCATCATCTGTATTACAGCATTCGTCATACCATTCTGGAAGTTGATTAGCTATTTGCGTACACTGTCCACATGCATTTTCTAAATAAAACCCAAATCCTAAATTTAAAGTTATTTCAAAAACACTACTACCTCCAACTATAGAAGATACTTTCCATTTACACTCTCCGTTACAATTATATTCCTGCTCTTCTCCGTTAGGGCCTGCTTCTGCACATGTTTCACAAGAAGCTAAATTTAAAGGCCCTTGAGAATAAGTATGCAAAGCTGCATAAGTTAGAGGAATATTGTTTGTTAAATCGTATGCAACGTGATACCCTACAGTAGAACTTACTGTTGCGTCGGGGTGGGCCAATTTAAAACTAGGTGTAACATCACATTTTATAATAGATTCTGCATTTATGCAAGAAACAAGTTCAGAGTCAGTTTCTTTTTTATACCAAGTTTGAGGTGCAGTATTACAATCACACATATAAGGATTTACAAGATCTCCGTTGCAATCACAATTAACTCCTGCTGGAACAGTTCCTTGACAATCACAATTACCATTGTAATTAGTTACTCCTACTAAAGGTTCTTGTAAAACTCCACTAGAATTATAATAACACCCGTTAGATTCTTCAGTTTGTGACGGCAAATCGCCTGCACAATTTTTATAGTATTGTGCGGCAGATCCTGCAGGATCAATGTATACTTTTAAATTACCCTCACAATCACATCCAGGTGTATCTGTTTTAAGAAATAAATTATTAGGATCTTCACAGCTTCCACAATAATCTAATTGTGCTGAAGTATTAATAAATTCATTATTACACCCACAAACAGAATCTATATCTACTCCGCTCGAACTAACTCCGCTTGGAGGATAGATACAACTACCGTCATCAATAGTAGCATTTTCGTTAGTATTACATGCATCAACATCTGTACATCCGTAGTTACCTCCACAAGCAATAGAATCAGTGTATCCTGTACAGAAAGGAAAATAAGTTTCTTGAGAACCATCTCCAATAAGAGAAGGATCAGTACACAAAGTAACTGCGTCTTGTCCGTAATTTAAAGAGTCGTAAAGTTCTGCTTCAGGAGAAATACAATTAATACAATACCCTTGGGTAAACTCTGACTCTAGCACAAAATTAGAAGGCCCGTTTACACCTATGTAAGGAATATAAGATGCAATTCCCAGAGATACATTTCCTGGGTAATTATCTAATACCTCGTTATTACTATCTACTATTGGTATATATATGTAAGTAAGTGAGGCAGAGTGGACACCATTACAAACTGATTGTGCTGGCGCTCCCCATGGAAGAGCAACTGTATCTGCAGCATTTCCAGAAACAGTAACAGAAACAGAAACATTTATTTTGTAAGTAGTTTGACATCCACATAAAGCATTATTAAAACTTCCTGCGTAATCAACTTCTATAGTAAGGTTACTTGGAAAAATACTTGGAATTGAAATTCCTTCATCACAAGATTTTTCTATATTATTTGTTAATTTACTAGATAAAGTATCTAAAACTTCAGGAATTTGTTTTACCCAACTTAAGTCTCCAAGATTTGACACATTATTGTTACAGTCTGCAGATGTTTCATATGTAAAAGAATCTTCAATAAACTGACACCCTAAATTAACATTTGCAGAAGCATCATAATTTAAAGCATCCTCATCCATACATCCGTATATACTTACAGGCCCAGAGTTAGTACCTACTACAATATCAAAACTATCTGCTTTATCTTCATAATTAAAATTGTTACTAATTAAACCTACTTTGCTACTACCCGTGATAGCATCTACATTAACATCGTTAAGTAAATCTTCAGGAAATTTAGCAACAATAGATGTAGAATTTAACTGAGAGTCTAAAGTTGAATTAGGAGAAGTTATAAAACCTCCTACAAACCCAACATTTTTACTAGCTACTAAAGAGTTAATAGCTGGATTTATACCCATAGAAAGAAAAATATTACCATCATCTTTAAGATACAAATCATTTATATAAGTGTTATTGTAATAAACGCTATCTCCCTGAGTAGACATTAACTCTGGAGTATAAGAGTATAAATCTAAACTTCTACTATTATTTGGTTGATTAATTTGAGGCGCTTCTGTTAATACTCCATCATATCTAAACGTGTTAGTTATTCTATCTATAGCTAGCCTCATAACTCTATTAGAGTTTCTTGTAGCTTGTCCTACAGGGCATCCTATTAACACGTACAGTTTACTATTGTTAGGTGAAAATTCTATACTTCTAACATATTGATCTTGTATAACAGTGTTGTCACTTCCTACTAAAATCTCTCTATCAGTTAAAATAATAGTTTCTCCTATTTGAGTTCCAATAGATATTTCTCCGTCAAGATTATAAACTGCTAACGTACTAATTTTTGTATCAGTAGTTACATTTTTAAAAGAAATAGATATTGCTATATACTTCAAATCTTTAGATACAGTTATAGTTGAGTGCCCATTGTCTAAAAGTAAATCACCGTCATTAAATTCTGAAGTTGCTATGTTCCCTAAATTTTTTGTAAACGGTGCTATTAGTAATGCTCCGTCATAATCATCAGACAAGTGTTTATGAACAAGTATTTTTATTTCAGGACCATTATTATTTGTAGGGTTTTTAAAATAAGCACTGTAAGAAAAATAATTAATACTTGTTTTAGAAATTTCTATTCCAGGCATTTCAGTATATCCTGCAGACTCTACTGCTGTACCGTTTGAATACGCTGTAAAATTTTGAGCATCTATAGAATACTCATACTCACTTTCATAGTCTGCTGCAGCAAAAGAATATTTTCTTTCTATATTAATAAATTTGTACCTTAAATCAGCAGCAGTACTAGTATTTGATCTATAAAACACTTTATATCTGTTATTTTCTAAATCAGGTATTATGTACGCAGGATTTTTAGAAGACAAAAATCTTTTAATTGAGTCTACGTTAGTAGCATACGTATACACGGATTCTTCTAATACACTTATATTGAATATGTTAAAAAAACCACTACGATGTATTTTAACTTTAATTAATTCATTATTATTTATGTCTGTCTGTATTGCAGAAAACAATAACTTATTATAATTTTCTGGTGTTTTAAATTCAAAACTATTATCTAGTATATTGTAAGTAACTCCTTTTGATGCAATTAAAGGGTTGTACTCAGTATCTGTAAGTGATAATGAAGGAAGTCCTGCGCTAACTCCTGGTAAACTAGAATTAAAAATTTCTGAGTATTTAATTCTAATGTCACTTGCTGTTCCCTGTAAATTACTGTAATCCCAACTAGAAGAATGTTTTACAGCATTATGTAAAAAAGATTTAGATGGTACGTAATTAAAATTATAAATTATTTGAACAATTTCTTCTAAAGAATTAACAGCTTTTTCTTGAAAATCAAGAACTGAGCTATATAAATCAGGAGAGGATATTTTACAATACTCTGATCCTGAAGACCATATGTATATATCTCCATCATCTTGTAAAGTTATTTTTAGTAAATCTCCCGCAAAAGGGTTATCTATTACAATACAATTATCTGATAAAGATCTACTTCCGTAAGTTTCTGTACATCCTGAAGTAGATGCCCCTGCATATATAGGATATATAGCAAGTTTTTTATCTTCAGCGTCATTAGGGTTTTTAATAATAGTGTATAAAAAATTATCGTCAGGAGAAAATTGCATGCATATAGGAGTCCACCCGTCATTAAAATCTGCCATAGAAGGATTACCTCCAGACACGTCAAGGCGTAATCCCCCATACTCTTCATTTATTATTAAAAGATTTGTGTTGTTTATTTTAGTTAAAACAAAACCATGCTGGTAGCTAATTGCTAAATGAAAATCTCCTACGTGATTTAAATCAGGATAATAAAAACTATACGATTCAGAATAAGTAGCACTATTGTTAGATGCACCAACTACAGTTGGAAGGTTAGTCACAAAATAACTTAACTTGTCTTCTGTATAAAATGTATTTTTAAATAATTTGTTTCCTATTGTAACAGGTAAAGAAGAAAAATCGTTAGTATATGCAGGACCGCTATTAATTAAAAATCTACCGTTTTGCCATCCTTTATGAGAGATATAATATAAATAGCCTACAGTAGGAGAAAGTGTAAAAGGTCTAAGATAAACAATATTACTATTTCTAGGAATTAAAGGATGGAAATCTCTATTAGTATTTTTTGTAACTTCTCCTGCAGTTACATTATTTGGATCGCTAGAATACTGAGCATGATTAACTTCATCTCCTAACCAAGCAAAATACTCAATATTAGTACTAGAGTTGTTTGGATCTATTTTTAAAATTTTTAAAAAATTAGCGCTAACATCTAAAGATGCGTGTATAGGGCCATCTATAGTAGGAACTATAAAAGTTTTTAAATTTACTGCAAGATCATCAACTTTTTCTACATGTCCTAAAGCACCGCCAGTAGCAATTACAGTAGAACTTGTTTGTCTACTAGTAGGTTTAGGGCTGTACGCTAATCCTAATCTAACTGCTTCAGGATTGTTTTCATCTACTAAAGCTAATTTAGTGTTATCAGCATTTAATCCTATAGGAGCAGACTCAAAATGTAAAGTATTATGGAAATGATATTCTTTAAACAGTTCTATGTTACCATACTCTAAAGTGTCAGAATCGCAAAATTGCACTGTTTGCCCACTTTCAGTAAGCTGACCTAAAGTATCGTTTAATTTTATTAAATTAGTATTACCATCTTTAGAGTTCCAATAAATATAATGGAGCTCGTCTTCTTCTCCTTTACAATAAGAGATATTAAAGTTAGCTTGAAAAATATCTAAATCTCCTGTAGATTCTGAACCTTTTGTTGGAGCAACTGTAGCTATAGAAGATACTAACTGTCCGTGAAAATTAAATATATTAATATCTGAATTATGCGCTACAATAAAATATTTAATTTGTCCAGTAGCGTCATTACTTCCAGAAGGCCCTTTATCTGTTATAACTAAAGAAGTTAAATAATTTTCAGTGTTTGTAAAATTTAAAGGTAAATTACTATCTGCGTTTAAAGAATTTAAAATATCATTACTCTGCCCCGACATAAAATCAGTGCTATCTAATGTAAAATAATTAGAGTTAGAAGCTAAGTAATATTCAGGTGTAGTAGTGCTTGATCTATACAAAGCTCTAGCGTTAGTAGCTTGAATAGTATTTTCAATCTTAACACAACTATCATCATCTATAGTTGCAAGTTCATTATAGTTTTCAGATAACTCATTTGTACATCCTAACACATACGGAATATCTAAAGTAGAAGTTCCATAAACATTTAAAACATTATTTCTAATGGCTGGGTATTGAGTTAATATTGGTTCTGTTATTTCTCCTCCTTCATGTACTTTAAGTCCTAAAGCTTTAGAGTAATCTAAACTTAAAAACTTAGGGCTCATTGGTGAGAATTTTAAAGACTCAGAAAAACCTAACACTTTTCCAATTGAAAATATTAAATTATTTAACACTAATGTTCCTTTTGGGTACAAACTAGTTGCCCATTCTAATCCTAGATTAAGACTTATAGTGTTGTTGTTAATTTCTGTTGGAGATAAAAGATTGTCTTTAAACTTTATTTTTATATCTCCATTATTTTTAACTTTTAAAAATTTAAAAGATGTGTACGAAGAGTACATATCATTAATTAATAATTGCCATTGTATAAAAGAATTTAAAACTTCTACATCAAAAGCAGATTTTGTAATTAAAGTATTCTTTATAACTAGTACATTCTTTAATCTAGGATGAGGTACAAGAAATTTATCTACAGGCTCTACAGAGTAAGTTATAACTGACTCTTTAACGCTTTTAGATATTTTACCGTTATTTATTGAATCTCTTAAATTTTCTATCATAGCTTATTATTTCAAAGGTATTACTTGAAGTGCGTACACATTAACATCTGTTACAGGATTAACGTTTACATCTACACTAACTGTTATTTTACTATTCCATTCTAAAGCCAAAGTATTTGTAAGGCTTGTTGAGGTACCATCAGCTGCCATATCTCCACCAACTAAAACAAAACCAAAAGCCATAGACGTAGGAGTGTCTGTATGTAGCACTGTAACTTCATGATGCACAAACATAGCGTTAGGCGCTGTAGTACCTGTTCCTGAAGAAGCTTGTACCTGTGTACCACCTATACCTATAGCAATAGTTTTAGTATTACCGTTTGCTGCAGCAAAACAATGAGAAATAACTTTAAATCCTGTACCTAAAGGGTACTCTCTTAAGTCTACATCTATAGACATCACTGATTCGTAAGAGCCTGCAGTAGTAGGTCTTTCTCCGTTTGTAAGATCAATAGCAGCAAAAGTTTTAATTCCTCCAGTACCAGAAGTACCTGAAGACACATTACTTTCTAAAAACCAATTGTTATCGTTATCATTATATATTTTTACAGACTCTCCATTTGTAGATAATATAAAGCTTCTAGCTTTTTGAATAGTATTACCTCCAGAAGTTTTTATAGTTATAGTATTTTTAGAAGCAGTATTACTTTCGTCTTTTATAGTGTACTTTACAAGCTTAGGATTAGTCAATCTTCCTATAGTAGGTAGAGTTAAAACTACTTGGTTATTTAAAGAATTTACTCCTACTATTCCTCTATCTTCTTCAGATAAAGTATACGTAGGAGTAGTTACAAATATTCTATTATATTCACTATTAGTTTCTAAAGCTCTTTTAAGTTTATACGGCGTTATTGCAGAGTCTTCAGAGTCTAAATTAACAACCTCCTCTTCGCTTGCAACTTTTAGTATACCTGCAGTATTTTCTTTTGCAAAAACAACATTAGTGTTTACAATAGCAAATTGATGTCCGACCTCTCCATGAGTACCTCCACTAGAATCTTCTATACATAGTATTAAATCGCCAACTTGCACTTCAGGCCCGTTAGTTGCAAAAACATCTAAATTAGTTTGAATAACAAAACTGTCTCCTGCAGAAGATGGAGGATAACCATTTAAACCAGAACTTTTCTTTACTGCTTTTAAGGTTGCTTTTAAAGAATTGTCTACAAACTTTTTTGTTACAACATCATTATCTCTAAAAGAGTTTGGGGAATTTTTATAAGATAGTGTTTTTAATAACTTAGTAGATCCGTCATTTTTAACTACATTAAAAATACTGTTATCTACATAAGATTTAGTAGTTAGATCTTTATCTTTAAGAGGTTCTCCTGCAGATATAGCTTTACTAAAACTTGGGTTATCTTTATTAATAGTTTTTTTACTAAGTTGTTTTTTTACAGATGAAATTTCAGCCGACACATTAGTTAAAGAATCTTCTAAATGCTTTAATAAAGAAGCTTTTGTAATACTTTTTTGAACCCCATTTTGCATTATAGTAATAAGATCTGCTTTAGAGCTTACATTAGTTTTAGGTATATTTAGTTTTTTTGCCATTTTATGTTAAGTTTAATCAATAAGATATTTTTAATTCTATTGCTATTTTTTCTAAAATTTCATTATAAGAATTTTTAGATTCGTTAGTTATAAGAGTTCCAGAATTTACCTCATTAACTCCTTTATTAACTTTTGTTGAATAAGTATCTTCAAGGCTTCCGCTAGTAAAATTTACAACATTAGGGCTATACACCACACTTTGTCCATTAAAATCAGAAGTTTTTGGAAAAGTTATTTCGTACTCTGTAGCATTTTTTAACTTTATACTAAACTTACCTCTATTAATATTTAAATCGTCTATATAATCATGGTTAACCATTGAACTAAAGTTAAGAAACAGTTCTTGTGCACTACTTGCGCTTCCACCATAATAAGAAGTAGCAAAAATAGTAACATATCTTCCTAAATTATTTTCAATTCCTATAGTTAGTTTTTGCCCAGAAGTCTCTTGATTAGTTACAATAGGCGCACTTGGTATAATAATATTATTAGGAGAAACTCCTTGTATTGCTACAACAGGAGTAAGCTTTTCTTTTAAAAACGTCATCCAAGAAGACATAACATTAAATTTATGTATTATAGAATTATTAAAATTACCAGTAGCTAATTTGTCTGCCATACTAGAGCTATACTCTTCTAAAGCTTTACTAGCTATTGAATGCTTATCTATTAAATTTTGTATTGTTATAGCCATATTGAAATTAATTGGTAGCAAAGGTAGTTAAATTAATAATTTTATTTATAACTTTGCTGAATTTTTTAAAGTAAAGTTCTTTAGCTGTTAGTTTTACATTAGCATTTCTAAGCAACTGGTTTCTTATATACAATTGCTCTCTTAAAGATTCAGTACGATTATCATAAGCGTAATAAATTTTTACTCCTGTAAGAATATTTTGAGTGTACATAAATTTACCTACAAAAGGAGTGCCGTCTTCTTTGCATAGCAAAACAGAACAAGCTACAACAAGAACTCCAGAAGTTACATTTTCTTCAATAGGCTCTGTAGTAAGTTCTTCAGTAGTTCTACTACGTCTTGAAGGTATTTGAGAACTATTTAAATCTGCAGCAGGATAACTATCTAATTGATTTTTTGAGTAAGTAGGAAGCTCACTTTGTAATATTTTAATTCCATTATTTATAGCTGCTGCACCATAGCTAGTTGCCATATCTCCTGCAATTATATATTGTCCAGGTGTTGAAGTTCCTGCACACTCTGAATAACTTTCAATAGTAATTTCATCAGAGTTAAATAAATCTGCATCTGTTAAAACTCCACCATCAAATAAAGTTCCTACACCGCACAAATATTCATTTGTACCTTGTATAGGAGGAAATACACATCCAGACATTTTAACTGCAAAACTTCCTATTGAAGCATCACTAATACCTGAGCTAGCTTGATTAGGAGTATAAATAAAACATCCTCCAGTACCGTCAGGGTGTATTGGGTTTTCAACGCAATTATACCTTATTGGAGCATAAACAGACGAATTAAGTGAGTAACTAAATCCTAATGGGACTGAAAGAAAGAGATGATAATACCTCGTTACATGAGCACTACTACCATTTATAGGATCATATTCTGTAAGAGTAGATGGAAAATCTTCACCTGACTCTAGTATAGGAGTGTCTAATGTATGGTATAAAACAGGAGAATTATAACTATTATACGTTCTAATTATAAACTCATTATAAGGTTCTTCTACTAGTACAGGATTAGTGGTAAAGGTTTTTATATCTTCTGTTTCTGAATCCTTAAAATATCTTATTATAGGGTTATAATTGCAAGCTTGAGTTGCATTATTACTACCACCACTACATATAACTTTTATAATATTATTTCTAACAGACACTAATGTCTGACAAACAGAATTATTACTCGCATCAAGTTCATAAACATATTCATTTGAAGCGCTTACAATTGCGCCAGGATTATACCCTTGTATAGTGTTTATTAAATCTAAATTATACCCTGTAGTAAAATCACCACTAAAGGTTGGGTCTGTGCAAATTTCTGCAAAACAAGAACCATCATCTCGATTAGCATCTGAGTTATAATTGTCAGCCCAAGCTTCTGTACACCCTAAAGTTGCAGCTATACAAGACCCATCATCTACCAACGCATTTGAATCATAATTTATAGCTGCTGCATCTGTACATCCTTCTAAACTATTTAATTCTATAGACTTAACCATGTTAGAAAAAAACGTAAATAAAGTTTTAAAGTCACTAACAGTTTTTGTATTTGTAATTCCTACATTATAATCATAAATAAATTTAAATATAGAAGCTACAGGATTGTTAAGATTATTGTAATAATAATTAAGTTTTTTAGCCATACCTTTAGTTGGAATAAACCCATGGGTATTTACTCCTGTAAATGTATAGTTCATTAATTGACTAAGATTTAAAGGACTGTATTCGCCATAAAAATCCCTATAGTATTCTACTTTAGGTACAAATTCTGCAGTATTATTATATTTAGGTTCTATAGTATTAGCGTTTAAAGAAGCTCCGTACAAATCACTGTTATTTGTTATAATATTTGCAGCTCCGTCTAAATAGTCTATAGTTTCATTAGCATACTTTCTTAAAGGATTATAAAGAGAGCTAGTAGGGTCTTCAAACCCTATCCCATATCTTCTTTCTACATTATTAGTGGAAGGGTATGTACTATAATTATAATGGTATTCATTAACAGGGTAAGTAGGACTAGAAGCTATAGCAGTCCCATAAGCCTGCTCAATATTAAGAATTCTTAAATCATCATTACAAAACTCAACTTGCCTTCCCATAAAATACTCGTCAGGAACATCTTGTTGCGCATTGTATAAATAAGCAAGATAACTAGAGTCAGGAATGCTTTCAAATGCTTTTTTAACGTTTAGTGTAAATGCAATAGGAAGAACTGAATGATGTCCTCCTGCACCACAATACCCTGAAAATGTAGGTAGTTCTAAATAATCTCCGTTAGAGTATTCGTGAAGTTTAAGAGTTGATATATCGTTATTTGTATTATGCTTACTTACAGTATTTAAAATCCAGTGAGATAAATAATGCTCAATAGCTCCGTCAGTTGCTGAACCGTGAGCAACAGTTTGCTCTTCTGACTCCATAATAATTTTTGCTTTTCCTCCGCTTATGTTAAAAATTTCATTTCCATAAAAATTAATTGTAAGTGCATTTTTTTTGTATATTCTATGAAGAGCTTGTGCATTAGATCCTTCTTTAATAACAGTATACTCGTAAGGAGTTGGGCTGTTATCATAATAAGTTTGAGCTTCACGTAAACAAGGACAATACTCATCATTTAGTAAATCTTCTACTTTAGTGTTGGCAGGATACTCAGGGTATGCTGGATTAAAAGCATTATAATTGTGTGCCCAAAAAGGATCAAATTTAATGTTTAAAAAAAGGTTTGTTGTGTTTGGAGTTCCATCTAGTTGAGTGCAAAAAGGAATACGAGTAGTTACATTAGGCCCTCTTCTTTCTTGTAAATCATTTTCAGGGTTAACTACAAATGATGTAGATGCATCTGGGTTATTTTGTAAAACTTCTATAAATTTTTCTTCGTAAGATTTTACGGTATAATTTAAATCTTCTTCATTAAAATTTACTTCTCTTACCAAAGCTAGGGGAATTGTTGCCGCAGAAGTGTTAAGAGAACTTACAATACCTGTATCCATATATAAAGCTGAGTTATGGGAAATTACAGCGCCTCCGTCATAAGCCCAATAAGGCAAATCTTCAAAATTAGCTACATTATCAGCCAGTTGCCCTACATAACTTCTTGCAGCACTCAGTTCTTCAAGAGTAGGAAGTCGCCAATCTGAATAACTATTTATATCTGCAGAGGCTGCAAACGCAATACTATTAGGTAAATTAGATCTAGGACTATCAGGTACTTCTATTACTAGTCCTGTATTATTATCATTAACTTCAAAAACATATCCTCCATGAGAAAAATCTCCTATTTCACGATAGGTAGCAGTCATAGTATCAACAATAATTTGGCGAATAAAACGAATTTTATGTGTTAATCCTTCCCATTTACTTTCAGGGCTACCATCATTAAAATCAATAGCGCGCCCACCATTTGCCCCAAAGGTATCAGAACTCCAATACAAATTATTGCTAAACTCTCCTATATTGCCCTCTGGGCCGCCGTTTCCTATGGTGTTATACAGTAGCTCTAACTCGCCTATACTTGGAAGATTCCAGTCGTTGTAGCCTCCTATAACAGAATTTTTTGCTGCATCTACTCCGTCGGGTAAACTTAAATCTTCACTAAAATCTTCAGAAGTTGCTATTAAAACTTCATTAGTTTCTTTATCAATTTTATATATAATACCCCCTTCATAATTATCTCCTACAGTTAATGTATCTATTACAGAAACAGGTTCAAATACAACAGGACTTGTTACAGTATTCATTAAAGATTCATTATTAAATACAATAGATCCTCCCCAAAAAGATTGTACTCCACTATATAGAGTTGGTAAAACATCTGATAAATTAGTTCTTTTGTATTCTCCAACAGATTCAACTCCATTTTTATTAACATTTCTTCTAAAAGAAGTTGTAGCAGTTCCACTTGTAAAAGTAAATTTTCTAGTAAAATTACTAGTATAATAAGGTACTGCTCTATTTATTAAAAATTCTATATATCCTTTTTCATCTTCAGAAATATTAAAATAATTATAATCTATAGTATCTGAAGTTTCTAAAATAGCAGCTTCAAGTTCTGCAAGCCCTCCAGTAACTTGAGTTTTAAAAAACGTTAAACGTTGAGGAGCGTTAAATTCTTCTCTATACTGAGCTTCAGTTAAGTTTTGTAAATACTCTACAACTTCTTGGCGAGCATCGTATGCAGTTTGTAATTTTTCTTTTATTAAATTAGGTTTTGAATAAATAAAAGGAGGTTTAAAGCCAGGCTCTAAAATATCTACAAAAGCAGCTTCTGTAGCGTAGTGTCCTCTAGTAATTCCTAAACCTAAATTGTATTTATTAACAAATCCATCACTGTCTATATAAATTTGTGTAGCCCCTTTTCCTCCTAATACAGGTCCTTCAAAACTATGTGAGTATCCGTGAATATGTCCAAACTCATGAAGTAGGATATGCGGTGCAGGCATGTAACTAAGACCTCGAATAGTTTTATTCATTTGATAAGGGCTATACCCAGCACTCCAAGTTTGAGGATATACTTCTTCCCACATTTTATACATTATTGCATAATTATCAAAAATAGTATTTCCTAAAGGCCCATAATAAGTGTAGCCTCCGTAATAATGCGTGTCTGCATTAAGACCTATGCTATTCCCATTAATTAATTTTTGTAAATAGTTTAATTTTTCATAAAACTCTAAATCAAATTCAGTGTTAATATTTTGAACTACAAGTCCAGGAGTATCTTTATTAAAATAAAGATAATCTGCATTTGAGTAGGGCGCTGCTTCAAAATTTAAAAAACTAACTATTTCTGAAATACTTACCCCACACCCACTGTTTACACCTGAGCCATTAATTTCAGGAATAATATTACCATTTATAAATTGATCAGCCTCTAATCTATCAGGAAAGAAAAATTGTATGTTAGGATAAATTTCTCTGAGTTCTGCAAAAGCAACTAATACATTTTCATACTCTCTTCTTTCATTGCTCCATATTCGTTGATTAAAATGTAACCCAAAACTTAAAAGATTTACTAAAGATGTAGTTTGTTTGTTACCCATTGAATCTACATAATACTCGTAAGTGTAAGTATCAAGAGTATCTGCATTAACTCTAATTAAATTTTGTGCTTCTGAAGCCGTTAATCCTGTATAGGCTTGAATTCCTGTACTAAGCACGGATCCGTAATAACTATTTGTACTTTGAGGAATCCATTCTTGTCCGTTAAAGGTTTTGTTTAAATTTTCAAACTGTGTTTTTATTTTAGAATAAGCCTCTAATGTAGAAAAATATTGATTAGTTCCTTCGTCTTGGTAAGCTAAAATTATAACAGGTATATATACAGTATCACAACTACCATCTACACAATCTTCAGGATTTACTACTGCTCTATATTTACGAAGGTTATTTTTAGCAGATTCTAATATTTTTTTAAAAACAGAAGTTTCTTTATTGTTTTGGTTTTCATTACCATGAGTGCAACCGTAAAGTTTTCCAACAGCAGGATTAAGTACAGGGTCATTACTTTCTATTTCAGAATTTAAATCTTTACTACTGTATCCTTTTATGTAAGGTTTTTTAGCCATTATAGAAATCGATTAGTTATGTTGTTTATTATTTTAAGTTTTTTAAAATACTCTTTTAAATTAAAATTTAAATTAATATTTCTAAAAGATTCTGACTGAATATTATTATTTGAAGTTGTAGCTATTGTATAATTTTGTTGCATTCTTTGTAAAGGAGTTGAAGATCTTTGGACTCTAACTTCATCGCTATTACATATAACTTCTTCTCCTTCATTATTATTAGTGTTGCAAAGCACTTCGTAAGGAGAGTTTATTAAATTATCTAAAACTCCAGAAATTACATTTCTTCCATCTATATAATTTAAACCTAAATTACTTTTTATTCTTAAAATTTGGTTAGCTGATAAGTTATATGTAGAAGTTGGGCTTTTATAGTCAGACATTGCATTTTCTATAAAATCCATAGAGTCGTCACAAGATTGTTGTTCTAAAGTATATTCATTAAGAGGTGAATGGAATCTGCTAGTTATAGTGTCAGCATTACAATCTCCACAAAAATCGTGTCTGTAAAACTCTGTGTACACACAGTTGTTATTACAAGAATTTTCTTTGTATTCAGAAGGCCCTAGTAAAATAGCATTGTTATCAAAATTATTACTATTTGCTAAACCTAATAAATGACCTAAAGATTTTAATAAAGGTTTAGAAACGCTTGAAGCTGAGTAATAATAATTAATAATATTTTCTTCACTTGTGTTTGTTATATTATTTATTAAAGACACTAAAGAAGTGCGGTCGTCATTATTATAGTAAGCATATCCGTATCCAGGGTTTTCTTCATTTAAATATGGATTTCCTAAC